>ENA-OQJO01000002-OQJO01000002.1-human-gut-metagenome-genome-assembly--contig:-NODE-2-length-31609-cov-2.849628_pt1 | contig 31609 bp, 32 predicted proteins | sample MGYA00242613_ERZ504780 | MGnify/ENA primary metagenome ERZ504780 (study PRJEB26092, sample SAMD00036368) | human gut metagenome | host: Homo sapiens | study: EMG produced TPA metagenomics assembly of the...
GAGTGGTTTTATTCTTCTAATTTACTGATTTTCAAGGAGATTGCAAATAAAATAATGAGATAATTAACTGAATTACAAACTTTTAAATCAAGAATCAGAAGATGTTTTCAACTGCTGATTCGCATTAATAACGTTTTTCATTGACTCCGGGGGCTGTGAAGTTCCCGGAGTTTCTCATTTTTGCAGGAATCTTTTTATTATAGGGCGGAGTATATAATAGTTGACAGGCAATGCTAATCCTACTCCCAGGCTATTGGCTAGAAAATCTAGCCAGTCACCACTTCGGTTGTCTGTGCATGAAGCTTGTAACAGTTCAATACATCCACTCATGAAGATTGGCAATATAATACCTCCTGTGATTAGTTTTTTCCATACGATGAACTTATGCAGTCTTAGGTATTCGAACCAAATGACCATGGTCAGGCCTCCATACATACAAATATGCACTATTTTATCAATAAACGGAACGTTGTTTAATTCTGTTTGAGGAGGAGTAAAGAAAGATAAATAACAGATTACGATGATTGTTATTATAGATAGAGGATAAGTCCTTATGTAATACATAATATGCTTAATTTTTTATATTTAGCGCGAAAATACGATATTTTTTGTTATTTTTTGCGTCCTTATAATTTGTACAAACTATAAACAAAAGTCTTATGCATCATAATGATCGAGTAAGTTTTGGCAGTAGGTTAGGAGCTTATTTTAGCAGCTGCTGGTTCGGCAGTTGGGTTAGGTAATATATGGCGCTTCCCATATGAAACAGGAAACCATGGGGGAGCTGTCTTTATTTTGATATACTTAGGATGCATTTTTATTTTAGGTCTTCCGATTATGATTGCCGAGTTTACTATTGGACGGCATTCGAAGGCTAGTACCGGAGAGGCTTTTAAGGTTTTGGCGCCAAAAGGTTATTGGAAGTGGGTCGGATATTTAGGTGTACTGACAGGCTTTCTGATATTAGGATATTATTCTGTTGTAGCAGGATGGACGTTGGAATATGTTTTTGAAGCTGCGACCGGACAGTTTGCCGGTAAATCCTCATCTGAATTTGTTTCGATGTTTCAGCAGTTTTCTCAGAATCCTATACGCCCTTTGATATGGCTGACAGTTTTTATGCTGCTTACTCATTTTGTGATTGTAAAAGGGGTACAGAAAGGAATTGAACGTTCCTCTAAAGTATTGATGCCTTTTACTCTTTATTCTGGTTGTTGTACTGGCAGTTTGTTCGGTTATGCTTCCTGGTGCAGAAAAAGGTATAGAGTTCTTGCTGACTCCAGATTTTAGTAAAATAACACCTGATGTTTTTCTTGGTGCCATGGGACAGGCCTTCTTTTCTTTAAGTCTAGGCATGGGATGTCTGTCTACATATGCGTCCTATTTTGGGAAAGAAACCCGTTTGGGACATACAGCAATGAGTGTCGGACTCATTGATACATTTGTGGCTGTACTGGCTGGACTGATAATCTTTCCGGCTGCTTTTTCCGTAGGTATAGAGCCCGATGCAGGTCCTTCACTTATCTTTATTACATTGCCGAATGTCTTTCAACAGGCATTTAGTGGAGTTCCGTTGCTAGCGTATGTTTGTTCCATTCTGTTTTATGTATTGTTGGCATTAGCAGCTTTGACTTCTACAATTTCACTGCATGAGGTTTCTACAGCATTTTTGCATGAGAAATTTCATTTTACTCGTAGTAAAGCTGCAACTATCATCACTGTATCCAGTCTGCTGATTGGAATTGTTTCTTCATTGGCAGTTGGGCGATTGGAGTAGTTATACGATAGCTGGAATGAATTTATTTGATGCATTGGATTTCCTGACTAGCAAAAATTATGCTTCCTTTGGGTGGTATGTTTGCTGCTATATTTGTCGGTTGGGTTATCGATCGCCGTATAGTACGTGATGAAGTGACTAATTATGGAACATTGAAAGCTACATTTTACCCTGTTTATATTTTTATTTTAAAGTTTATAGCTCCTATTGGTATTGCTTTAATTTTTTATGAATGAACTCGGACTGTTAGGATAAACCGATGTGGAAAGATTTCTTTTATTATACTAAATCGGAACGACGGGTAATTCTTCTCTTGTTGGCTATAGCTTTATTATTGTTGGGAATATGGGCTGTTATGGAATACTTACGTCCGGTGGAGGTACCTGTTACGTTGTCCGAAAGTGAGGAAATCGATTCATTTCTTGCCAATTTGGAAGAACAGGAAAAAATACGTAAGAGTCACACTCCAAAGAATGAAATATCTGTCGTATTGCAACCCTTCGATCCGAATACCGCAGATTCTGTATTATTACGTCAGTTAGGACTTCCGGTTTATATTGTTCGTAATATACTGAAGTATCGAGCGAAAGGAGGAGTTTTCCGTTCACCGGAGTCTTTTTCCCGTATATATGGCTTAAAGGAAGAAGTGTATCAGAAGCTGAAGCCTTATATTACGATTGCCCCACTTGTATCAGTCAGTCATGTTCGTACAGATACTTTTAGACAATTAAAAGATACAATACCTTACATACCTAAATATGAGGAGGGAACAATAGTCGATTTGAACAAAGCAGATACTTCCATTCTGAAGCGTATTCCCGGCATTGGGAGTACATTGGCACGTATGATTGTAGTTTACCGACAGCGCCTTGGAGGTTTCTATGATGTGTCACAACTACAGGAAGTACCTCATGTTGGAGTTGAACTGAATAAGTGGTTTGTCGTTACACCTGCTGGTTTACATAAGATTCAGGTAAATAGTGCCTCTTTGGATAAATTGAGATCACATCCTTATATGGACTTTTATAAGGCTAAAGCCATTATGGAGTATCGCCGTAAACGAGGTAAAATAAAAGGTCTTTCTCAGCTCTCCATGTTTGAGGAGTTTACCGAGAAAGACCTGAAAAGATTATCTCCCTATCTAACTTTCGAGTGATTGGGTTATTCAGCTGTATATCCGGCTGCCTTAGCTATCTTTATAGGTATTTCTGTATTGTCAATTCTTCCTTGGAAGAGGTCTGCTCCGGCACCGATTGCAAATACAGGTACATATCCGGCTGAATGTCCTCCGCTGGTCCAGCCAACCAAAGCGATTTCATCGATAATACGTTTAGCTTCTGCTGCCAAAGGCTCGTCTTGTGCATATTCGCTCTTTTCTAATTTGGCTTCTTTACCCTTGAACGTGTCGTTGTATTTAGCCAACAGACGTTCTTCCTGCTTTTCGTTAAGTTTTACTTTGTCCCAGAAACCGAAATTTTCTTTCAGAGCTTGTTGTACTTTTTCCCAGGAAACATTGTTGTTGTACTTTTTGCGCAATTCGTTCAGAATACGGGTAAAACCGCTTTCACTCACTTTTTGGTTCTTAAGAACTTGCAAATTTAGTTTATAAGCTCCCGTACCCAACACAAATCCTCCTGTCTCATGGTCGGCAGTAACTACGATAAGTGTTTCATCCGGATGCTGAGAATAAAACTCATAAGCGACCTTTACCGCTTCATCCATGTCGGCTACTTCATGGAAGGCAGTAGCTGCATCATTGCTATGGCATGCCCAGTCTATTTTTCCCCCCTTCTACCATCAGGAAAAATCCTTTAGACAAATCTTTCGACAGGAAATTTATTGCCGAACGGGTTATGTCTGCAAGAGTCAAGTCGTCTTTAGTACGGTCTATTGCATATGGAATGGCTGTACGGTCTTTTTCTGAAGCTTTTTCCGACTGGAACAGAATCATTTTGTCTGCCTTCTTGCATTTTTTCAGATAGTCTTTATATCCTCTTGCAATTGTATAACCATTTTTTTCGGCCATAGTGTACAGGTTTTCAGAATTGCCATCCTTGTTGTCTTTATTGTTCGGATCGATAAAGTCTGAACCTGCATAAAAGTCAAATCCGGCTTTATATAAATCTGTACCTATTTTATAATAACTTCCACGGCTGGGATCGTGAGCATAGAAAGCTGCTGGAGTTGCGTGGTCTACACTTACACTAGTTGTCACACCTACCCGGCAACCTTTATTTTTTGCCCATACAGCGACACTGCTGACTTCGGTCTGCAAATCTTGCTTCATCCCTATCGTACCGTTTTGAGTCTTGTTTCCTGTTGCAAGAGCTGTACCGGCTGCGGCAGAGTCAGTAACTCCGTTAGTTGCCGAAAAAGTGTGGCGGTAGTTGCGTAAGGAAACTGTGTGAACCAGATAGGTGTAATACCTATTTTGCCTTCCAGTTCACCACGGTATAATTCTGTACCTTGAACTTGGTTTACTCCCATTCCATCACCGATGAAATAAAATACATATTTCGCTTGTTGTGCATAGCCCGACAAGACGAGGAGAAGAAAAGATAATAATAATGAAAGTTTCTTCATGTTTTTAGCTATTATTGATTTGTACAAACTTACGATATAATTCTGTAAAGTCGAAATTATTTATTCTTATTTGTGTAAACCGAAACTTAAATGTTCTTCCTGTTTCAATTGTTGCTACTAATGTTTTTTCATTTCTAATAACAAAAATACATTTTGATTACTTTTTCGTTTCTGGCTTCATGAAAGTAAATATTGTACAAAAATAGGTATAAAAAGAAAATGGTATGCGTTAATGGATTAATGATTTTATAAATTAATATTTATCATTATGAAGAAGACATTGGTAAAATGGTCGTGTCTGGCCATTGGGGTACTGGCATCATGTCAGCAGAGAGATTTATCAGAGGGTATTTCATCAGATTCTTTGGCTTTGAACTTACAAGCTTCTGTTGCGGGAGAAATTATATCAAGAACGACTACTCAACAAGACGGACATACAACGTTCGTGCAAGGTGATAAGATAGGATTTTTCATGCCCGAAGGAGATGATGCTATTTTGTGGACATTGGGTGAAAGTGTCTGGCAGCCGGATACTCCTTTGTTTTGGCCGGACCAGAAGAATAATTATGATTTTTGTGCCTTTTATCCATATGCAGAAGGAGCTCAGCGTGCTAATGTGCCTATGCCGGATTTGAGCGAGCAGGATGGAACGTTGGAGAATATCGGAAAATGGGATTTTCTGGTAGCCAATAAAACATGCAACTATCAGACCAATTCTGGTAAGGTTTCTTTTACTGATGAATCTGCGTTTAAACATACTTGCAGTCTGGTACTGGTCACTCTCGTAAAGAATGAAAAAGATGCTGAAACAACATTGAAGACTGCTGGTTTTGAAGGAAAAGGAATTGTTTCGAAATATATCTATAATTTTACGGAAGGAAAGATGCAGCCAGTGGCCGAAAGTCCGGAAGGCAATAAACTCTTGTTGGATATGGAGCCGGAAGGAGTAGCTATTACAGAAGGAGGCTATGAGATAGCCGTTTTGCTGAATCCGACATCAGAAGATGGTACATTGAAGTTTTCTATTTCATATGAACGTGATGGATTTGCGTACGAAGCTTATACTGAAGCAATGAAAGGACATCTGGTAGGAGGAAAATGTTATAAGTATAAAGTGAAAATAGAAAAGGAAAGCCTGATCATTGAAGGCAGTGATATTTCAGACTGGCAAACAGATGGTGAAACAGAAGATATAACAGTGAACGACGTACCTAAAGTTGAATAATTTTTAGTTTTGCATAATATCTCTCCCTCAAGCATTGCCGGAAATAAGATAAAAACGTGTAAATTTGCAAAATATTTAAAATATAAAACAATTAAAGCTCTTTTTGGTATATGAAGGCACTCAAGGAACGTATCTTGCGCGATGGTAAATGTTTTGAGGGAGGAATATTAAAAGTAGATAATTTTATTAATCATCAGATGGACCCGATTCTGATGAAATCTATGGCGGTAGAGTTTGTACGCCGTTTTGCTAGTACAAAAATCAATAAAATACTGACTATCGAGGCCAGTGGTATTGCTCCGGCTATAATGGTAGGATATTTGCTCGAGCTTCCTGTTGTCTTTGCAAAGAAAAAGAACCCAGTACAATGGAAAACATGCTTACTACTACGGTGTATTCGTTTACAAAAGACCGTTCGTATGAGGTATGTGTCAGCAGTGACTATTTGTGTCCGGGAGATAAGGTATTGTTTATCGATGATTTCCTTGCAAATGGTAATGCGGCAAAAGGAATCATAGACCTGGTACAAAAGGCAGGAGCAGAACTTGTGGGTATGGGATTTTTGATAGAGAAGTCATTCCAGCATGGTGGTGACTACTTGCGTGCACAAGGTATTCATGTAGAATCATTGGCTATTATCGAAAGCTTGGATCATTGCGAAATTAAAATAAAAGAGTAATTTTCGTGGAGGAACTGTATTCTGAGTCTGGAATACAGGGTTCCTTCATTTTTTTATTTTTCATATTTTAAAAAGTTAGTATTAGTTTTAATGGAAAAAGAACAGACACAAGCTCCGGGGGCGGGGCTGATTTACGGACTGAATGACCGTCCGCCTGTGAAAGAAACAATTTTTGCTGCTTTGCAACATCTGTTGGCTATCTTTGTTGCTATTATTACTCCTCCGTTGATTATTGCCGGTGCGTTAAAACTTGATTTGGAAACAACTGGTTTTCTCGTTTCTATGGCTTTGTTTGCATCTGGTGTTTCTACATTTATTCAGTGCCGTCGGGTAGGACCGATCGGCTGTGGATTACTTTGTATTCAGGGAACCAGTTTCTCGTTTATCGGACCTATCATTTCAGCCGGACTGACAGGAGGTCTTTCTGCTATTTTTGGAGCATGTATCGTTGCTTCTTCGGTAGAGATGCTTATTAGCCGTGTATTGAAATATACTCGCCGTGTTATTACTCCGCTGGTTTCGGGTATTGTTGTGACGCTTATCGGTATGAGTCTGATAAAAGTAGGTATTTCTGCATGTGGCGGAGGTGCTGTTGCGCAGGCGAATGGAACATTTGGAGCGATAGAACATGTTGGTCTTGCTGCTCTTGTTCTGATATTGATTATCATATTTAACCGAAGTTCAAACCGCTATCTGCGTATGAGCTCCATTGTTATTGGTCTGGTTATCGGCTATATCACAGCATGGGCATTGGGAATGGTAGATTTCTCGGCTGTACAGAGTTATGGTGGTTTCAATATACCTGTACCTTTCCGCTATGGTATTTCGTTCGATATTTCTTCTATCATTGCATTGGCATTGGTTTATCTGATTACTGCAATAGAGGCTTATGGTGATATTACTGCCAATTCTCTGATTTCGGGTGAACCGGTAGAAGGGGAAACTTTTGTGAAACGCGCTTCTGGAGGTATTCTGGCAGACGGATTCAACTCTATGTTGGCTGGTTTCTTCAATTCCTTCCCCAATTCAATTTTTGCACAGAACAACGGTATGATACAGCTTACAGGAGTGGCCAGCCGCTATGTAGGTTATTACATTGCCGGCTTCCTGATTGTTCTCGGCTTGTTCCCAGCTGTAGGACTTGTATTTTCGCTGATGCCCGAGCCTGTGCTTGGTGGAGCTACTTTGTTGATGTTCGGTACAGTAGCTGCAGCTGGTATCCGTATCATTGCTGCACAGAAGATTGACCGTAAAGCTACACTGGTTATGGCTCTGAGTTTCTCTTTTGGTCTGAGTGTAGAACTTGTACCCGATATACTTTGTCAGTTGCCGGAAACATTGCGTAATATTTTTGCGTCAGGTATTACAACCGGTGGACTGACTGCTATTCTTGCCAACTTGCTGATTCGTATCAAAGAATAATCGTACAGAATAGTTCTAAAGATTTACAGATTCTAATAAGCAATATAAAAGGCTCTATCAAATTCCGTTTGGGAAAAGTGATAGTAGCCTTTTAATTGGTATTGAGTATTCGGTGTATCAGATATAAATTTTCTTATTCTGCATCTTCAGTTTAGTTCCGAAACACTTCTTCCGCTCTCTTCAATCATCGAGCGTATGTATTCATTAAATTCATCCTGTTTCATCAGCTCTTCCAGCGTGATATGCATACGCCAGCGCCAGTAATGACGCGGATCGGCAGGAACATTGATTCGTTCGATGTTGATATCCGGATTACGAAGTGCACCGTCCATCGAAGTCCAGTCTTGCCATGTCAGTATACAGAGCATAGACGGACTCTCCAAATGCTGGCGTATAACTTCCTCGCACAGCCACTCTGGTGCGTGTTCAGGAACATTGCCCCAATGTCCCAGTTCCTGATGGTAGAAGCGTTCGGTCAGTTCTTTATCCTCTTCCCACCAGCCTCTGAAAGTAGACATATCATGTGTACCTATCGTACATACAGACTGGAAAGGATATTCGTGTACCTGTCCGAATTCGTGTGCCGGGCTCTTGGGCATTCGCTGGATCTCAAGTGACAGAATTTGCAGCTGGTTCATAACCCATGGTACACAGTCGGGAACCATTCCGAGATCTTCTCCACATACCAGCATCGATGTAGCCTGTGTCAGAACAGGAAGTTTTTTCATTGCTTCGTGATACCAGAACTCATTATGTCGCTGGTAATAGTAATGATTGTACAGATGATTGAATGCTTCCTGATCCTGTTCTCTTAGCTGCTTGAAGATATAATCATTCTGAACGGCGATTCGTGGATGATACATTTCTGGGTTGTCACGGTCGGGAATGAAAAGTACATCACTGATCAGTGCGTAAAGCTTTTCTTTTATGTCCTGACTTTCAGCATCAGGTTTGTCGGCAAAGTAAGCTTCCACCTTCCGTTGTGTATCAAATTCAGGTCGCATGACGTAAATATCATGATGCAACCGTTTTACGAAAGTTTCTTTTACTTCCTCACTATGTTCGCCGAATACCGTATTCAGTATATAATCATTGATAAACGGACGTGTCATTGTTTCCTTGCTGAAAGCCAGTCCGAAACTCTGAATTTCTTCCTTACTCATCGGGAGGGAAGGTACAAACTGTCCCAGCAAACCGTGTACTGAATGATAGGGGATTTCCCAAATGCGGAAAAATCCCAGTATATGGTCGATACGGTAAGCGGTAAAGTATTCTGCCATTTTCCGGAAACGTTTTTGCCACCAGCTGTAGTTATCTTTTGCCATTACATCCCAGTTGTAAGTCGGCATACCCCAGTTCTGTCCGTTGGTAGAGAATGCGTCTGGTGGTGCTCCAGCCTGTCCGTTCATGTTGAAGTAATACGGTTCTACCCATGCTTCTACACTTGTACGGCTGATACCGATAGGAATATCTCCTTTGATAATGACTCCTTTGCTTCGTGCATAGTCGGAAGTGGCAAGCAACTGCACATGCAATTCATATTGCAGGAAGTAGTAGAATGCTATTTTACTGTATGCAGTACTGTCCGGATTACATAACTCCTGGATTTGTTCTTTGTCGTATCTGCTATATTCGCCCCAGTTGTTGAAGTCGGAAGTGTGATTCAGATCACGCAGGTAGCTGTATGCTGCATATGGAATAAGCCATTCTTTGTTGTCGCGGAAAAAGGCTTCAAAGCTTTCAGATGTTAGAATATTTTCTGACTCTTGTTCGAAAAGCATTCTCAGATAACTTCTTTTCTGTTTGTTCACCTCTTCATAGTCTACTTGCGGAAGACTGTTCAGGCGGATACGCTGCTCTTCGAACATTTGGCTGGCTTCTTCGTTCTGCAATGCAGGAAGCTGGCGCAGGTCAATATACATCGGGTGGAAAGCATAAATGGATATACTGTTGTATGGATATGAATCCATCCATGTATCTGTCATTGTCGTATCGTTGATCGGAAGTATCTGTACGACTTTCTGTTTTGTAGCCGATGCCCATGTAATGAATGTCTTCAGGTCGCCAAAGTCGCCTACACCGAAACTCCCTTCCGAGCGAAGCGAAAATACCGGTATGGCACATCCGGCTACACGCAAGCTGCGAGTGTTGAAAAAAACTTCTGTTTCAGGTGGAAAATATGTTTCTCCCCGCTGTAAGGGTTGTGTATGGAATATCCGGTTGTTTCGTGTTTCCCATGCCACTACGGCTCCGGTCTTGTTGCTGACTGCTACGAATTTATATTCGAAAGGAAATTTCAGCGATGAGGCGTCTACCGTCAGTTGCCATACGTTAGGGCGGACTTCACGCATACGTATGGGACGGCAGTATTCCCAGTTGCCCAAGGCATTGCAACTGCCTATCAGACCGAGCGATTGTTCTTTGCTGCTCAGTCCCGGACATAAGGCACGGAATGTTATGCAACTTCCTACATTGTCGTTCAGCCTGACAGGACTGACCGGAGTATATTTCCCGTTGAACGCAGAGCTGTACCGGTAATTGTTTTCTGGTAAGTCACGCCAGCAGTCGTCTATAATATAACAACTCTGCTGGGCATTGCCCGGATAGATGATGTGGGCGATGGCTCCCAGTTCTTTACGTGTACATGAATTATCTCTATATATAGCGTACCGGTAGGTGAGAGGTGCGTCGCATGGTGACAACTGGTAGTCGCAACTGCCTTGCCATTCGACGCCGTCGCGGGTAGACAGGGCTACTGACTGATTCTCATCTTCATCGAAGATGATGCGTACTTCTTCTCCCCATAGCGTACGATACTGGATTCGGAATATCAGTTTCATCTTGTTTCGAAGTATTAGTTTAATTGTCTTTTCAAAAATAAACAATAAAACCGAAAAACGCTTTTATCCCCTGTGTAATTTTTATTCGGAGAGGGATTGGATTTTCCTTTTTACAGGTTTCAAATAGTTATGAATGGAGAGAGGAATACCGGTTTGTGAGATTCTGAGGCAAGCCCTGAAAATAAAAAAGCTCCGGAAATTGTTTCCGGAGCTTTCCTCATTGTAAGATGTGAGGATGGATTTAAAAATTTGGTTTATAAAAAATGCACTACGCATCAATGTTAGCGTAGGTAGCATGTTTTTCAATAAATTCACGGCGCGGAGCAACATCGTCCCCCATCAACATGGAGAATATATAGTCGGCTTCAGCCGCATTTTCAATGCTTACCTGTTTCAGTATACGTGTTTCCGGATTCATGGTTGTTTCCCACAACTGTTCCGGATTCATTTCACCCAAACCTTTGTAGCGCTGTGTGTGAATACCGGTTTCTGTTCCGTCACCATATTTCTGCATAAATGCCTGACGTTCTTCATCAGTGTAACAATATTCGCTGATTTTACCTTTCGAGCATTTGTACAGAGGCGGGTTGGCGATGTAAAGGTGTCCGCCCTGAATTACTTCAGGCATATAGCGGTAGAACAATGTCATGATAAGGGTGTCGATGTGAGAACCATCGACATCGGCATCGGTCATGATGATCACCTTGTGATAACGGAGCTTGTCGATGTTCGCTTTCTTGCTATCTTCAGTTCCGTCTACACCGAAACGTACCCCCAGTGCCTGAATGATATTGTTTACCTCATCGCTTTCGAATGCTTTATGCCACATGGCTTTCTCTACATTCAGGATCTTACCACGCAATGGAAGAATGGCCTGGAACTGGCGGCTGCGTCCTTGTTTTGCAGAACCACCTGCTGAGTCACCCTCGACAAGGAACAATTCACATTCTTCTGCCGTACGGCTTGAACAGTCGGCAAGCTTTCCTGGCAGACCGCCTCCACCCATCGGGCTCTTGCGCTGTACCGATTCACGTGCCTTACGGGCAGCGATACGTGCTGTTGCCGCAAGAACAACTTTGTCGACAATCGTTTTTGCTTCCTTCGGATGTTCTTCCAGATAGTAAGTAAGAGCTTCACCTACAGCCTGATTTACAGCACCGCTTACCTCGTTGTTACCCAGTTTGGTCTTGGTCTGTCCTTCGAACTGTGGCTCTGCTACTTTTACTGAAATAACGGCAATCAGTCCTTCGCGGAAGTCTTCACCAGATATTTCTACTTTTGCTTTTTCCAGTGCTTTGCTTTCTTCAGCATATTTTTTCAGTACACGAGTCAAAGCTGTACGGAAGCCCGCTTCGTGTGTACCACCTTCTATAGTGTTGATGTTATTCACATACGAGTGCAGGTTTTCGCGGAAGCCTGTATTGTACATGATAGCACATTCGATAGGGATACCCTGTTTCTCTGTATTCAGGTAAATCACATCGTCGATAAGCGGAGTGTTTGTCGAGTTCAGGAAACGGACAAACTCTTTTACACCTTCTTCTGAGTGGAAAATTTCTTGTTTGAACGATCCGTCTTCTTCTTTCTCGCGCTTGTCGGTTAGCGTAATGGTGATACCTTTATTCAGGTATGCCAGTTCACGCATACGTGCCTGTAGGATATTATATTTATATTCGGTGGTAGTGAAAATGCTTCCATCGGGCCAGAAAGTCTGTCGGGTTCCGGTGATATCGGTAGTACCCACTTCCTTTACGGCATAGAGCGGCTTTCCGCATGCATATTCCTGCTGGTAGATTTTTCCGTTTCGGAATACGTTTGTTGTCATGTGTGTAGAAAGAGCATTTACACACGATACACCTACACCGTGCAAACCTCCGGATACCTTGTATGAACCTTTGTCGAATTTACCTCCGGCATGCAGCACAGTCATAACTACTTCCAATGCCGATTTTTTCTCTTTTTCATGGAAATCGACAGGAATACCACGACCGTTATCCTGTACGGTGATTGAATTGTCTTCGTTGATTGTTACTTCTATATGGGTACAATAACCGGCCAGGGCTTCATCGATAGAGTTGTCTACTACCTCGTACACCAGATGGTGCAATCCCTTTTCACTAATATCGCCGATATACATGGCGGGACGTTTACGTACGGCTTCTAGTCCTTCCAACACCTGGATGCTGCTTGCCGAGTAATTGTTTCCGCTGCTTGGTATCAGTTCTTCACTCATCTCTTTTTACTTCTAGTTTTTTAAGTGTTCAAAATTACTAAAAAAGCGTGATATAACCGAACTTATGATTCTAAAAAACTTGAAATTCGGATAGGAAATGGTGAACTTCTATGCTTATTCTTTGTGTGAATACAATACGGACTGTCGTCGTTTTCAGTCCGGCGGCAGTCCGTGGCAGATGAAATGTTTTATAGGGGTAAGATGTGTCCCGTAAAGTTATAATTACTTCCTAAAAAACTTTTGCTCAGCCGGACGAAGCATCGGTTGGTGTCCTTATAAAGAATTATCAGCATGGTGGAAACTCTGGTTGCCTCTCCATTGGTCTTTAATTCGTAATGAATGTCTCCGTTCTTTTGCTTTTCTCCTTTGGACAGTGTGGCTGTAAGTCCACATTCATGTCGGGGAGATCTTTTAGTCCGGCTGCCTATATCTTCGGGTGAGATGTAGTAAGAAACCTCATTGCCTTGCATGCTGAAGTAGCAGTCGGATGCGAATCGTTGCTTCGGACGTCTTCTGGAAGTGCTTTTGTCGTAGATTTCTTCTATTACAATTTTGAAACTGTGTTGTTCCAGGGCTTGTATTGCCTGTTCATGGCTTACTTTTTCGGTTGCAAGGTTTGTGGTTTTGCATCCGCTTCCCAACAAAAGAATGGTAACAAACAAAAAGAGAGAAACTGTGGTTTTCATAATCATAGGTTTTTAATAGGTGAAGCAAAAAAAACAGGTTGTCGATAACTTTTAGAGTTTTGCGTTTTCAGAGGCTCTTTTCAGAAACTGATTGCAACTGAAAAGACTATTCCTTTTCAGTTGCAATATAGTGCTTTTTTTTTAAGAAAAAAGTGATTATATGTTTTTATAGACTGTCCTTCTGTATGAGTTGAGAGGAGTTTAGGATGCTCTGAAGTGTAGGTCTGATATAGGAATCGGAGGTGAAATGAACTTGCGAATATCTCCGGGCAGAAGAAAAGGGGTATTGTGAGGTATAAACGACAAAAGGCCGAATCATTTCGATTCAGCCTTAATATCCTTAAAGTGAGCAATTACTTAAGCCAATTTGCTGATGTGAGCAGCCAATTTTGACTTCAAGTTAGCAGCTTTGTTCTTGTGGATAATGTTACGTTTAGCCAATTTATCCAACATTTTCTGTACGTTAGGGAACAGAGCTACAGCTTTCTGCTTTTGTCAGTAGTTGCACGAAGTTTCTTCACTGCGTTACGCATAGTCTTAGCATAATATCTGTTGTGAAGTCTTCTCTTTTCTTCTTGTCTGATTCTTTTGATAGATGATTTGTGATTTGCCATCTCGACTAATCTTTAATATTGTTCGTGATTTTGTTTATTATGTAGCCCGTGGGGGAATCGAACCCCCCTTTCAAGAATGAAAATCTTGCGTCCTAACCGATAGACGAACGGGCCATCCTTAGATTCAGGATTATTCCTGACTTGCTTTCCGAGGACATATATCTCTCGATTGCGGATGCAAAGGTATGAAGAATTTTCATTCCTGCAAAACTTTCTGTGATTTTTTTTATTAAATCATTTGCAGTTTGTCGGGGTACGTGAAATTTTGGTTCGGATAGGTGCGATTTTTACTCGTTTGGTCATGGAAAACAACCGTTTATTCCTTTTGTATAGCTGAGCTGGTTTAGTTTGATTATTGAAAGCTTGTATATTTGCAATATATCAGAGTGTCCGGTTTCTTCGGGGAAAGAATAGGAGAGACTCTGAAAATCTGAAGTCGCTCTCTCTCTTATTAAAGTTTTTATAAAATGGTTGCCCTGCATGATAAATAATTACTGTTATTTACATGCAGGGATTTTTGCATTATGTGTATCTTTGCCTCCGTTATGTTGCAAAAATACGTTGGCATAGTTCTTCATATGGTAAAGTATAACGACAAGGCAAATATCGTGCATGTCTATACCGAGCAGTCGGGCAGAATGTCTTTTCTGATTCCGGCACAGCGTTCTCGTAAATCAGCTGTAAAGCAAGTGCTTTTCCAGCCTTTGTCTGTCGTGGAATTTGAGGCGGATATGCGTCCTCGTTCCGGTATTCATCCCATCAAGGAGGCAAAAGCCTGGTACGTCTTTACGTCATTGCCTTATGATCCTTACAAATCGGCAATAGCCATGTTTCTGGCAGAATTCCTTTATCGTGCATTGAAGGAGGAAACTACCAATATTCCTTTATTTGCCTATCTGGTTCACTCTGTACAGTGGCTGGATGTTTGTGAAACCAGTTTTGCCAATTTTCATCTGGTCTTTTTAATGCGACTTTCCCGTTTTCTCGGGCTTTATCCCAACGTTGAAGAGTATTCTTCCAGCGACTATTTTGATTTGCTGAATGCTTGCTTTGTTTCTTCTCAGCCTTATCATGGCATGTTTGTTCGTCCGGAAGAGGCTTCTCATATACGTACTCTGATGCGTATGAATTATGAAACAATGCATCTGTTTGCTATGAACCGGATGGAGCGGAATCGTTGTCTGGATATCATCAATGAATATTATCGTTTACATTTACCTGACTTTCCGGAGTTGAAATCGCTTCCTGTTTTGCAAGAATTGTTTTAGATGTATAGCCTCTGAAAGTAACTCGGATAAAATAACAGGAAGTTTTAGAAAAACATCGTGAATTTTTCGGAAATTCATCGAGATCTTTTTTGAAAAATTGTACAAAAAAAGAACATTTTTTTATGACCTTTTCGTTGACTTATTTGCTTTCGCTATATAAGACATAACACCTTGTTTTCTAAGCAATAAAAAAAGATACGGAACTCTCATGGAAAGTTCCGTATCTTGTATAAGGTTTAGTCTAACTTTTCTGGATGGAGGAGAATTACTGCAACAATTCTTTTACTTTTGCAGAAATAGCACGTCCTTCGGCAAGTCCGGCCAGTTCTTTGCTGGCAACACCCATAACTTTTCCCATATCCTTTCCGCTAGTTGCACCAACACGTGCAATGATTTCTTTCAATTTAGCTTCCAGTTCTTCAGCTGAAAGTTGTTTGGGAAGGTATGCTTCGATGACACGTACCTGAGCCATTTCTTCTTCTGCGAGATCTGCACGGCCTTGTCCTTCGTAAACGGCAGCAGAATCTTTTCCTTGTTTTACCAGCTTCTGCATAATTTTCAGTGCAGCTTCATCGGTCAGTGTATCATTTGCTCCCGGAGCTGTTTTAGCTTCCAGGAAACACTTTTTGACATTGCGCAAGGTTTCCAGTCTGACCTTGTCTTTGGCTTTCATTGCCTCTTTGATATCGTTGCTGATTTGTTCGAATAAATCCATAGTAATATAGTTATAAAATTGTAGTTCGTTTCTTGTTTAGAAAGTAATGGTCATAGAGCCATTCTCGCTATTGTCCAGCTTAGGGGTTGAGCTTTCTTCGGCAACGGCTCTCGACTGGATACTTTCGAGTACAGCTTTTGAACGCTTGTAGGTAGGAGTTGTTTCTACCATGCTGATGATATCATCATTGTCCAGATCTTCTTGTGTGAAGATATAGATTTTGTAGTTTCCTTTCTTCCGGTTGTTTTTATAACTTCCCGGATAGAAATCATCACGGCGTTCGGCCTTCTTTTGTTCTTCTTCCTCTAATTCTTCCTGACGTTTTTGTTCTTCTGCAGAAAGTTTGTTGTTCATTCCCGGCACATCTTTGATGCCAAATCCGGTTGCAAGGATGGTAAACTTCACCTTATCTTCCAGATTGTCGTCGATGTACAATCCCCATTTCGTTTCTACATCTTTGCCGAAGCGGCTCATGAATTCGTGTACCTCATTCATTTCTTCCATCATCAGGTCGCTGTTGCTGCTATATGAGATGTTGAAAAGAACTTTCTTAGAGTTGAAGATATCGTTGTTGTTCAGTAATGGTGAGTGCAGAGCATCAGTAATGGCTTGGGTAACTCTTCCTTCTCCATATCCGTATCCAGTACTCATAATAGCCACACCTCCATCTTTCAATACTGTTTTCACATCATTGAAGTCGAGGTTGATTTTACCACGTATTGTAATGATTTCTGCAATACTTTTGGCTGCAACAGAAAGGGTATCATCTGCTTTTCCGAAGGCATTCATTACGCTCAGGTCGGAATACACATCGCGCAGGCGTTCGTTATTGATAACGAGCAACGCATCGACGTGCTTACTCATTTCTTCTACACCGTCGAGTGCCTGGTCTATCTTTTTATTTCCTTCAAAAAGGAATGGAATGGTAACAATGCCGACAGTAAGGATTCCCATATCCTTGGCAGTCTTAGCAATAATTGGAGCAGCACCCGTTCCGGTTCCTCCTCCCATACCTGCTGTAATAAAAGCCATCTTACAGCCATCATTCAGCATGTTTTTTACGTCTTCCAAACTTTCGTTGGCTGCATCGCGTGCTCGCTCAGGTCGGTTTCCCGCTCCAAGGCCTTCACGTCCCAATTGAAGTTTTATAGGTACAGGCGACTCGTCGAGTGCCTGATTATCTGTATTGCAAACCACGAATGTGACATCGTGGATTCCTTCTCTATACATGTGGTTGACTGCGTTACCGCCACCACCGCCTACACCGATTACTTTAATGATACTCGGTGATCCACTTTGGAAATCGAATGGCATAATTGTTTCGTCAGACATAATTCTTCCTTTTCTTTATGCGGTGAATATTTAATCTTTCATCATCTCGTCTGCTCCGTTTTTTAAAGCGTTTAGCAGTCGCTTAAACGGATTATCCTCTTTAAGTTTTTCTATTTCAGCTATCATGGATGTTATTTCTTCATCCTTTTCCTGCACGTTCAGGCTGCGGGCCTGTTCCAACTTGGCAAGTGCGTCTTTGTATTTCTTGCGATTCATCTGACGGTGTGCTTCAGTAATCAGCGTTTCGCAATCGTGCAGACGTTTCTGAGCCCGTTCTAACTCCTGACGTATCTTAGCTTCTTCCAATTGGCGGATACGTTCTGCCTCGGCTTCTTTGGCTGCTTTTTCTTCAGCTGCTTTACGCTCTGCTTCAGCTTTCAGGCGAGCTTCTTCTTCTTTCTTTTGCAAGTCGTCGATAAAGTCTAACTGATGTCCCTTGCGTGGATCTATCTTACAGCAGTTGTCTTTTCCTGCAGCCAGAAGTCCAATCAATGTATTACAGCTTCCATCTTGCGGAATATTAATGTCCCCTCTCAGTTCGATAGCTCCATTTTGCGCAATTCGTATCTTCTCAATCTTTGTGATATTGAAGAAAGCTTTGTCCAGATTAGGTAACGTGGAGGCTCCTCCTGTCAGTATGACACCGGCCAGCAATTTATCGCTATATTCTGATAGGATAATCTGATTCCATACATTTTCCAGTATTTCCTTGACACGTGCTTCGACGATGTCTTCGAGTTTATGAGCACGGATGCTGCATTTTCCGTCGATGCTGTATTCTTTGCCTAACTCATCTTCATTTTCACTAGGTTCTGTGTAGGCACAAGCATAATGAAGCTTAAGTTGCTCTGCATCTTCTTCTTCTATTTGCAGGCTACAGATATCTTTTGTTATATTGCTGCTTCCCAAAGGTATGACAGCCAGATGGCGAAGCAAGTTGTTTTTATAAACCGATACAGTAGTTGTATCTGCACCAAAATCTACGAGGGCACAGCCAGAACGTTTCTCACTTCCGGTGAGTACAGCGTTGGCCGTTGCCAATGGAGAAAGTAAATATTCGGCAACTTCATATCCGGTTTGGCGGAAACATTGACGTATGTTGCTCTTTAGTGAGTTACGTGCAATAATATTCAGAAAGTTTCCTTCGATGCGGTCTGTCTGAATACCCACCGGTTCTGTAGTAAGCTGGTTGTTTCCCAGTTTATATTCTTGAGGTTCGACAGCTAAAATTTCCTGATCCATCAATGTTATTTCACGGTTGCTTTCCATAATAGCATCGATGAGAGCCTGAGATATTTTAGTTTCTTCTGTCAGTTGCTTTGTTTCTGTATGTCGAATGCTTCTTACCGACTGTCCTCCGATACCCACATACACTTTTTTTATAGATGCATGTAAAGTCTCTTCCAATTGACAGATTACTGCACTGAGGCATTGCGTCGTTTTGTCCAGATTGTATATTGCTCCTTTCTTGATACAATCGGATGAGCGTTCGCTGGCATATGCAAGAACCTGGATGCTTCCGTCAGCATTCTTCTTTCCCGCAATACCTGTTATTTTTGCCGATCCCAGCTCTATTGCTGCTATAAAGTCTGTTGCTGCCATATCTTATTTCTCCTTTTTGGTACAAATAATCTGATTGTTAAATTCAATGCTGATCCGTTCGTATTTGTTCCATCCTACCCGGTTCAGCGCACTTTGGTAGAATGTTCGCAATTTACTGAATTTTTCTTTATAATTTCCAGGTTTCCCTAAAAAGAGTATATGTTCACCTACTCGGGGAACCAATTCCAGTTCTTGTTTGGGAGTTACATTGATTTGCTCAATTTGTGATTCCCAGAATTTGTCCGATTGTAGGAATTTTCCCAACGGGTATAATTCTGTTTGGGCAAACTTGCGGTCTATGAATCCGGTTGCAACAACTACATGAATCGATTTCCCGGCTGCGGTCATTATTTTTCCTGCATTATCTAAATAGTAATTGTTTCCGTTGCTGCTCATGACTCGCATGACAGGAACTCTTTGATAAATGTCAATAGCCACCTTGCCTCCTGATGTAAGATAGCACTCTGCATTTTCGATAAAGGGATGGTTGGAAAGAAATTCCTCCAGCTGGCGCACATTTATGCTTGAGAGTTGCTTGCCCTCAGGGTATATCTTTCCTTTTTTCAGAATCTCTTTGACTTCTTTATCCGTAACAAAGCCGTAATCAATACTATCTTTGACAGTCAATTCCATACCCTTGCAAACCTGATCGGCAGGCTTGCTATTAAATGTGGTAACGGCTAATATTAAATAAGCTGTTGCCAGTAATAATGTGCAGAGTATGAAAATTCGTTTTATCATTTGTCTTTTAATAATTCGTATATCTGTGGTACATAGTTTTCTATATCTCCGGCTCCTAATGTTATAAGAACATCAGTCTTTTTGTGTTTTATGACTTCCAGTAAATTTTCTTTAGAACACATACTTTTTTCGATATCAGGGCGTAGGTTATCATAAATTAATTTGCTGGTTATACCTTCTATCGGTAATTCGCGTGCCGGATAAATATCAAGCAGGATAACTTCGTCGAGAAGTGACAAACTGTCTGCAAAATCTTTATAGAAATCGCGAGTACGTGTATATAGATGAGGCTGGAAAACAGCTGTTATCTTTTTATCAGGATAAAGCATTCGTACAGAAGATATGCTTTGCTTGATTTCTGCCGGATGATGGGCATAGTCACTGATAAACACGATTCGGTCATTTTTCAGCTTGAAGTCAAATCGGCGGTCTACTCCCCGGAAACCAGGCATCGCCTGTTTGATCTCCTCGTTTGTAGCTCCTCCTATTTGTGCTAAGGCCATTGCAGCTATTCCATTTTCGTATATTGACGTAGACAGGAACTCCTAATTGTATCCTTTTATATTACCCAATGGAGAAATGAAGTCGAAATAAATTTCTCCGTTTTCGATCCGGATGTTTTCTGCATGGAAATCCCCTCTTCTGTGGAATAGGTATATACCGTCACTCCTGGTTGTACAGCTGGGTTGAGATCGATCCCTTTTTTTATGATAAGGTAACCTTCCGGCTGAATTAGAGAGGTATATTTCTGAAAACTTTCTACATATGCTTCGTGAGTACCGTATATATCCAAATGATCTGAGTCTGTTGCAGTGATAACAGTCGCATATGGAGTCAGCCAATGGAATGAACGGTCGAATTCATCGGCTTCGATAACAACAAAGTCGCTTTTATCGGACAGCAACAGATTTGTGTGATAATTCTTTGATATTCCTCCCAGAAAGGCATTACATCCTACATGAGAATGATCCAGCAGATAGGCGGTCATTGTGGAAGTTGTTGTCTTTCCATGGGTACCCGCTACACAGAGTCCTTTTTCTGTACGTGTAAGCATACCCAATACTTGAGCACGTTTTTGTATTTCAAATCCATGCTCACGAAAATAGTTAAGCTCTTTGTGGTCAGCAGGAATTGCAGGAGTATATACAATCAAAGTCGTTTCCGGATTCAGAAAATCATCTGGAATGAGTGAAACGTTTTCTTCATAATGAATAGCTGCTCCTTCTTTAATTAATGTTTCGGTCAGTTCACTTGGTGTACGGTCGTAGCCGCCTACCTTTTTACCTTTTGATAAAAAGTAAGCGAACCAGAGCACTCATACCTATACCTCCTGCTCCGATGAAATAAACAGCTTTCAGTGTATTAACGTTCATGTTCTTTTTATATTTTACAGCTAGCTTATAGACTTCGTTTGCAATGACATTTGCAGAATCCTTAAACGCCAGCTTGGCTATGTTCATACTTAAATTTTTTAATGTGTCCGGCTGCGATACAGTTGCTATTGCCAGGTCGAGGAGCTTTTGTGTAGCTTCTGAGTCTTTAACATATAGAGCTGCCCCTTTGTTGACTAAAGCAAGTGCATTTTTAGTCTGGTGGTCTTCGGCTACATTCGGCGAGGGAACGAGTATGACTGGTTTTTGCAGTAGGCAAAACTCAGAAATCGATCCTGCTCCGGCACGGCTGATAACCAAATCGGCTGCGGTGTATGCTGCTGCCATGTCTGATATGAAATCAGTAGTGTGCAACATCGGAATTTCTCCAGCTTTCGCTACTGTAGCTTTTAGCTTCGTTGATGTAAAACTTACCGGTTTGCCAGATAAACTGAACTCCGGAGTTTTTAATCTTTTCCAACCCTTGCATAACACAATTGTTTATTGTGCGTGCACCCAGACTACCTCCGACAATTAATATTGTTTTCTTCTGCGGATCTAATCCAAACGATTGAATTGCTTTTTCACGATCGATGGAACTGTTTAATAACCCTTGCCGTACCGGATTACCGGTAAGGATGATTTTTTCTTTATCAAAAAAACGTTCCATACCTTCATAAGCAACACAAATCTTGCATGCTTTCTTTGCAAGCAGTTTGTTGGTTACTCCTGCATAAGAATTTTGTTCTTGAATCAGCGTCGGGATACCCATCATGCCTGCCATTTTAAGGGTGGGACCACTGGCATATCCGCCAACTCCCACTGCGGCATCTGGTTTGAACTCTTTGATAATTTGACGTGCTTTCAACTGACTGCGAAACAGTTTTATGAGAACACTAAAGTTCTTCAATAAGTTTTTTCTGTCGAATCCGGCAACAGGTAAGCCTATTATTTTATATCCTGCGGCTGGCACACGTTGCATTTCCATACGCCCTTCTGCACCAACAAACAGAATTTCCGTATCGGGATGCTGTTCCTTGATTGCATTGGCTATGGATACTGCTGGAAAGATGTGACCTCCCGTACCTCCTCCGCTGATTATAATCCTCAAATTATCTTTCATAATTTTATATTTTCCTGCAAAGTTAGGAATAAACTTGTAAAAATAATTATTCTGTTTCTATTTTATTTAGCTGCAAAATTACAGGGATAAGAAGCTCTATTCTTTTTTAGATTTCTCCATTTTGCTCTTTATTCTGCGATTCATTTAATGTTTGTTCTTTTGCAAGATTAGCTGCATTTTGCAGCAATGTAACTGCAGCTTCTTGTATTTGTTTTTGCTTTTCTGCTTCTTCCTGCTCTTGTTGTTTCTTCAATTCATTTACGTGACGGCTGATGCTTAATATGATGCCGATGTATGCACAGTTGACCAGCGTGGAAGTACCTCCTTTACTGATTAAAGGGAGAGGTTGTCCGGTTACCGGCATGATGCCGACAGCCACCAGCATGTTAAACATTGCCTGTGTTACAAGAAGTAAACCGATGCCCATGACTAAAAAGGAGTAGTACGACTTGTCGCAGTTTCTCGCAATTTTTCCTATCCTCATTAAAAGCCATATGTACAGAAAGGCAACGATGCCTCCGCCTATCAGTCCCAATTCTTCTATGATGATGGCATAAATGAAATCTGAAAAAGCTTGTGAAAGGAAATCGCGCTGTACACTATTGCCTGGGCCTTTTCCTAGAATGTTACTTGTTGCTATGGCTATATTGGCATGGGCAATCTGTCCGTCCCCGTCGATATCGAATTTCTCAGGAGGAACCGTCGATGTGTCAAAATGGTTATCCAAACGGCTTTGCCAGGTTACCATACGATGTAAACCTATTTTATCCCATGTTTCAGAAGGAACATATTTAATTGTGCATAAAGCAAAGATTAGAGCTCCACCGCATATGCCTACAAGCATAGCCATTTGCCGGAGAGGAACTCGTCCGACATACATCATGAGAAATACGCTTCCACATAACAATACGGCTGTGGAAAGATTCTCGGTAATGATAAGTATGCAGGTTATACCCGTAACCCATAGTATGTATTTAAAAGCTTTTGGATTTGCTTGTTTTTCCTCTTGCATTTTCGACAAGATGAATGCAACAGTTATGATTGTTGCCATTTTTGCTACTTCAGAAGGCTGGAATTGAATAAATCCCAAATCTATCCAGCGTTTTGCTCCATTAGTCAAAGCTCCTATTATAAACACGGCAATCAGTAATAGCCATGATATCGGCAATAGTATAATGAATGTTTTAAACCAGCGGCAAGGAATATTGTGGACGATAAGTACTACAATAGCTCCTACCGCCATTAATATCATGTGCATGGTAATAGGTCTCCAGTGATCACCGCTTTTGTAAGTCAGTGTACTAGAGGCGCTGAATACTTCAATGATAGAAACAAGGCAAAGTAATAGGAAAATAATCCATATTACTTTGTTCGCCTTTGAATAAGTTTTTTAGCAAATCCATTTTGTCAGGATAATTTTATTATAAATTTCTCACACATTCTTTAAACTGGTCGCCACGGTCTTCATAACTTTTGAATAAGTCGAAGCTAGCGCAGCATGGACTCAGAAGTACGGTTTCTCCTTTTTTCGCCATACGGTATGCGGCATCTACTGCATCTTTCATGCTTTGTACATCGGCGATAGGCAATCCAAATCCATCAAAGAAGTCATGTAGTTTCTCGTTGTGGAGTCCAAGGAATATTAATCCGGAGCATTTTTCTTTCACCAGATCGGCTATTTCGTTATAGTCATTTCCTTTGTCTTTGCCTCCTAAGATAAGCACTGTCTTAGTTTTCATACTGTTGAGTGCATACCAGCACGAGTTGACATTAGTCGCTTTCGAGTCGTTGATATAATCTACTCCACGTACGCGTGTTACTTTTTCCAGACGGTGTTCAACCCCTTTAAAATCACTCAGTGCTTCGCGGATACATTCTTTTCGGATGCCAGCAATATTGGCTGAAATACCGGCAGCCATTGAGTTGAACAAGTTGTGAGTACCTGTCAGGGCAAGTTCCTCTTGTTCCATGTTAAATTCAATTGGCTTGGTAAAGTAGACTTTATTTTGTTCTACGAAAGCAGCCAGTCCTTCTTCTTTCTTTTCGGCAAACGGATAGTAGTGTCCGTGTATTCCATATTTATGCAATTCTTTTTGGATGACTGGGTCGTCGTTCCAGAAAATGAATGCATCATTGTCTGTCTGGTTCTGGATAATACGGAACTTGGCATCCACATAGTTCTGCATTTTATAATCGTAACGGTCCAGATGGTCGGGGGTGATATTCATCAGGACAGCAATATTAGCATGGAACTTATACATATTGTCCAGTTGGAAACTGCTTAGTTCGATAACATAATAGTCATAATTACATTCTGCAACTTGATAAGCCAGACTTTGTCCGATATTTCCTGCCAGTCCAACGTTTAATCCTGCTTTCTTAAAAATGTGATAAATAAGAGAAGTAGTAGTAGTTTTTCCGTTGCTTCCTGTGATACAAATCATCTTAGCATTGGTGTATCGTCCGGCAAATTCGATTTCTGAAATAATCGGAGTGCCTTGTTCCTTCAGTTTCAAGATCATCGGTGCGTCGTTAGGTATTCCCGGACTCTTGATGACTTCGTCTGCATTCAGGATCAGCTCTTCTGTATGACGCCCTTCCTCCCACTGAATGCCTCGTTCGTTTAACATATTCTTATATTTGTCTTTTATTAAAGACATGTCAGAAACAAATGTATCGAAACCTTGTTTCTGTGCCAGCACGGCTGCTCCCGCACCGCTTTCGCCAGCTCCTAAAATGACAATTCTTTTTGCCATGATCTCTTATCTTATCTTTAAAGTTATAATTGTTATTGCTGCTAATACAATAGTGACAATCCAGAACCGAACAGTAATTTTCGATTCGTGAAAGACACTACTTGGAGATGTTATCAGATACGTACAGTTCGGATCAAGTTGTGATAGTGTAGTACGGAAGTGATCGTGTATAGGAGTACGCTTGAAGATCCGGCGTTTAAGTCCTTTCTTCTTGCCACTCTTGAAATATCTTACTTGAAGAATAACCGATAAGTTTTCTACAAGGAAGATACCGCATAATATAGGAATCAGCAGTTCCTTATGAATGATAATAGCAAATACTGCTATGATACCTCCAATAGTCAAGCTGCCTGTATCTCCCATGAATACTTGTGCCGGGAAAGCATTGTACCAGAGAAAACCTATCAGAGCTCCGATGAAAGCACATATGAAGATAACCAGCTCTTCGCTTCCCGGAATGTACATGATGTTCAGGTAGCTGGCATACTCTATGTGACTGGACACGTAAGCCAGTATTCCCAGCGTAACTCCGATGATAGCCGAGTTTCCTGCGGCCATGCCATCCATACCGTCGTTCAAGTTTGCTCCGTTGGATACAGCGGTTACTACAAAAATAGTAACTAGTACAAAAACAATCCATCCAGCAGACTGTGCACTTTCTCCCATAAAACCTACAAAGTCTGCATAATCCAGGTTGTTGTTCTTAAAGAAAGGAATTGTAGTTTTTGTCGATTTTTCGTCTTGACTTTTGTGTACCACATCAACTACATGTCCGTCTTTCTGGATTTCGACGTTTTCGCGGATTACTACATTAGGACTGAGGTAAAGCGTCAGACCGACAATCAGACCAAGTCCTACCTGTCCGATGATCTTAAACTTTCCGTGAAGTCCTTCTTTGTCTTTGCGGAAGACCTTGATATAGTCGTCGGCAAATCCTAGACTGCCTAGCCATATTGTAGTTATCAGCATCAATATCATGTATATATTGTGCAGCTTACCCAGCAAGAGGCAAGGAATAAGAATGGCGACGATAATGATAATTCCTCCCATCGTAGGAACTCCGATTTTATTTACATTAAACGGGTCAATCGAAGCATCACGCTGCGTTTCCGTAATTTGTTTCCGCTTGAGTAACTTGATAAAATATTCTCCGAATATCGCTGATATCAGCAAAGACAGAATGATAGCCATAAGCGAACGGAACGATACGTATCCGAACATACGTGCTCCGGGAAAATCAAGCTGCTCCAGATAATTAAATAAGTAATATAACATGTTGTACTTGTATTATTCGTTGTCAAAAATCTCTGCTAACACTTCTTTGTCATCAAAATGATGCTTTACTCCTTTGATTTCCTGATAATTTTCGTGTCCTTTTCCTGCTACGAGAATTACGTCACCAGCTTGTGCCAGCATGCAGGCTGTGCGTATAGCTTCTTTACGGTCGGCTATGGAAAGAACTTTGTTCATATCTTCTTTTGTCAGTCCGGCTAGCATATCGTTGATGATATCCTGAGGCTCTTCGAAGCGAGGGTTGTCAGATGTGATGATTACACGATCGCTTTGTTTAGCTGCCTCTTGTGCCATGATGGGGCGTTTACCCTTATCCCGGTTACCTCCTGCACCTACCACTGTTATCACTCGTCCTCTTCCTTTCAGAACTTCGTGTATGGCGTTCAGTACATTTACCAATGCGTCTGGAGTATGTGCATAATCGACTATTGCTGTATAGCCTTTTTTCGAGCGCAAAGCGTCGAAACGTCCCGCTACCGGACGCAGTGTGCTCAGTATCAGCAGGACATCTTCAGGCTGTTTGCCTAATAAACATGCCGCTCCATATACAGCAAGCAAGTTCGATGCATTGAAACGACCGATGAACTGTACGTTGACTTCACGATTGTTTATATCCATCAGCATACCTTCGAAGCCATCTTCCAGAACCTTTCCCTTGAATTCGCAAAGCGCACGCAAAGAGTAAGTCGCAATTTTCGCTTTTGTATTCTGTACCATTACACTGCCATTCTTGTCGTCAGCATTGGTTAGAGCAAATGCAGTCTTGGGAAGATTGTCGAAAAATGCCTTTTTAGCTTTCAGGTAATTTTCGAATGTCTTGTGATAGTCCAGATGATCGCGTGTGATGTTGGTAAAAATACCTCCAGCAAACTTCAGTCCTCCGATACGCTTCTGTGCGACAGAGTGTGAGCTTACTTCCATGAATGCATATTTACATCCTTCATCAGCCATACGTCCCAGCAGACGGTTTAATGTGATAGGGTCGGGAGTCGTATGGTCGGTCGGGATTGCTTCACCGTCGATATAATTGCAAACGGTAGACAATAATCCTACCTTATATCCGAATTTGCGGAACATATTATATAATAAGGTGGCGATTGTAGTTTTTCCGTTTGTTCCGGTTACTCCTACCAGATCGAGTTTGGAAGTTGGATCTCCATAAAAAGTGGTAGCCAGTTTGCCTACTGCATCTTCGGTATCAGCTACTCTTATGTACGTTACATGTTCATTCAGTGTGTCAGGAAGTGTTTCGCAGACAATTGCAGAGGCTCCTTTTTCAATAGCCTTTTCAATATAAGCGTGTCCGTCTGTCTGAGTTCCTTTAACGGCAACAAACAAATGTCCGGCTTCAACCAAACGTGAGTCCATTTGGATACCTGCTATTTCTTTGTCAACATTACCTTTTATTTCGCAGACGTTGACGGATTCAATGATATTTTCCAGTTTCATGTTTTTATGTTATTTCTGTTACCTTAATGTTAATGTAATTGTTTGTCCTCTATGAATAGTAGATCCGGCAGCTATACTTTGAGCTCTTACTTTGCCTATACCTGTGATACGTACTTTCAGTCCGTAACTTTCCAGCAGATAAACAGCATCTTTTGCGCCCATATTCAGTACATTGGGAACTAGCTTTTTATTCATTTTGGTAGTCTTTAAATCTGCATAGCTGTCTGTGCACGAAGCTTTTCCCCAAAGTGGCTGGGCAGAATAGGGGATGGAACTGCTGTTTCCTGGTACGTTCAGTGCACGCAGTACATATGCCGATTCATTTATATCTCCATTTTTTACGCCCGGAATAAGGACTGCCGTTGAATCTTTGGCATGAGCCAGATCGCGGAACAGGTGTTTGGCATAAATACGTTCGGCAATACGGCTGAACACACTTCCTGCCTGCAATCCTCCGGAAGCTGGTCCGTGAGGAATTTGTATTGAAACAATGCAGCTATATTTGGGAGCTTCTGAGGGGAAATAGCCACAGAAACTAACCAGATAACTTACACCTCCGGATTTATAACCTGCCTTACCTTGAGAGATTTGGGCTGTTCCTGTCTTTCCAGATACGCTGAATTGCTTGCTTCCTGCCGGCTTGGCAAGCCCTTCCGAAACCACTTTCCGCAAAATGGTGCGAATCATGGTAAGTGTCGTATCCGAACAAATTTTAGGATTAACAATCTCTGTCGGAATTTCTTCTAGTATATCTCCGTCTTTGGCTATCGCTTTTACGAATTTAGGTTTCACCATTACACCATCATTGGCTATAGCATTATAGAAATTCAGAATGTAGATGGGAGGAATCATTGTTTCATAACCGATACTCATCCACGGAAGAGTCGTTTTTGCAAAATAACGCTCTTTCGGTCCGAGTATGCGGGGACTAGCTTCTCCCACGAATCCCAGATTTAGCGGTGTATCGATGCTCATACGTTTCAGACCGTCGACAAACTTTTGAGGATTATTTTTATAGAACTTGTCTATGATGGTAGATACTCCTACATTCGATGAAACCTCCAAAATTTTTGTTACATCTATTTTACCGTATCCGCCTTTATACCAGTTCCATTCCTTCATCCAGCTGCCATACATGTTAACTTGGCCGTTTCCGGTATCTACTTCATAATCTGGAGTGATATATTTATCCTCCATCGCCACCATGATAGATGCCGTTTTGAAAGTAGATCCTGGTTCCATCAAGTTGCTGACTGCTGCATTTCGCATTTCATAATAATTTCCATCGTTTCCTCTGGTCATGTTTACGTTGGCCTTTACCTCACCGGTTTTTACCTCCATCAGAACTGCTACACCTGATATGGCTTCAAGGTTCTTCAATTGGTCTACCAATGCTTTCTCTGCGATATCTTGCATATCGACATCGATGGTTGTGATAATATCACATCCGTCAACGGCGGGTTTATCGATAATGTTCAGGTATTTGTTCATGACTTTCTGTCGATGAGTAATACCGTTTTGTCCTTTCAGAATAGAGTCGTATGTCAGTTCCAGTCCGTTCTTAGCTCCTTGTGCTATGTCGGGATACATATCCCCCAATGTACGCATGGCGAGTAGAACCGAACGGTTTTTTACGTTGGTTGAACTTTTCAACATGCAGTCCACCTTTGTTCGGGCTTAACTCGAATACAGGCAGTCTTTTCACTTCTTTATATTCGATATAGGAAATACGTTTCGGATAAACCAGGAAGTGACGGCTTTTCGAACGGCGTCCTTTCAGCAAATGTTTGCGAAATTCCTGTGCGCTCTTGTCCGGAAAAATTTCGTGCAGTCCTTGGCTGATTTCTGCCAGATGGTTCATCAGCATAGTGTCTTTTTCCGTTCCGCCAGCGCGAAAGTCCATGTAGATGCGGTATTCAGGCAGACTGCTTGCCATCAGTTTGCCATCAGAAGAAATAATATTTCCTCGTGTTGGAGGAACTATTACGTTTTCTTTTACAAAACGGTCGGCTACATCCTTCCAGTATTGCCGTTCGGCAAACATGATGAATCCCGCCTTGACTATAATCAATATAGCCAACACAAGCATAATCACTACAATAAACGTGTAGCGCAGCATGATATTTTTCAGTCCGGGTATCATTGTATCAATCCTCTTTTTTAATCAGATATGGAGGTGTTGCCGCTGTTTGCAGCGGAGTTCCCTCGGTTGCAATATATTCTTCGATGCGTGACTGACGGCTTCGTTCTGTAAGTTCAGAAGAAATAGTCAGCGCATCATACTTGATGTCTGTCAGTTCCTTTTTCAGCCGGTCGATTTCAATCAGCTCCTGCTGGCTTGAATAGCGGTTGTCGATATACAGGATGGTAAGGAGAACAATCAGAATGAGCAAATTCGCCTGTCGCTTCAGAAAACTGTGGGCCAGAATATCTCCTCCCAGAATACTCTTCAGTGTGATGTGTGAATCGCTTTCTTGTTGTGATGTTGTATTTTGCTGTTCCATGATTTTTACTATTTCTTTTCTGCTATTCGTAATTTTGCACTTCGTGAGCGAGGGTTACGTGCTATTTCTTCATCGCTAGGGACAATAACTTTATTGTTTACTGCCCGGAAAGGTGTTTGCACATTACCGAAAAAATCTTGTTCCACCTTACCCTCTACATTGCCTGTCTTGATCAGGTTCTTTACGATGCGGTCTTCCAGCGAATGGTAGGTAATGATAACAAGTCGGCCTCCCGGTTTTAAAGCTTCAGTTGCGGCATAAAGCATTTCTTTCAAAGCCTCCATTTCTTGGTTCACCTCTATGCGCAGGGCTTGAAATACTTTTGCCAGTTCTTTCTTTTCCCGTTCCTTGCCAAACAACGGTTTTATAATTTCCAGAAAGTCGCCTATAGTTACGATTTGCTTTTGTGCACGTGCCTTTACTAGTACCGAAGCCAGCTTACGGCTGTTTTTCAGCTCTCCGTACAGGTAGAACACATTCGCCAGTCGTTCCTCCTCATAGTTGTTTACGATGTCTGCCGCAGTCATTCCGGCGCGTTTGTTCATTCGCATGTCCAGTTTGCCGTCGAAGCGGAACGAAAAGCCGCGTTCAGAATCATCAAAATGGTGTGATGATACTCCCAGATCGGCAAGAATGGCATCTGCTTCCTCTACACCATAATAGCGCAAGAAGTTGTGTAAGTATCGGAAATTGCTTCGCACAAACGTAAATCGGGAGTCATCGACAATATTTTTTTCGGTCATCTTCATCCTGGTCGAAACTATACAGGTGGCTGTTTTTATCCATTCTGCGCAGAATCTCTTTCGAGTGTCCTCCGCCTCCGAAAGTCATGTCTGCATATATTCCGGCAGGGTGTAAATTCATGCCGTCGATACTTTCATTCAGCAGTACCGGTATATGATATGTTTGTTCTGATTCGTTCATTATCATGCTGTCACTTTAATAGGTTTTACTACCTTATATATATTGAGGGGTAAAATTACATATTTCTCAACAATTAGCAGGTATAGTTTTGTGAAAATATTTGAGGAAGTTATCAACAGGTCTGAGAGGTGTTGTGAGAATGTCATCATGTTTTAGAAAAACATCAGCATCTTTTAGGAAAAACTTGCTGAATTTTTTATAGAAAAATCGTACAAATAAATTTGAAATATGTACAATTTTTCACGAAGACGCTAAGGTGTTGTTCTTATGCTATTTACTGCTTCTGTCAGATCTATCTTTATAAGATAGTCTTAAAATATGCACATGAGAATGTGGCTTTGTGCAATTCTGTTACATATACTCTTTTTTTCTTCTTTCAATGTTACATTTTTCCAGTATAGATGAGCAACTTTTCAAAAGATAGATTACTTTTGCAGAGAAATGTGTAAATGAAGAATGGCTAGTGATTCGAT
>ENA-OQJO01000004-OQJO01000004.1-human-gut-metagenome-genome-assembly--contig:-NODE-4-length-28773-cov-3.532500_pt1 | contig 28773 bp, 30 predicted proteins | sample MGYA00242613_ERZ504780 | MGnify/ENA primary metagenome ERZ504780 (study PRJEB26092, sample SAMD00036368) | human gut metagenome | host: Homo sapiens | study: EMG produced TPA metagenomics assembly of the...
TTTTTTTATTGTCTGTCTGCTTCAGGCAGGTTGATTGTTTTTGTTTTTGCAAGTAAAGTTCGTCGATGATTCCGTCCGACAAGCCGATAACCGGAACATGGATATAAGAGGCTCCGATAATATTGGCGATAGTCAGGAAAATTTCACCAGCCGGAATGATTACATCCGCGCGGTCGGGTTTCATGCCGAACTGTTCCATACGTTCTTCCAGAGAAAGCGCTTTCAGGCGTGTGTGCAACTCCTGTAAGACGGAAACCTGCATGGTCATTTTCTTCTTGTTCTTCTTGTCGGCAAGGCGGTATAGCTTATTGATGTTACCTCCCGAACCGATGATATTGGTCTGCGGGTACGACTTAGCCAGTTCGGCCAGATCATTTTTCAGACGTTCCCATTCACTGTCCTTCACGGCATTGTTCAGCATACGTACCGTACCGATGTTGTACGACCGGCTGCAAACCAGCTGGCCTTCCGACAGCAGGTTGATTTCCGTACTTCCTCCTCCTACGTCCACATACATGTAGTTGCCCTTCTGGTCTTCCATGTGCTCTACATGATTGTTGTATATAATCTTAGCCTCTTCCTGTCCGTCGATAATATCGATATGCACACCAGTCTTTTTTTCTATCTGTTTGATGATATCCATACCGTTCTTGGCATCACGCATAGCCGAGGTAGCACATGCACGGCAGTGTTTTACATCGTAAATCTTCATCAGATGGCGGAAAGCCTTCATCAGCCGGATCATATTTTTCTCCTTTTTTTCTGAGATTTTTCCGATATCGAATACGTCAAATCCCAGACGGAGTGGAACACGCAACATCAGTACTTTAGAGAAATGAGCCTTGCCTTGCTCTTCCTTTATTTCCTTAATCAGCAACCGTACCGCGTTCGAACCTATATCGATGGCAGCATAGTTTGTTTTTCGAGTTTCGTTTTCATTCATATTTATATGTTTTCATTTAGGTAGTGATTGTATAATGCTTCCTGTGAACGGAAAGGAGTTTCTTCCTCCCTGAACAGATTCTTTCCGCTTCCATCTACAATACGTCCCTGCATGGTATCTTTAAATCCATCCTCTACGATGTGTTTCATTTCTTTCTTTATTACCGGATCGTATACAGGTGTAATGACTTCTATGCGGTTGTTCAGGTTGCGTGGCATCCAGTCTGCCGAACCGATGAAGACTTTCTCTTCTCCCCCCGATGCAAATACAAATATACGGGAATGTTCCAGATAGCGGTCGATGATACCGTTTATCCGGATATTTTCACTTACTCCCTCTATGCCTGTTATCAGTGAGCAGTTGCCTCGTACCACCAGCTGGATATCGACTCCTGCCTGAGAAGCTTCATACAGCTTGTTTACCATAAAGGGATCGGTAATATGGTTTATTTTTATTTTGATATAGGCATCCTTTCCTGCCTTCTTGTTTTTAATTTCGTTGTTGATCAGGGCAATGAACTTGTTTCTCATTTCGTTTGGCGAAACAAGCAGTTCCTTGAACTTGACCGGACTGTAAGGACGTTCGATGAAATCGAAAACTGAATGTACATCCTTCACGATACGTGGAGCAGCCGTCATCAGCATACAGTCGGTATACATGCGAGCATTACCCTCATGGAAGTTTCCGGTACTGATACATGCTATATCCGGTCCTTTTTTCATCTTGATATGCGTAATCTTTGAATGCACTTTCAAGCCTTCAACACCAAATATTACATTGACTCCCGCATCCTGCATCTTCTTAGACCAGTTGATGTTTGAGGCCTCATCAAATCGTGCCAGCAGTTCGATGACTACCGTTACTTTTTTCCGTTGCGTGCGGCAGCCATCAGTGCCTTTACTACTTTCGATTCTTTGGCAAGACGGTATAATGTGATTTTAATGCTTTGCACATGTTTGTTCACTGCAGCTTCCTGAAGTACCCTGATAAACGAGTCGAAGCTGTGGAAAGGAACATGAATGAAACGGTCTTTCTTCTGTATCTTGGTCAGGATACTGTCGTTTCCATCCAGTTCTTTTTTCAGGATAGGAGGCCATTGAGGATATTTCAGATTACTTCTTCCACAATCGGGAAACTTCATAAAATCCTTGTGATTCTGGTAACGTCCGCTGGCTATCACCGTATCCAGCTTGTCCAGATCCATCTTCTTCAAGACACGTCTGAGCATATCTTTAGGCATGCACGCATCGTAGATGACACGCAGCGGTTCTCCACGACGACGGCTTTTTACTCCTTTCGAAATCTTTTGCAGCGTACCGGTACGCAGGTCGTTGTCTATTTCCATTTCCGCATCACGCGTAAACTTGAAGGCATAAGCCTGGAAATCCGTATACTCCAGTCCCTCGAAAACCAAAGGCAGGCAGCAACGGATTACATCATCCAGATAGATCAGATAACTTTTCTCTTCATGATCCGGCAGACGGATGAATCGTCCGCAAATGTTTACCGGAAGTTCAAGAAAGGCATAGTCGGAAATCTGTTTCGTACCCTGCTGACGGCTGACTTTCACTGCCAGATAAATATTCTCGTCATTTTCAAAGTCGAAATATCTGATAGCAGAAAACCAGATGGGGATAATCGAACCGCTCAGCTTTTCCTTGTAATATGAGCGTATGAAATCCAGTTGTTCACTGGAAACTTCGGTATCCGAAATCAAGTATATATTTTCTTTTTTAAGTATCTTCGGTAGTCTGTCGGATTGTTTCTTCGAAAATCTTGGTATATTCCGTATTTTGTTTGCTGATTTGCTTGATCAACTTTTTGGCATGTTCACTTTCCCGTGAAGTCGATTTATCCGTACATTCGGCAATACGGTTCTGAGTTGCCATTCGCACCCTGAAAAATTCATCCAGGTTGTTCGAATAAATTCCCAAAAATGCCATACGTTCCAGCAAAGGCACATGAGGACGTGCCGCTTCTTGTAAAATGCGGCGGTTGAAGTACATCCAGCTGATATCTCTTTCCAGATAAGGAAGTTCTTTTTTCTTCTGCGTCATAGGAAAATATATTTTTTTTGTAAAGAAAATACATTCTTGTTACAAGTGTATGACAAAAGAAGAGATTTTTACATTTTAGACAAATTCTTCCACCATGTACATATGTTCCTCAAAGTGAGTAGGAGCAAGACTCTCCAGTTCGTTTAAAATAATGCTTTCGGCAGACTGTACCCAGTAAGTGAATTTGAAGTTCGGCTGATACTCCTTGCTGAAGTCAAGCAGGCGTTTTAAATTGAATGTTTCGTCCACGATTCCTGCCCCGTTCTGCATCGCATCGTATGCATTGCATTCTTGTTCTATATGTGCCGGAACCATCAGGATAGGTTTCCTGAAATACATTGCCTCGCATATCGATTCAAATCCTGCCGTGCTGGCATATGCCTTGCATCCTGCCATTTGCCGGAGAAAGACCGTATCATCCAGCTGATAGAACGACAAGGTATCATCTATTCTCTTTACAGGCTCTTCTTCCCATCTGTCCCAGAAGAACCGGAGAGGTATGTCCGGATATTCTTTGTGCCACTGGTATACATCCTCGGCAAATCCGGAATTAACCATATAGCCATGGATATAATTATGCTGCGAGACTTCCTGATAGAATACATCCTGTCTTAGCAGAGGCGGTACGACATAAATATTTTGCTTCTTGTCCGGGTTCATCGAGTGGAAAGATAAGGCAAGGCGCCGGGATGCTCCCAGTGACGTAAGCCGGCTGAATAAATTCAGAAAGAACAGCTCTGTCTTGTTGATTGTGGGCAAGTGGAAATCTTTGTGCAGGAACAGATACTGGTGTCCGATACTAGACTAGTGGTGCGGCAGGGCGATATAAGAAATAAGTAAATCCGGTCAGCAGTTCGTAGAAGTTGATTACGATATCCGCTTCACTTTTCTTGATACGTTGGTGTATGAAGCGCATGCTTTCAATATATTCGGGCAGCTTAAGCAGATTTCGTATCAGGCTGTATGGAATATTGGCCCGTGTATTAGCCCGTGTAGGCAGGAAGTTAGGACTTGAAAACTGTTTGATCGGAGCCTGAATGCTACGTGTGAAAAATCCCGGGAGCCGTTTCGACAAGCTTTTTCCCACCAGTACTTCGGTCACATGATATCCGTTGTTTGTCAGAAGCCTTTCCATGGCAATAGCCTGCGTAAGATGACCTCTTCCCTCTCCCTGAACAATAAATATTACTTTCATGATGCAGCAGGTATAAGTGTAAGAACCATATTCTCGTTGTTTGTATTTTCTTTATCCATGTCAGCGGAATAATACAGAATATCCCAGTTGCCCTCTTCATCCTCAGTGAGCGCCGACATCGTTTCAACCCAGTCGCCGGAGTTCAGATAATGCACATCACCTATCATTTTATTCTCCGGATGATGAATATGTCCGCATATCACCCCTTCGCACTGACGGTTACGGGCAAATTCAGCCAATACCTTTTCGAAGTCCGATATATACGAAACAGCCGATTTCACCTTCTGCTTTATCTCCTGCGACAATGAATAGTAAGGTTTTCCCTGTTTGATTCGCCAGCGGTTATACTGGCTGTTCAGCCAGAGCAGCAGTGTATAGCCGATATCCCCCAGTTTGGCAAGCCATTTCATCTGTGTAGTTACCTTATCGAATACATCTCCGTGGGTGATGAAGTAATGTCTTCCATTACTTTCCAGCATATATTCTTTTACAATACTCAGGTTGGCGAATTTCAGCGGAGCCAGGCTGTCGATAAAATCATCATGATTCCCTCTTATATAGATTACTTCTGTTCCGTAGTTTTCCATCATCTTCATGATTATTTTGAAGAACCTTGTATGTTGAGGCTTCCACTTTCCGGCACCGAATTTTTGCAGGCTCCATCCGTCTATGATGTCACCGTTCAGAATCAGCCGTTCACAGTTAGCCTGACTGAGGAAATTACATACCTGTTCTACTTTCGAGTGAGACGTTCCTAAATGAATATCAGAAAGAACAATCGTACGATAATTGCGTCGTGATTCCATGCTAAACTTATTTAATGTCCGTATTGATAAAGATTATATCCTAGATAAAACAGATACAATGAAGAGATGCAGACCATAATCAGGCAAACAGCATATGCTTTCAGCCGGTCGTTCGATAATAGATTTTTCATAGTTGTAATTTTATGCCCAAGCTTCTTGATACAGTTCATTTATTTCTTCCAGAAACTCCGACTCCATTGTTTCCAGATTTTCCAGGGCTTCTTCTTCGCTTTCCCCGTAAGCGCAACACTGTTCGTGCATGAGTGAATAGGCGTAATAACTCCCTTCCGGTGTACACGAAACTGCGTATTTTCCTGAGATAATATTCATAGTAGACTTCTTTTAAAAAACTACCTAAAAGTACTGGTATGCTGTTACGTAGAGATGTATAAGAAGTTACTTTTCTATTAAGAACGGAAACAAAAAAATCCCTCACCCGTAAGGGCAAGGGATTCAGAATATACATATAAGGTTATAAGCCTTTTTTATTTCGCTATCAGCAAATAATAGTTCTTCTTACCACGCTGAACCAGCAAGTATTTTTCATCAAGCAGGTCAGCAGTTGTAATTTCCTGGTCGAATGCAGTCAGTTTCTCCTTATTAAGTGAAACACCACCACCCTGAACCAGCTTACGCATTTCACCTTTCGATGCGAATACAGCCGCTTTTTCAGTAAACAAGTCTACAGCCTTGATACCCGCTTCAATATCCGTCTTCGATACCTCAAACTGCGGTACACCTTCGAATACAGACAACAGCGTATCTTCGTCCAGCTTCTTCAGAGCTTCCGAAGTAGCGTTACCGAACAAAATACCCGATGCTTCCACAGCAGCTTCGTAGTCAGCTTCAGAGTGAACCATGATAGTAACTTCTTTTGCCAGACGTTTCTGCAATACACGCAAGTGAGGAGCCGGTTCGTGTTCAGCGATCAGTGCGTCTATTTCTTCCTTAGGCAGTGAAGTAAATATCTTGATATAGCGTTTTGCATCTTCATCACTCACATTCAGCCAGAACTGATAGAACTTATAAGGCGAAGTATATCGAGGATCGAGCCATATATTTCCTGATTCTGTTTTTCCAAACTTACCTCCGTCAGCCTTTGTAATCAGCGGACAAGTCAGGGCAAACACCTCTCCTCCGTTTGTACGGCGGATCAGTTCAGCTCCGGTTGTAATGTTACCCCATTGGTCGGAACCACCCAGCTGAAGCTTGCAGTTTTTGGTTTCATACAGATGCAGGAAGTCGTACCCTTGTAACAGCTGATAAGTAAATTCAGTGAATGAAAGACCGTCGCGAGCTTCTCCGTTCAGACGTTTCTGAACAGAATCCTTTGCCATCATGTAGTTTACGGTGATATGCTTTCCTACCGTACGGGCAAAGTCAAGGAAAGAGAAGTCTTTCATCCAGTCGTAGTTGTTTACCAGTTCTGCACGGTTCGGGGCATCCGACTCAAAGTCGAGGAACTTGCCCAACTGCTTTTTGATACATTCCTGATTATGGCGCAATGTTTCTTCGTCCAGCAGGTTACGTTCTTGTGACTTACCCGACGGGTCGCCGATCATACCTGTTGCACCTCCTACCAGGGCAAGCGGTTTGTGTCCGCAGCGCTGGAAATGTCTCAACATCATCACACCACACAAGTGTCCGATATGCAATGAATCAGCTGTCGGGTCAATACCCAGGTAAGCTGTAACCATTTCCTTTTCCAGCAATTCTTCTGTGCCCGGCATCATGGTGTGCACCATTCCGCGCCATCTTAATTCTTCTACAAAATTCATCGAATGAAATTCTTAGTTTAACATAATAATTTGATTGATAGGCAAAAGTACGACTCTTTCTCTGAATAACCAATTTTATTGAATTAAAAAAGAGAAGGCCGGTTGTTTCTTGTATCTCCGATACGAGCTGTTCCACCCCGATATTCCGCTGACGGGCAGCCAGCCAGTACAGTTCCTCTATCGGGCAGATACTCTCGTCCGTTTCCAGCAGCAACCTGTCGGCTGGCACGGCCTGCAAAGCCTCAACCTGATATTTTTCGCCGAACGACAGATAAAAACCCTGCCGGACAAGACTTTCTGCCAGTTCCTTTTTCCCCCGGAAGCCATGAATGATCCAGGCATTTTCAGGCTTTATCCTTTTTTTCAGTGCGATAAGCTCTTCACTGCTTTTTACAGCATGTATCAGTAACGGAAGCCGGTGCCGGCTTGCCAGCAAAGCAATAGCCTGAAATGCCTCCACCTGCAGATCGAACGGCGTATCACACCGCTTGTCCAGTCCGGCTTCACCCAGTGCGATCACCCGCCGGTCGTTCAGCATAGACACCACCCATTCCAGCTGACGGGGATAATCCTCACGCGTAAGATACCAGGGATGAATACCCGCCGAGATAAATCTCGCCCCTTCAGGCAAAGGCACATCACGCATGCAACAGCTCAACAGGGCGGCCGAAGCATCAGCGGGCAAACGATGAGTATGAATATCTAGTAACATTCAGTAAAAGACAGTAAGCTCAGGGAACAGGGTCATATCCCGATCCACCCCACGGATGACAACGCAACAATCGCCGTATCGTGAGATACAGCCCCTTAAAAGGTCCGTGCTTTTTCAGAGCCTCTACAGCATATTGCGAACACGTCGGAGTAAAACGGCATGAAGGAGGAGTAAAGGGAGAGATACAGTTCCGATAAAAATAAATAGGAAGCAACAGCAAGTATGTCAGCAACTTTCTCATAGCATACGCTCCGCAGTAATCTGAAGTAATTTCTTGACCTTCTCTTCTATTTCGTCAGAAGCATGCAGTTCATTGTCCAGCCAGATAAAAGCAATGGCAGCTTTTTTCCCGGCAGCCTTCAGCGGATCGATAAGCAGATACTTGTGTTTACGGTACGCTTCACGTATCTGGCGCTTTACACGGTTTCTCTTTACCGCACGTTTAAAACGCTTCTTGGGTACACTTATCAGTACAGAAACAGCCGGAAGCTCCTCACCTTCTACCGGCATGTATACGATGCGCAGAGGAAAAGCCGGAAGCGACTTGCTCCCGCCTGCAAACAGCTTTTCTATCAGGATAACACTGCTCAGACGTTCTGTTTTCGGAAAGGTATGCTTTTCTTGTTCTGCCATAATAAAATAATTTAGGCACGGATTACTGTTTCATACGTGAAATCCGTATATTTCTGTAGTCCGTGCCCGAATCTAAAATTGTTTTTATGCGTTATGCTTACGGATAAACATATCCAGTGCAGCTGTCATCGACGGAGCTGCTGCCGTAGGAGCTTCCAGATCCAGGCGAAGTCCTGCATCCTTTACAGCCTGAGCTGTAGTAGGTCCGAAGCTTCCGATGGCAATATCTTTCTGTTCGAAATCGGGGAAGTTCTTCATCAGCGACTGTATACCTGCCGGGCTGAAGAAAATCAGCATGTCGTAATCGAACTTTTCTTCCGGAGTGAAATCATAACTTACAGTACGATACATGATTGCTTCAGTGTGCTGTATCTTATTCTTGTCGAGCAAATTCTTCACTTCGTCGTTATGTACGTCCGACATCGGAATAAAATACTTCTCCGTGTTATGTTTGACTATCAGCGGAAGCAGATCAGCAAACTTACCTGTTGCACCGAAGAATACCTTACGTTTACGGTATTGAACATATTTCTGAATGTACAGAGCGATTGTTTCCGACGTACAGAAATACTTCATGGTTTCCGGTATCGTGATTCGCATCTCAGAACAAAGACTAAAGAAGTGGTCAATTGCATGGCGCGAAGTAAATACAACGGCGGTATGATCCAATATAGAAACTTTCTGTTGTCTAAATTCCTTTGCCGACAAACTCTCAACTTTTATAAACGGGCGAAAATCTATTTTCACACCGTACTTCTCAGCAATGTCGAAATAAGGCGACTTCTCTGATGTGGGTTTAGGCTGAGAAACTAGAACTTTTTTTAATCTTCAATGTCTTAAATTTTTAAAACCAAAATATTGTTTATATAGGTGATCCCTTTCCAAAACAGTATTAAGGGAATGATTTCGAGTGCACAAAAGTACAGAATAAAATGCAGAAAACCATAAACATGTTTGAAAAAGTTCCTGATAGACTTATAAAATAACAATATTTTAGCAAAAAGCAGGAGAAAAACGATTAAAACTTTACTTGTCTGGATACCTAAATTGAAATAAATAATAAGCAACATGACCGGAAAAAGTAAAAAACTAATTCCGCTCACCAGGTCAAAATAGGTCTGAATCCAGTAATATTTCTTTCTTTGTCAAAAAAAATCCAATTGACAAACTGATAAGCCACCCATTTGAAGCTGATGTAAAATAAGGACATTCCGATATAGATTCCCAGCATCAGTCCGTTCGAAACCGAGCGTATCAGCATGAAATCCGTTTCGGATATGTACTCATAAATATATAGTCCGGACAATACACAACTGATAATTGTCAGCGTAAAGACATACCGGTTGCTCGAGGTAGTAGCATCATCGAACAGGCTGAACCGCTCTTTATACTGGAAGAGCGCCTTTATCCGTTGCAGCACATATTTCTTTCCGTTTTCAGCGAATAAGAAAACAGGACGAAACAAATCAGGATAATACCGGTAACGAAAGCATCCGATCGCAACTGGTAAGGCAACGGCTGTCCCTGCATACCGGCTTTCGGATTTGCCTGTACGCTTGCTGTCAGAGCCTGGTCGAGCCTTTGCTGCTGCTCGTCCATCTTCTCGGCAATATATTTTACACCTATACGGCAGACGGTACTCATATAGCCGCAAATTTACGAATTTCTTTGCTCCACACAGGTGTATTATACAATAAATTTACAGCTTCTTCGGGTGTCTCCGCCACATGCCAGATAGCCCCATGCTCACGGCGCATGAAATTCTGTTCGATAGCCTGGTTCAGCATCTCCAGCAGCGGATCATAAAAATGGTTGATATTTAAAATAACGACAGGCTTCAGATACAGCCCCAGCTGCTTCCAGGTAATGATTTCCAGCAACTCCTCCAGCGTTCCGCATCCTCCGGGCAGTGCAATCACCCCGTCGGACATATCCGCCATGATCTGCTTGCGTTCGTGCATGGTTTCCGTTTCAATCAGTTGCGTAAGCCCCTTGTGATGCCAGCCCTGTTCCACCATGAAATGCGGAATCACCCCGGTAACCGTTCCGCCCGCCTGTAGCGTAGCATCACTGATGGCACACATCAGCCCCAGACATCCTGCACCGTTTATCAGATTAATCTTCCGTTCAGCAAGTATTTTCCCCAGCTTTTCGGCAGCATCGAAATAAACCTGGTCAATTTTAGTGCTCGAAGCACTATATACACATACATTTTTAATATCGTTCATCAGTCAGCGTTGAAGTATATCAAGACAAAAAATGAGGAATACTCCCTTCGGAATATCCCTCATTCTCTTTATTCATTTACATAACAGTCAGTTATTTAATTCCGAAAGCAGCTTTCACCTTGTCTACATAGTCCAGCTTTTCCCAAGTGAAGAGTTCTACCTCTACATCCTTGTTGCCTTCGTATGCCGATTCAAAATGCTTGGTAATCACCTTCGGTTCACGTCCCATGTGTCCGTAAGCAGCAGTTTCACTGTAAATCGGGTTACGCAGTTTCAGACGTTCTTCGATGGCACGCGGACGCATATCAAAGATTTCATCCACCTTCTTGGCAATTTCACCGTCGCTCATAGCCACCTTGCTGCGTCCATACGTATTCACGTAAATATTAATCGGACGCGCTACACCGATTGCATACGAAACCTGAACCAGAATTTCGTCGGCAACACCCGCAGCTACCAGATTCTTGGCGATATGACGTGCTGCATAAGCCGCACTACGGTCTACCTTACTAGGATCCTTTCCAGAGAATGCACCACCACCGTGAGCACCAGCACCACCGTAAGTATCCACGATAATCTTACGTCCGGTCAGTCCTGTATCCCCGTGCGGACCACCGATAACGAACTTACCGGTCGGGTTCACATGATACTTAATCTGGTCGTTGAACAACTTCAGCACTTCCGGATTATGAATTTCAGAAATAACACGCGGCATCAAGATTTCGATGACATCCTGACGTATCTTTGCCAGCATCTCTTCATCCGCCTTCAGCTGAGCCTCCTTCGAGTCGTCAGCAGGCTGGATAAACTCATCATGCTGTGTAGAAACCACAATGGTATCGATACGAACCGGACGGCGGTCGTCATCATATTCTATAGTCACCTGGCTCTTAGAGTCCGGACGCAAGTAAGTCATCACCTTACCTTCACGGCGGATTTCAGCCAGTACCATCAGCAGCTTATGTGCCAGGTCGAGCGACAGCGGCATATAGTTTTCAGTTTCATTGGTAGCGTAGCCGAACATCATACCCTGGTCGCCGGCACCCTGATTCATCGGGTCCTCACGTTCCACTCCACGGTTAATGTCAGGGCTCTGTTCGTGAATAGCCGAGAATACGCCACACGAGTTACCTTCGAACATATACTCACTCTTGGTATAACCAATCTTGTTGATTACCTCACGAGCTACACGCTGAAGATCGATATACGCTTTGGTTTTCACTTCTCCTGCCAGTACCACCTGTCCGGTAGTCACCAACGTTTCGCAAGCTACTTTTGAACTGGGGTCATAAGCCAACAGTTTGTCAAGCACAGCGTCGGAAATCTGATCCGCCACTTTATCGGGGTGTCCTTCCGACACCGATTCGGATGTGAATAAATATCCCATGTCTTTAAAATTAAAAAAGGATTAATTAAAAGTTTATCCGTGTACGGACAAGAGTAGATAGTTGTATCAGGGAAGAGTGTTATACTATGTGTTTTAGCATTTTTTTCCGTGGTTGCAAGCTACTCAAATCTTTCCACTTTTATTTTCGGCTGCAAAAATACAGATATAAATTGGAATAATTACAAAGTTATCCCTCTTTTAACATAGCTTTATATAAATTGGGCAAGCCTTTTTCTCATTTCTTCCATCGTCAGTCCCGAAACAGGGTGTACCACCTCACCGGCAATTTCCGCCAGCGGGTCCATGACGAAACTCCGTTCCCCCATCAGCGGATGCGGCAGTGTCAGTTCCGGAGTCTGCATCACCGTATCATCGTACATCAGCAAGTCGATGTCTATCGGCCGGTCACTATACACCCCCTCCACCGACTTGGCCGTTCTGCCCATTTCCTTCTCGATAGCCTGCGTCAGATGCAGTACTTCCAGCGGATCGAGCAGCGTTTCCGAGCATGCCGCCGCATTCAGAAAATCATTATCCGACACAAATCCCCAGGGAGCAGTCCGATAAAAAGAAGATAGGGAAGTCACCTTCCCTATCCTGTCATTTATCAATCGGACGGCAATACGTAAGTTTGCTTCTTTATCGCCCATGTTTGTACCCAGGCCCAAGTAAACTTTTGCCATGGTATCCGTTTATTTATCCAGTATCAGCATTGCATCCCCGTAAGTACCGAAGCGGTAATCCTCTTTCAGCGCAATGTTATAAGCATCCATCACCAGCTCATATCCGCCATAAGAGCAAACCAGCATCAGCATTGTAGACAGCGGCATATGGAAGTTGCTGACCATCGCATTAGCCAGTGAGAAATCGTACGGAGGGAAAATAAACTTGTTTGTCCAACCTTCGAATTCTTTCAGGTGTCCGTCGGTACCCACAGCAGTTTCTATGGCACGCATAACGTCAGTACCTACCGCGCACACCTTATTGCCACGATCCTTTGCCTCGTTTACGATGCGGCAAGCCTCAGCCTCCACAAACATCTGTTCCGAGTCCATCTTATGCTTGGTAAGATCCTCTACATCGATATCACGGAAACCACCCAGTCCGCAGTGCATGGTAATGAAAGAGAAATCGATACCCTTTATTTCCATACGCTTCATCAGCTCACGGCTGAAGTGCAATCCCGCAGCCGGTACCGTTACAGCCCCTTCATTCTTCGCGAAGATTGTCTGGAAGCGTTCCTCATCCTCCGGTTCAGCCGGACGGTGGATAAACGGTGGCAATGGCGGTTCACCAAGCGCATAAAGCGCCTTCTTGAACTCATCGTGCGGTCCGTCGTACAGGAAACGGAGTGTACGTCCGCGTGAAGTCGTATTATCGATTACTTCCGCCACCATCGAGTCATCATCTCCGAAATAAAGCTTGTTTCCGATACGTATCTTACGAGCCGGGTCCACCAGCACATCCCACAGGCGCAGTTCCTCATTCAGCTCACGCAACAAGAACACCTCGATACGTGCTCCGGTCTTTTCTTTATTACCATATAAACGTGCAGGAAATACCTTTGTATCATTAAAGATAAATACGTCCTTGTCATCAAAATAATTCAAGATATCCTTGAATACCACATGTTCAATCTCTCCGGTAGCCTTATGAACCACCATCAGTCGCGACTCATCTCTGTACTTCGCCGGATGCAGTGCGATCTTATCTTCCGGCAACTTAAATTTGAATTGTGACAGTTTCATCTTATTATCCTTTCCTTAATCGTTTGTAATTTCTATATCCTGTTGGTCGAGCCATGCCTCAAAGTCATCCACCTGCATGCAGTCCTCCAGTCTGACATCCCCTACCCGTGTCCGTATCAGTCCGGTAAGGTGCGCTCCGCTGTTCAGCGCTTCACCGATGTCGCGTGCCAGCGCCCGGATATACGTTCCCTTGCTGCATACCACACGAATCTTGATTTCCGGCAGGTTACATTCCAGCAACTCAATTTCATCAATCACCAGCGTCTTCGGTTTCAGTTCCACCTCATCCCCCTTGCGGGCAAGGTCGTATGCACGTTTGCCGTCCACCTTACAAGCCGAAAAAGCCGGCGGAATCTGCTCTATCGTTCCCACGAAGTTCTTCAGCGTATCCTCCACCAGCTGGCGTGTGATATGCTCCGTCGGATACGTAGCATCAATCTCCTTTTCCAGGTCGTACGAGGGAGTTGTAGCCCCCAGTTGCAGCGTAGCGATATACTCCTTGGTGTGATACTGGAACTCCTCGATACGCTTGGTAGCCTTTCCGGTACAGATAATCATGACCCCCGTAGCCAGCGGATCAAGCGTTCCGGCGTGTCCTACCTTTATTTTCTTCACTCCCAGCTTGCGGCTGATATGATACCTCACTTTATTTACAAGCGCGAACGATGTCCATCGCAGCGGCTTGTCAAAATATAACACTTCTCCTTCTTTAAAGTTCATCCGTTTGTGTTTATGACAGCAAGCTTGTAACAATCGTGATGATACCCACGATGGCACAATACACGCCAAACCAGATCAGCTTGCCCTTCTTTACAATATTAATCATCCACTTACATGCGATACATCCCGAAACGAAAGCAGCCAGGAAGCCTACTACCAGCGATGCCGTACTGATGCCCGCACTTACCGCAGAAGCATCCTTTATAATCTTCATTCCATCCAGCAAAGCCTCACCCAGAATCGGCGGTATTACCATCAGGAAAGAAAACTGAGCCAGCGTTTCCTTCTTGTTACCCAGTATCAGACCGGTAGCGATCGTACTTCCCGAGCGCGACAGTCCCGGCATTACCGCACAAGCCTGCGCCAGTCCGATAATAAACGCATCCCTCATGCTGATACGTTCCTTCTGTCTCGGTTTCGCATAATAAGAGAAAGTCAGCAGTACAGCCGTCAGCAGGAGCATACATCCCACAATCAGCAGTCCCGAGCCGAAAATCTCCTCCACATAATCCTTAAAGAACACCCCCACAATGCCGATCGGAACCATTGAAATTATTATATTCAATACATATTTTGTTTCCTCGTTTAGCTGCCATTTAAACAGCCCGCGGAATATCCAGTCTATTTCCTTCCACAAGATAACCAGCGTACTCAGTACTGTTGCCACATGTACCACGATGGTAAAAGTCAGATTCTCCTCCCCCTCTATGCCAAACAGAGCCGATCCAATAGCAAGATGTCCGCTGCTGCTCACAGGCAGATATTCTGTCAGTCCCTGCAGAATACCTAAAATTAAAGCTTCTATCCAGTTCATTCTCTTGAATTATTGTTGTTATTTTGAATACTTTTCGGTTTGCGCAGTATACCGTAAATCATGAAAATAAATCCCAGGAAGCAAACCAGCGGTGCTACCTTGATACGACGTACACTGAAAATATCAGGCTCGAAAGTTATTTCCGTAGAGCCCGGTCCCGTCATCAGCAGGAAACCGATGATAATCACCACCATACCCGCAGCCAGCAGGATGAAGTTCGTTTTATCAAAGGCAAAGTTCTTTTTGTCCATATTGAAAAGAAAAATTGATTGGTTAGTTTCACCTATTATATATAATACAATTCACTCACTTTCATGCGGAGATACTTGTTGATGGAAATAAGTGCGCAGAGCGAAGTAATCAGCACCCCGAAAACAAAAACCGCTCCCATCACTACAACCATCACTCCCGGTGTAACCACCGCCAGCAAGTCCGGTTCATAATGCACCAGCATATACGCCAGTCCTATCAGTACCGCATCCGCCATCGTAGCAGCCAGTATCCCTATCCACATGTTGCGCAGCAAAAACGGTCGCCGGATAAACGACCAGCTGGCCCCCACCAGCTTCATGGTATGAATAAGAAAACGTTTCGAATATACCGCCAGCCGGATGGTATTGTTGATAAGCGCAAACGAAATCAGCGTAAGCAGCGCCGCCAGTCCGAGCAAAACAATACTGATTTTCCGGATATTACTGTTTACCGCATCCAGCAGATCCTGCGGGTAATTGATCTCTATCACCTGCTTGTTCTTCGACTGAATCTCATCCTTTATCCACGCAACGCTGTCAGAATTTGCGTAATCCGCATTCAGCTTCACCTCGATGGAAGCCGTAAACGGATTATGTCCCAGAAACTCCGCCGGATCCGTTCCCATCGCCTCCGTCTGCTCCTTCAGCGCCTGCGCCTTCGATATATACGTCGTCTGCTTTACGTATACCTCCTTGTTCAGCTGTTTCTGAAAGCGGAGAATATCCGTCTCCTTCATATCGTCACTGATCAGAATCGAGAAAGCGATATTCTCACGGACATATACAGAAAGATTGTTGGCAGCCATTACGAAAAAAACGACTATCCCCAACAACAGCAGGACAAGCATCGTGCTGATGCTCGACGTCACGAACTGCATATCAAAGAAAGATCCCGGTTTTCTGCTCATACCCTTACTTTTTTCTGAATACGTAAATCATGGAACTGCTCTGTTCCTTTTTCACCAGCGAAGCAAACCACGCCTCCGTTCCCTTAATCATACCTTTCAGGAAAGGCATACGGCCTCCCTGGTACTTTTCCGAAAGCATGGAAACATAAAACGCGTCAAACGGCATCGGATGCCGTTCGGTCAGAATAAAATCATATTTCGCTCCGAACTGCTGCATGACAGAAGGCGTAAAATGCCACAGATGCCGCGGTACATCATACGCCGCCCACATCTCCCTGTAATGCTGTGCATCGAACGAAACCGGATTAGGTACAGCTACTACCAGCACACCACGCTCCTTCAGCATGTCGGCAAGCCGTTTCCAGGTACCGTTTATATCCTGCAAATGCTCCATGACATGCCACAGCGTAATCACATCGAAGCTCCCTTTGCTGTAAGTCGCCAGCGCTTCCGGAGCCTCCACCATCAGCTCGAAATGCTCCTTGGCAAACGCCCGTGCCTGCGGGCTCTTCTCGATGGCAGAAACCTTCCATCCCCGTTTCTGCATGAAATGGCTGAAATACCCTGTACCCGTACCGATATCCAGCAAGCTGCCGTTTCGGGTACCGCAGATCCGCTCTATCAGCGAAGCCTTGCGTCCCAGCATAAATCCCCGTACATAGTGATACAGACGGTTGGCAAGTCCCTTACGCGTATCCGTGTGCGAGATATAATCCGGCGATTCATAATACCTGCCTATCTCACTTTCGTCGGGCACATGCTGCGTAAACAAAAAACCACACGCCTTACAGCGGTAAATCGTAAATTTTTCACCGGTGGCATAATGGTCCGTACAAGTCATGACTTCCTCAAAATGCGTTTTCCCGCAGAGAGGACATGTATCTATATTGAGTATATTCACTTTATTCCCTAATTTGCTGCAAAATAACAAATAAATCGGGTATGGAGGGTGTTTTGTTAAGGTTCTTTAAGGGTATAATTCGCGTGAAAGAAAAATTGTAGGGAAATTTATAATCAAAATACTACAAATTAAGCGATGCAGGTTATCTGGGAAACTTCTGTCCGGATAACCTGCATTCGTTTATGATAGGATTAAAGCTTATTCAACAAAAGAAATGCTTTTCCATTTATGGTCTTTCCATTCTTCTTCTTGCCAAAACTCATCCCATGTTTCTCCTTTTTTATGATATTCAGGGTAAGGTCGACATTTTTTGTGATGGTATCGGCTGGTCCGAATGTTGTATTTTGTACTGAAATGCTTCCTTCGGCGGTCAGCTTGATTGTATTTAAGGCTGTACATTCTGTAAATACATCATCACCTAGAGCGGTTGCCTGAGGCAGGTTGACGCTGGTCAGTGCGGTACAGTTATAGAAGGCTTTGATTCCGACAGTTGTTGCCTGCGGAAGCTCTATTTCTTTCAGTGACTTACAGTTGCTGAATGCATCATCTCCGATGGTAGTTGCTTTAGGCAAGTATACTTTTTCCAGCTGTGAACAGTCGCCAAATGTATTTATTCCTGTACGGGAACCACCTTGTGAAACCAGTGTCGCGTTTCCGATTGTCGTTGCTTCCGGCAAGTTGACTTCTGTCAGTTTGGAACAAAGCCAGAATACACTACCCTCAAGGGTTTGCAATTTGGGGAAGTCTGCAACTTGCAGGGCTGTTGACATAAAGGCATTGGTACCAAGGTAGGTAACTTCAGGCATACTTACTTCTGCCAGTTTGGTGCAGCTTTGGAAAGCGAAACTGTTTACTCTGACTACGCCCGGAGCGGTGATTTTGGTCAGGTTGGTGCATTTATAGAAAGCATAATCTTGCAGTTGCTGTATTTCCTGAGGCAGGATGACTTCCTGTAATCCGGAGAAATCGGAACTGCCTGTATGTCTGAAGCTTTCTGCCGGCAGCTCAGGAAGGCCATCTGCATCCCGGTCTTGCCATCCGGTTACTCCCGATAAGTCGAGTAATTCGATTTGGATGCCGCTGAAAGGATTTTCATCATATAGTCCCAGTGCTTCGGAATCTCCTGTGAGTATAAAACGGGTTACACCTGCCTGAGCCGCTTCACTGATGGCTTGTGATACTTGTGCAGCGCTGGCTCCGTCGAGATGGAATGTAGCTTGGTTACCCTCGATATCTACAATAGAGATACTGACTGTGATTGTACAAGTAGCTGTTTTTTCTCCGGCTGTAGCTGTGATGGTAGCTGTCCCCTCGCCTATGGCTGTTACAATTCCTTCGGGTGATACTGTGGCTACTGCTTCGTCGGAAGATGTCCATGTGGCCTCTCCTGCCCCTTCTGGAAGGACTGTAGCGGTGAGCTGTATGGTTTCTCCCTTGCTGGTTAAGGTTGCTGTAGCAGGCGATATTTCTACCGACTGTACTTCTTGGGTAACAGTCACCTCACATGTTCCGCTTTTTCCGCTTACTGTGGCTGTAACGGTGGCCGTTCCTTTGCTTATACCGGTTACAGTTCCATCGGATGATACCGTAGCTATTGCTTCATCGGATGAAGTCCATGTAATATCTCCTGCCGTAGCATTTTCCGGTGATATTTTGGCTGTCAGCTGCTTTGTTTCTCCACATTCCAGACTGATGCTTTCGGGTGAAACGCTTACGCCTGTTATTGTTACAGGTTCGTCTACCGGTTCATTGTCATCGCTTGAGCAAGCTGGTAATATACACGTCAGCAAGCACAATAAATATAAGAATCTTACTTTCATGATATGGATTGTTTGAGGTTCGTTTATCTTACAAAGAAACGGTATTCCGGGAGAATTCTTTGTCACTGAAAACAGTGATTTTTTGTTTGTGGCGTAAAATAAAAAAGCTTCCGGAGGTCAAATGAATGACTTTCCGGAAGCTTTCCTGTTGATTTATTTATCCTGAGGATAATTATTTTTTGTAGTTTTTCAATCCTGTCTGGAGGAAGTCTACATATTTAGCAATGTCTTCGTCGTAAGAATATGACTTGTTCAGAGGCATACCTTCGTTGTCGAGCAATACATAGAATGGCTGTGCATTGGCTCCGAACTTAGAACGTTGCAGGTAGCTCCACTTGTCACCTATTGTACGAAGAGTACGTTCTGTTCCGTTTTCTGTAACCTTTATCGGTTCTGGAAGCTTGGTCTTTTCGTCTACATACAGCGTGATAAGTACGTAGTCGTCGTTCAGCATCTGACTTACTTTCGGATCAGTCCATACAGCAAGTTCCATCTTACGGCAGTTTACGCAACCATATCCGGTGAAGTCTATCATGACCGGTTTGTTGTTCTGGCGAGCGTATTCCATACCGGCATCGAAGTCGGTAAACTTGGCGTGTACTTCATTCTTGTATAAGTTGAAATCCTGAGTCTGCATAGGAGGTGCAAATGCGCTGACAGCTTTCAGAGGAGCTCCCCAAAGTCCCGGAATCATATATACGGCAAATGCCAGTGAGATGAGTGCCAGGAAGAAACGTCCTACTCCTACCTTATTGTTGTCGTCGTCGTGAGGGAATTTGATCTTACCCAGCAGGTACATACCCAGCAGAGCAAAGATAACGATCCAAAGTGCAAGGAATGTTTCACGGTCGAGCAGTCTCCAGCCGTAAGCAAGGTCGGCTACCGACAGGAATTTCAAGGCAAATGCCAGTTCCAGGAATCCCAGTACCACCTTGATAACGTTCATCCAACCTCCGGATTTCGGCATTGATTTCAGCCATGACGGGAACATAGCGAACAGTGTGAAAGGTAAAGCCAGTGCAATGGCAAATCCTAACATACCGATAGCCGGCGCTACAACACTACCGGTAGTAGAAACTTCTACCAGCAGGAAGCCGATGATAGGACCTGTACAAGAGAATGATACCAATGACAAAGTGAATGCCATCAGGAAGATACTCAGCAGACCGGTTGTTGCTTCAGCCTTGCTGTCGACAGCGTTGCTCCACTTAGATGGCAGAGTGATCTCGAATGCTCCAAAGAAAGAAGCCGCAAAGATAACCAGCATCAGGAAGAACAGGATATTGAAGATGGCATTGGTAGACAATGCATTCAGTGCACTAGCTCCGAATATCAGTGTAATAGCTAGTCCCAGCGCTACATAGATCACAACGATAGATGCACCATAGGTCCATGCGTCACGAATACCTTTCTTTTTGTCCTTAGTGCGTTTCAGGAAGAAGCTGACAGTCATCGGAATAATTGGCCATACACAAGGTGTGAACAGGGCTAGAATACCTCCGACCAGACCGGTGAAGAAGATGTAAATCCAGGAATGTGATTCCTGTTCTTCAGTGCTTCCGTAATTGGATAGCTCTTTGATAACCGGTTTCCAGTAATCGGTAGCTTCCTGCAATGTCTGAGGGGCAGTTGTTACGGCTGCTGTAGAATCTACTGTTTCTGTTGATTCGGCAGGTGCAGCTGCTTCTTCTGTTTTAGCTGGTGCAGCTGTTGCCGAAGCAGCTGCGGCTACAGTACCTTTATAAGAAAAATCAACGCTGGTAGGTGGCAGACAGTTCTGGTCGTTGCATGCACCAAATTCCAGGTATCCGGTAATCAGATAGTCACCTCCAGTGAGCTTAACTTTCTGTGAGAACTTAGCTGTACCTTCGAAGAATTTTACTTCCATTTCGAAGATAGGGTCCATCTGTTTGATTTCTTTCCCTATCGGAGTAAGTTTTCCTACCAGCTCTGCTCCTTCTATCTTGTCGATGTTGAAAGTGGCAGAAGTAGGACCTCCTTCTTGCAGGTCGGTAGAATAAACATGCCAGCCCTGGTCCATCGTACCAGTAAAAATAATTTCAGCCTCATTGGCCGAAAGGTTTTTCCATTCGGTCTTGAATCGTACCGGATCTTGCATCTGGGCGAACATGGGCAGACAGATTAACGCCATGAGCAGCCAACTGAGCGTGATTCTTCTTTTCATTGTTTCTTTTCGGATTTTGAATTATAAATAAGAAATTTGTTTTTATTGTCTGGGGTTATTCGGTTACTTCGATACCTTTCAGGGTAGCAGAGCTGGATTCGGTGATACGCACACGTACAAGATCACCGATACGGTGTGTGCCACGGTCGAATACGACTACCTTGTTCTGCTCGGTACGTCCGAATAATTGTTCTTTGGAGCGTTTTGATACGCCTTCTACCAGTACCTCGAATGTCTTTCCTACATCGCGGGCATTGCTTTCGGCAGATAACTGGTTCTGCAATTCAATCATTTCGTTTAACCGGCGTATTTTAACTTCTTCGGGAACATCATCAGGCAGATGTTTCGAAGCATATGTTCCCGGTCGTTCGGAATATTTGAACATGAAAGCTGAGTCGTATGCACATTCACGCATCAGCGAAAGACTCATCTGGTGATCTTCTTCTGTCTCGGAGTGGAATCCGGAGAAGATATCAGTACTCAATCCACAGTCGGGAATGATGCGACGGATGGCCTCTACCCTTTCCAGGTACCATTCGCGCGTATATTTGCGGTTCATCAGTTTCAGAATACGCGAACTTCCGCTCTGTACCGGCAGGTGGATATGCTTGCATACGTTAGGTACTTCAGCAATGACATGCAGTGTTTCATCACTCATGTCTTTGGGGTGTGAAGTAGTAAAGCGTACACGCATTTCGGGTACAGCTTCGGCAACGATACGTAACAGCATCGGGAATGTTACGACCTCTCCTTCCCGCTCGAAGCGATAAGAATTGACGTTCTGGCCTAACAGCGTTACTTCCTTATACCCTTTCTGCTGTAAATCGTGCACTTCGTTCAGAATGCTTTCCACATCACGGCTTCTTTCGCGTCCGCGAGTGTAAGGCACAATGCAATAGTGACAGAAATTGTTGCAGCCGCGCATGATAGATACGAATCCGGAAATGTGATTTCCACAGATGCGTGACGGAATGACATCGCGATAAGTTTCAGTTGTAGAAAGCTCTACATTGATGGCCTTCTCTCCTGCCTCAACTGCGCCGATCAAATCGGGCAATGTGAGATAAGCATCCGGTCCTGCTACCAGGTCGACGTGGTGATTTTCTATCAGATTCGTTTTTTACACGTTCTGCCATACATCCCAATACTCCGACAATCAGGTGCTTGCGCTTCTTTCTCAGAGAATGGAAGAACTCCAGCCGGTTCAGGATTTTCTGCTCGGCATTGTCACGGATAGAACAAGTGTTCATAAATACGGCATCAGCTTCATCGAGGCTTTCGCACGGACTGTATCCTGCCATTTGCATGATAGATGCGATGACTTCGCTATCCGCAACATTCATCTGACAGCCGTAGGTTTCGATAAACAGTTTTTTTGTTTCCAGTTCGGTTGCGGATTTAAAGTCCGCTCCCGTAGCTTCTTTTGTCATAATGTTATGTTATTATTTAATAAATTCATTTGCAAAGATATGAGTTTCTTCCCTAAAATCCATGAATGTGTTATATTTATTAGTATCTTTGGGCAAATCCTTAACATTTTGGCAGACTATGGACGAAGTGATAAAAATATTTGTTATAGTGGCGGCTATTGCTTTCGCCGCTTATCAGAATTATGCCAAAAAGGAAAGAAAAGAATAAACCCTCCCGTAAGAAGATGGCTAAGCCGGCAACAGTCCATGTAGAGCCGGATATTATCATGGCTGGTCAACAAAATGAATGCGTTGGGCAAAGTGTTGATAATAAGCTTAATAAGAAAAGAAAAGGAGAGGGGAGAAAGCATCGGAAGTTATCGGAAGAAGCGCCTCAGAAGGATGCGCTATCTACTGCCCAACAGCCTGAGTCAGGTAGCACTGTCCGGTTGAAGACACCTGCGGACGCAAGGCGTGCATTTATTTATTCCGAGATTTTTAACCGTAAATACTAATAAGCAGATTTTGTAAGTTTAATACTAATAATTATAAAAACACCTAATACCATGACTTATAATTTTATGACCGCAGCCGAAGCTGCCAGCTTGATAAAAGATGGAGAGATAATTGCCCTGAGCGGGTTTACGCCGGCAGGAAGTCCGAAAGCCGTAACTGCAGAGCTTGCGAGGCAGGCTGAAGAAAAACACGCCAGGGGAGAACACTTTCAGGTAGGTATTATTACGGGAGCTTCTACCGGAGATTCTTGCGACGGAGTGCTGACTCGTGCTCATGCTATTCACTTCCGTGCTCCATATACCACGAATACTGACTTCCGCAAAGCAGTCAATGCCGGTGAAATCAATTATACGGATATACATCTTTCTCAGGTTGCCCAGCGTTTGCGTTCCGGTTTTTTAGGTCATGTAACTACAGCTATCATCGAAGCCTGTGAAATTACAGAAGACGGACGGATCTATCTGACTGCAGGTGTGGGAATTACTCCGACAATTGCTCGTCTTGCCGACCGGGTGATAGTAGAGCTTAATGCTGCGCACAGCAAAAGCCTGATAGGTGTGCACGATTTGTATGAAATGGAGCGCCCTCCTTATCGTCGTCCGATTCCTATTGTACGTCCAAGCGACCGTATCGGATTGCCTTATATTCAGGTAAGTCCGGAAAAGATAGTAGGAGTGGTAGAAGTGAATCTGCCTGATGAAGCGAGAGGATTCCATGAGCCGGATCCTATTACGGATAAAATTGGTCAGAATGTAGCTGACTTCCTTGCAGCAGATATGCGCCGAGGAATCATTCCGTCTACTTTCCTTCCGTTGCAGTCGGGAGTGGGAAACATTGCTAATGCTGTACTCAGTGCATTGGGTAAGGATCCCAGTATTCCACCATTCGAAATGTATACGGAGGTTATTCAGAACTCAGTCATCAAATTGATTAAAGAGGGTAGAATCAAGTTTGGAAGTACTTGTTCACTCAGTGTTACAAACGACTGTCTGCAAGATATTTATGATAATATGGATTTCTTCCGTCACAAGCTTGTACTTCGTCCGTCGGAAATATCTAACTGTCCGGAAGTTGTTCGTCGTATCGGTGTCATTTCAATGAATACAGCTATCGAAGCGGATATTTACGGAAATGTAAACTCAACTCATATCTGCGGTACGAAGATGATGAATGGTATCGGTGGTTCGGGCGACTTTACCCGCAGTGCTTATATCTCTATTTTCTCTTGTCCGTCGACGGCAAAAGGAGGATGTATCAGTTCAATCGTGCCGATGGTTTCTCACCTCGATCATAGTGAGCACTCTGTAAATGTGATTATCACCGAACAGGGTATTGCTGATTTACGTGGAAAGAGTCCGATGGAACGTGCACAGGCTGTAATCGAAAACTGTGCACATCCAGACTATAAACAACTGTTGTGGGATTATCTGAAGATTTCTACCAAGGGACAGACTTGCCACAGTTTGTCGGCGGCGTTGGGTATGCATCAGGTTTTCATCAAACAGGGTGATATGCGTCTGACTAACTGGGCTGACTTCGAAAAGTAACTTTTTAATTTATCTGATATCGATTCCCCTCTGGGCTCCGTTATTGTTTCTGCTTTACAGAAAAACGGAAAGCTCAGAGGGGAATTTTCTTTTTGGGTATAGCTGCTGTTGGGAAAAACTCTTTTGATAAGCTTGTTGAAAAGTGTATTTGTATGTAAACAGGGATGTGAAATGAGTGTGAATATCTCTGTTAAAATCCTTGTTCTATATGGGGATGTGATAGATATATATTTCTGATAAATAGAATTTTAGTTATTGTTTCAACAGGTGTTAACAACCTGTTGGTAATAGTTGATTATTCCGTTAAAAACCTGATAAGTATTGGTGTAGAAAAGATGCAGTATAATTAGTTGTTGAGTAATGGGGAAAAAGCGGCAGGAATGTCAACTAGGGGAAGGAGTATGAGTTAATAGGCTGCAAGATAACGGATTGGTCGGATATTTGTTAGCGGAAAAATCGGTTTTATTCCCGAAGTCTTACTATCTTTGCACGGTATTGTGGGAAATAGTAAAAATCAAATATATAACATCACTATGGAATATAATTTCAGAGAGATCGAGAAAAAATGGCAGCAAAAGTGGGTAGACAACAAAACCTACAAGGTTGTCGAAGACGAATCGAAAAAGAAGTTCTATGTACTGAACATGTTCCCTTATCCGTCGGGAGCAGGACTTCATGTTGGTCACCCGCTGGGCTACATTGCCAGCGATATTTATGCTCGTTACAAACGCTTGCAGGGCTATAATGTATTGAATCCGATGGGGTACGATGCTTATGGTTTGCCTGCTGAACAATATGCAATTCAGACCGGTCAGCATCCGGCTATCACTACCGTAAATAATATTAACCGTTATCGCCAGCAATTGGATAAAATCGGTTTTTCATTCGACTGGGACCGTGAAGTTCGTACTTGTGAGCCGGGTTATTATCACTGGACTCAATGGGCTTTCCAGAAAATGTTCAACAGCTATTATTGCAATACTTGTGGAAAAGCTGAACCTATCAGTGAACTGATCAAGCATTTCGAGGAGAAAGGAACAGAAGGACTGGATGTGGCTTGTAGTGAGGAACTGAGCTTTACAGCAGAAGAATGGAAAGCTAAGAGCGAAAAGGAACAGCAGGAAGTGCTGATGAACTACCGTATCGCTTATTTGGGTGAAACTATGGTTAACTGGTGTCCGCAACTGGGTACTGTACTTGCTAACGATGAAGTAGTGGACGGCGTATCTGAACGTGGTGGTTATCCGGTGGTGCAGAAGAAGATGCGTCAGTGGTGTCTGCGTGTGTCAGCATATGCTCAGCGCTTGCTCGACGGACTGGAAACTGTAGATTGGACTGATTCTCTGAAAGAAACACAGCGTAACTGGATTGGTCGTTCGGAAGGTGCAGAGGTACGTTTCAAGGTAAAAGACAGCGATTTGGAATTTACCATCTTTACTACTCGTGCTGATACTATGTTTGGTGTTACTTTCATGGTACTGGCTCCTGAAAGTGAACTGGTTTCTGTACTGACAACTGAGGCACAGAAAGCAGAAGTGGAAGCTTATCTGGACCGTACTAAGAAGCGTACCGAACGTGAACGTATCGCCGATCGCCGTGTTACCGGTGTATTCAGTGGTTCGTATGCAGTGAATCCGTTTACTGGTGAATCTGTTCCAGTATGGATCAGCGACTATGTATTGGCTGGATATGGTACAGGAGCCATTATGGCTGTTCCGGCTCACGATAGTCGTGACTATGCTTTTGCAAAACACTTCAACTTGCCTATCGTTCCATTGGTAGAAGGTTGTGATGTGTCGGAAGAAAGCTTCGATGCTAAAGAAGGTATCGTATGTAATTCTCCGAAAGCAGGAGCTACTCCGTATTGCGACTTGAACCTGAACGGATTGACTATCAAAGAAGCTATTGCCATAACCAAAAAATATGTGAAGGAGCATCAGTTGGGTCGTGTAAAAGTAAACTATCGTTTGCGTGACGCTATTTTCTCTCGTCAGCGTTATTGGGGTGAACCGTTTCCGGTTTATTACAAGGATGGTATGCCTTATATGATTGATGAGAGTAAGTTGCCGCTGGAACTTCCTGAGGTAGATAAATTTTTGCCTACGGAAACCGGTAGAACCTCCATTGGGTACATGCTACTAAGTGGGCATGGGATGTGGTTAAAGGTGAAGTCGTAGAAAATTCTAAAATAGATAACGTAACTGTTTTCCCACTTGAACTGAATACCATGCCGGGATTTGCTGGTTCATCGGCTTATTATTTGCGTTACATGGATCCGCACAATGATCAGGCACTGGTTTCTGAGAAAGCCGACCATTACTGGCAGAATGTTGATTTGTACGTAGGTGGTACAGAACATGCTACCGGACACTTGATTTATTCTCGTTTCTGGAACAAGTTCCTGTTCGATCTGGGTGTAAGTGTTAAGGAAGAACCATTCCAGAAGCTTGTTAATCAGGGTATGATTCAGGGACGAAGCAATTTCGTTTACCGTATCAAGGATACTAACACATTCGTTTCATTGGGCTTGAAAGATCAGTACGATGTGACTCCGCTTCATGTAGATGTTAATATCGTTTCAAATGATGTATTGGATGTAGAAGCTTTCAAAAACTGGCGTCCGGAATACAACAATGCCGAATTTATTTTGGAAGACGGCAAGTATATCTGTGGATGGGCTGTAGAAAAGATGAGTAAATCGATGTATAACGTAGTGAATCCGGATATGATTGTAGAGAAATACGGAGCTGATACACTGCGTATGTACGAAATGTTCCTCGGACCGGTAGAGCAGTCTAAACCATGGGATACAAATGGTATCGATGGTGTTCACCGTTTCTTGAAGAAACTGTGGAATCTGTTTTATAGCCGCACAGACGAATTCTTGCCTGTAGAAAGTGAACCGACTAAAGAAGAGTTGAAAGCAATTCATAAGCTGATTAAAAAGGTAACCGGAGATATTGAAACTTTCTCTTACAACACTTCTATCAGTGCATTTATGATTTGTGTAAACGAACTGACTTCATTGAAATGCCGCAATAAAGAGGTATTGAGCAATCTCATCATCCTGTTAGCCCCGTTCGCTCCACATTATGCAGAAGAACTTTGGAAAGCTTTGGGAAATACCACCAGCGTATGCGATGCACAATGGCCTGCATTCAATAGAAGATTACTAAAGAAGACACTGTAAAATACACTATCTCTTTCAATGGTAAAGCACGCTTCACCATGGAGTTCGCTACTGATGCCGATAACAATACCATTCAGGCAACAGTTATGGCAAATGAACAAGCCCAGAAATGGATTGAAGGCAAAACCCCGAAAAAAGGTAAATCATCGTTCCGAAGAAAATTGTAAATATCGTATTATAATCGATACTATACTTGAGGTGTGTCAAAAGCAGTAACTTTTGACACACCTTTCTACTTTATATTAAAAACAATACCTCATTACCATGGACCAAATATTAAAAATCAAACTAGGCAGAGAGGTAAAGACTATTTAGCCATTACCTTCGGACTGATTTGCTATGCACTGGGATGGGCGGCATTCCTCATTCCCTATCAGATTACGACCGGAGGTACTACCGGTATCGGTGCCATCATCTATTATGCCACCGGATTTCCCATCCAGTGGTCATACTTCATCATCAATGCCGTACTGATGACTTTTGCCATCAAGATACTCGGACCGAAGTTCAGTATCAAGACTACGTTTGCCATCTTCGGACTCACTTTCTTCTTATGGTTTTTTCAGTTGCTGGTGAACGGTTCGGACGGCGTCCCTCCCCAACTGCTGGGCGAAGGACAAGATTCATGGCTTGCCTGATAGGTGCGGCAATGTGCGGTGCCGGACTGGGTATCGTGTTCAACTGCAACGGCAGCACGGGAGGTACGGACATCATTGCAGCCATCATCCATAAATACAAGGATGTCACGCTGGGACGCATGATTATGGCTTGCGACTTCATTATCATCAGTTCCTGCTATGTGGTATTCCATGACTGGCGACGCGTGATATTCGGTTTTGTAACTTTGTTTGTCATCGGATTTGTACTGGATTACATAGTCAACAGTGCCCGGCAATCCGTTCAATTCTTTATTTTCTCCAAAGAATATGAAAAGATTGCCGACCGCATCACCAAAGAAACCCATCGCGGTGTAACGGTACTCGACGGTATCGGCTGGTACAGTAAACACAACGTGAAGGTACTGG
>ENA-OQJO01000006-OQJO01000006.1-human-gut-metagenome-genome-assembly--contig:-NODE-6-length-26295-cov-4.921393_pt1 | contig 26295 bp, 18 predicted proteins | sample MGYA00242613_ERZ504780 | MGnify/ENA primary metagenome ERZ504780 (study PRJEB26092, sample SAMD00036368) | human gut metagenome | host: Homo sapiens | study: EMG produced TPA metagenomics assembly of the...
AACATCAGCAAGTACACCGTTTTCTACTTTAGCATCCTTGTTTGCAGTTACATAAACAAACGGAACCGGATTCAAAGAGTGTGCTGTATTTGGAGTTCCATCTTCATTCAGTGCATGGTCTGCATTACCGTGGTCAGCAATGATGATAACTTCATAATCATTAGCTTTGGCAGCTTCTACAGTATCTTTCACGCAGTCGTCAATAGCTTTTACAGCTTTTTCGATAGCTTCATAAATACCAGTATGTCCTACCATATCACCGTTAGCATAGTTTACTACGATGAAATCGTACTTCTGAGTATTGATAGCTTCAACCAGTTTATCTTTCACTTCGTAAGCACTCATTTCAGGTTTCAAGTCGTAAGTAGCAACTTTCGGGCTCGGAACCAAGATACGATCTTCGTTATCGTACGGAGTTTCACGTCCACCGTTGAAGAAGAATGTTACGTGAGCATATTTTTCTGTTTCAGCAATGTGAAGCTGAGTCTTTCCATTGGCAGCCAGATATTCGCCCAATGTATTCTGTACATTTTCCTTATCGAACAGGATATGAACACCCTTGAAAGATGCATCATACGGAGTCATACAGTAATACTGCAATCCCGGAATAGTCTTCATACCTGCTTCAGGCATATCCTGCTGAGTCAATACAATAGTCAATTCCTTTGCACGGTCGTTACGATAGTTGAAGAAGATAACTACATCACCTTCCTTGATAGTACCATCGAAGTTTGCATTAACGATAGGTTTGATAAATTCATCAGTTACACCTTCGTCGTAAGATTCCTGCATAGCCTGAACCATATCAGTAGCTTTCTTTCCAATACCGTTTACCAACAGGCTGTAAGCTTCTTTTACACGTTCCCAACGTTTGTCACGGTCCATTGCATAGAAACGACCAACAATAGAAGCAATCTTACCAGCAGACTGTGCACAATGAGCTGTCAGTTCTTCGATAAATCCTTTACCACTCTTCGGGTCTGTATCACGACCATCCATGAAGCAGTGGATAAATGTATTTTCCAGTCCGTATTCTTTAGCAATGTCGCACAATTTGAACAAGTGATCCAATGAAGAGTGTACACCACCATTTGAAGTCAATCCCATGAAATGGATATTCTTTCCATGTTCCTTAGCATATGAGAAGGCTGAAACAACTTCTTTGTTTTGCATGATGCTACCGTCGGCACAAGCACGATTGATCTTCACCAAGTCCTGATAAACGATACGTCCTGCACCGATGTTCAAGTGACCTACTTCAGAGTTACCCATCTGGCCATCAGGCAAACCAACATTTTCACCGCTAGCCTGCAACTGTGAATGAGGATATTCTGCCAGCAAACTGTCCCAATACGGAGTAGGAGTGTTAAAGATCACATCATCTTTCTTGTGGTCGCCACATCCCCAACCATCAAGAATCATTAAAAGAGCTTTCTTAGCCATAATATTATTTTGTTTAAAAGTTGATATATCGAGTGTATGCTTTACAACATGCAAAAATACAAAATATCCCTCGTATTAAGCATAAGTTTTCACTCTTTTTATGTATCATCCCAACTGAATATATCCCCTGATAAACAGAACCGTCAATAAAAACAAATCCCCCTTTCTATCTTCACACAGACTGAGAGGGGGAATAATCAAAATAAAAAACAGGTATTTCTACAATTCTACTTCCTGTATAAAGATTTCACCAAATCGATTCTTTACTTCAATTTTATTTTTTTTGTCTTGTTTAGAAGGACATGCCCGGAATAAATGACGGGTATGATAGCCAGTACGCTTGCCCTTCTTCATTGTCAGATAGTCCTGGTCTTCGTCATCGAATTGCTGCATGGCACCTTTCAGCACTCCGTCTTCATACCAGTTTACAGTATAGGCTATATCCCAATCCCAAATATTGGCAACAACATATTGTTTCTGAGTTTCAAATTCGCCAGGCTTATATACACGGAACTGGTAGTCAGCCGGACGTCCGGTTGCCTTATAACGCCATTTCACATCATTCCCTTTGACCGTCACCACCAGATAACCATTAGGAGCACCGCAACGATTCACATCACCTGCCCACCAGGCTCCACAAGCTGCCCCGATGTTATGCTCATATATACCGGCAGCCGGAAGCGAGTTTTCATAAAAATGTGTATGACCCGAAAAGATATGAACCTTATAAGGCCGTAAAATACGGAACAATGCATTGGCATTACGCACATTGTCGCCCCCTTTTACCGTTGTATTCGCTACCGGAGCATGAATATTCAAAAAGACAGTTGTTCCTTCTGGTACATAACTTAAATCTTTTTTCAACCATTCAAGCTGCTCTTCGGTAAAACGTTCTACATACTTTTTCTTTCCTTCGTAATCTGTACTCTTCATTGCTATGACGTGTACCTTACCTATATTGAAAGAATAATTTGTTGGCCCGAATATCTCATAATAGTTCTTCTCTCCATATCCGTTTCCAGGATCTGCCGTACGTTCCATATCCGAATACAGTAAATTGAAATCATGGTTACCCATAACCTGAAACATAGTCAATCCCAAGTTGGATACAATTTTCCGGTAAGGAGCATACAAATCCATAGCATCCCATACCAGATCGCCCAATCCCATACCTACAACTTCTAAAGATTTCAGAGAATCGGCAGTATGAATCAAATCGGGAACGGTTTCTTTACGGAATCTATCCAACTGTGCTTCATTTTTAGCCTGAGGATCTGAAATAGGAATAAATACAAAATCATCGGTCTGTTTACTACGTTTCTGAAGAATAAAATCACAACGATTCCCCACTTTTGAAGTATCCTGATAGTGATAAAAGCCATCAGCCACTCCTTCCTTCTCGGGAAGAACATAATCAGCAGGAGTAGAAATATAAACCATTGGCTGACGGAACGGATCAGTATCCAACATATATATACCTTGTCTATCAGTAGCTGTCACATGCTTTCCATCTGTTACAACGACTCCTGCAATCGGATTGCCTTGAGTATCTTTCACAGTACCTGTTACCACCGCCTTATTTCCGGCAGCTTGCATCGTAATGTGGCAAAGCAGAGCCGCTATACCCAACCATTGTCTATACATTTTTTTCATATACTTACATCTGATTTATTGTTTGTATAATCCGCAAATCGAAATGTTCGCGCGTTTCAAAATGAAAAGTTCATTTCACAAAACGAAGCGTATAATTTAAAGCACTCTTTATTCCATTTGAACTGGTCAATTCTAAGCTAAAAATAACAGAAAAATAACTTGCAAATATCAACAAAAATCACTATCTTTACATAGTTAAATTGAGGTCGTTTACCCTCAAATCAGTTCAGTTTTGTATTCCCCTACCCTATCAATATTCTAAAAAAATTCGGCCGGCTTCGCCGGTATTTGAATACCTTTTAAATGGAATTCGGAAACCATCCGAATCCCGTTCTTTCGTTTTAGTCGCTTCGCTCCACGCTTTGGCGCTTTGCGCTTACGCCACCTCGCGTATCGCCTTGTACGCTGCCACGCTTTGCGCCCGGACGATTTTGCCGCGGAAGGCCAGACGCGAGCCGACACTCGCAAGCGTATTCGAAGCAACGCTATGCGCATTCGCACTCGACACACCGCCAAGCGCAAACGCACTGTTGTACCCGCGATAGACCACACGGACCGTAGCGGTGCTTATCCAGTACATGTCGGTATAGTAAGTAGAAGATGATCCGTTCAGATTACCTACCGGAATCATGTCCATATACTTGCCGTGCGCCACGCCTGTAATCCACTGACCGCTGTCCTTCTTGCCCTGTACCATACGGATACTGCCGTCAGGCATCCAGATGCGCCATTTGCCCACGTTACCGCTGTCGTTCGGCAGATCCACGCCGTCCATCATGTCATACTTGTTGCCGTAGATGTCCTCATAGCCCAGGCAGCAGATATTGTTCACCTGCACCACAGTCGCCTGTCCGTATTCGTCCCGACTCTTATACCAGGCATACTGGTGCACCAGGCCGTCAATCAGCGAATTCGTGATTTTGTTGTTAATGACATACGCTTCATCGTAGCCGATGGTGTCTGTCATCCCGTGTTCGGCCGTTCCGCCTGTTGTGCGGTTATTGTTATGCTGACCGGCACCGCATTGTTCCTGCATATCCCTGCGCCCGTACTTTGCATAGCTCAGGTTCGCGATGCGGCTGTGCATCAGCGCATCTATCTGCTGCATACCCCGCTGCTGGCTGTAGTAGTGGAAGTCCGTCCAGGTCATACTTGCCGTGGTCGAAGCTCCGGTGATGCAGGCACGCAGTTTACTGCCCACCACCGAACTGCCCACAACGGCACACAGATGCTCCTCATTGGCCACCCAATCCGGTTCCATGTCCTCTATCTTGTCGCTGTGGCTCAGTACCACGCAGTCAAACTCTGCCGTGTTCAGAATGGAGAAATGCAGGGCTGTAGCACGTTCCGGAACGTCTGCTATCAGATACATGCCGGCTTCAAATTTCAAGCCGATGGTCGGCACCACAATACTCTTCAGGATGTTTCCCTCCGCATCAGCAAACACACTGCCGATAAGCCCTGTTCCTGGAACGCTCGGGAAGCGGACACGTCTGTAACCCGACACGTCCACTTTGCACACGGAATAAGCCTTGTCCGTCGTATAGGATTCCATCAGCGTGGGCTTGCCGCTCATGATCTTGCGTTCACCCAGCCAGCCGCCCTGTGTCTCCTTGATGGCATCCAGTGTCAGTACCGTCGCCTCAGGCACCGGGGGCATTTCGTCCTCCGGATAACTGCTGTAGCAGGCGTACTTCTTGTTGTTCAAATAATCGTTGATGCCTTTGCTCCAGTAAAACGGCTCATACATCATCCAGTCTCCCTCGCTGCCGTCCAGCTTCGCCACCGTACAGTCGTTCATATCCTCCGCATCGGCATAGAAGTTCGAGCTTTCGTCATGCAGGGGGAAATAGGTCATCTCCCCGTCCGGGTTGTTCACTTCCACCTGCTGCCCGGCTATCTCCACCTTCCGGCTCGTGGGCATCCTGGTCACCTTGGCCAATACGCGGTGGCGCTTGGACAGGATGGCATTCACATGCCCGCTCATTTTGTACGTATTGCCGAATTTGTACCCCGTCTTGTTGTCCAGGTTCGAAACATTGGCATCGTCGGCCACGCTGTCGTCAAACTCGATCATCGTATAGGGCGGCTGCTTGATGGTCAGTTCCGGATAACGGGCGGCATACTTCTCCAGTTCCTCATCGGCCAGATACTTCGTTAGGGTCAGCTTGCCCCTCAGTCCCGAATGCCGGTCATCCACGGCACCCGTCTGTGTATACGTTCCGTAGTCGTAATACTTCTTCAGCAGGGTTCCGTCGTCTTCCCGGTCTATCTCCAGCACGAAGCGCTCCAGCTTGCCGCTGCCGTTCAGTCTGGCCTGGTGCAGGCGTTCCAGCATAGCGAACCCGTCGATGCCGGGGCAGTTGGTGTAGCGGTAGCCCCGCACATTATTGATCCCTTCCAGTATCAGGCCACTATCGGACAGCTTGGTCAGATATTCCAGGAACAGTTCCTCAATCGTGTCCGGCAGGCATAACTGCACAACGGGCGCACCGGTGGCCAGTTTCACACGGGTCAGCCCCGTACCCCTCACGTCCAGTTTCTTCAGGCGGCCCTGCCAGCTCAAGTCCAAAGTGGCCACATTCCCGTTGTCCCCGTTCCGGGCCAGCCGGTTGTTCCGCATGTTCACTTCTTCCAGAAGCAGCATACCATTGGTCGAAGCCATGAACGAGCCGTTCCGGTAACCGCTGGCTTTCTCCACGCTCATGTCGAGTTTTACCAGTGAGGTCAGCAGACCGAAGTTGAAGCCGATTGCGAACGCATCCTCGTGCCATACCAGCTCCTTGATTTTGGCTGCACCGATAATCTTCAGCGGGTCGTTCTCACCGAAGGCACGGGTCAGCTGCAGGGAATGGAGCACGTCCGCATCCACCACGCCGCTGTCGGCCTGCACGCCGTTGCTGGTGGAGAGCTGCACACGGTACGGGATGGTCAGCCGGTACTGCATCGGTTTCAGTTTATAAGCCTTGTCCAGCGATGCCGTACTCTGGTAGAACTGGGCACCCAGCGTGGATACATAGCCGTACTCCACCTGCTTCAGGTCATACCGGCGTTGGATGAAGTAGTTCCGGTGTGCTTTCAACGAACCCTTCAGACCGTAGATTTGCGGATAGGTCTGTTTGGCACCGTCAGCACCCACCGGCATTTCGTTCAGGAACGGGTAGATGTATTTGAAGATGCCGGACTTGTTATAGAGGCGTGAGCACCACTTCTTCATCTGTTCGGTATCGAAATGGTCAATGGCTTTCTGGATACTGAAGGCACTCATGAAGCTTGCGCCCCCGTTCCATCCGCTCACCATAATCTCCACAATCATGTCCCAGCAATTGGCCACGATGAGGTTCCACAGCCACGAGTTATGACCCTGCATCACATAAGCCCCGTCGCGCTTCGTCTGGCGGTTGTCGTCATACTTCCCGGTCAGGAACGACTTGTTGTCAGAACCGAGCTGGCAGTCGCCGTCATAATAGTCAATCGACCATTTCACACCGTCCCATGTGCGGATAAGCATGTTCTTCGCAAGCTGGTCCACGCCGAGGTTGAACTGCACGTACAGATAGTAGGCAATCAGGTGGGGAAGGTCGAAATACTTCCCGGCCTCTTTCCTGAACGTATCGCTCTGCCACTTGGCGGTAGGGAACTTGTCGCCGTCGTCCTCATAGTCCACCCCCTCGAACGAATGGGATTCCGTGCTGTAAACCATGTTCCTGCCCGCAGGCGTTTCCTTTACGCACCGGTAGACGAAACTCATCATGCGGTCGGTGGCCTTGTACATCTTGTCGTACTTGTCACCGGTACCGAGGTGGTCTTTCAGGTTCGGTTCTTCCTCCGCGTCACCGCCTCCGTCCGACCAGAAGGTATCTTTCGGATGATTAAATTCCAGTCCTCCGTCAAAGTTGTAGTCCATGAAATCCTTATGCTCCGGTTCGGTACTCGGCAACCAGTGGAACAGGCACAGCGGATTGGAGTTGTTCAGCGTCTCGAAGCAGACGGGCAGGTACTGCTTGTGTCCTTCCTCGTCGGCTTCCAGGTAGTTCAGCGTGTCGCCCTCGCCCCATTTCTCGCCGCCGATGGTCTCATCCTGCCCGAAGATGGGGTAGCTGTCGCTCTTCTCGTTGTTCATGTTGTACTGGCCGTAATAGGTCAGGTCTTCGTCGGCACTCTTCGCTACGAACAGGTCGCACGGCAGGCCGTCGATGGCCGAACGGTAATCATCCTCCAGCCCATGGTCTTTGGCGTAACGCTGGGCAGGCGTAAGCAGCCCCATCTCTTTCAGTCCGTCATTGATAAGCTTCGCACCTCCGGTATTGGTGGTCATGGACGAGTCCGAGAAGTCGCATTTGGAACATGCCAGCTTCGCGCCTACCGAGTTCCTGCGTAACTTGAAGAGATTTTTTTTGCCGGTAGTTACCACCGGATTCTTCTGCCTGCCGTTTCCGTCAATCTCCCCGTAGCTCAATGTAACCGTCCAGCCGCTTGCCGTCTTCTGGAAGTAGAAACGGAAGTTCTTTCTGGCATAGTTCACGGAAGAAGTACCCTGAATACGGACATATACGTTGGTAAGGATAAAGTCAAGCGTCCTGTCCTCTCCGTTATAGAAACGGACCTCCCTTACCAGCTTGTTGGCCTTCTTGTCGTTCAGCTGGGCCAGTGCATCCACCACGTTCAGCGTGTCGCTCTCGCTCGGAACCTCACTGCCCACGCTGCCCGTGCCTATCAGTACCAGGATCGAGTTCCGGCGCTTCTTCATCAGCCCCATCAGCTTCTCCATGCTCACCGTATCTCCTTCATTCAGCACGCGGTTGTCCTCATCCAGTGAGCGCACGCCCGGTTCCCCGTCGGCATCCTCCAGGTGGTTGCGGTCCACGATGTAGTTGTTCAGCACCTCGTCCGAGGTCAGCGCCTTGTTATAGATACGCACGCTCTTCACGTTCAAGTCGGCACCTGCCGACTTAAATTCCAACTGGCTCTGAATGTCAAAATTCACCTTGTCGAGCCACTTGGAAGCAGCCGACTCTTCACCGTTCACATAGAAACCGATCAGCGTGCGCTGTTCGTTGGTCTGCACGTTCGGATAGAACACGTAGGTAATGCGGATATTCGTACCCGGCTGGAACTTGGTACCCACCGAGTCTTCATAGCGCAGCACCTGTCCGGCATCCATCGCCTCGGTCACCACACCGGTCAGGAACTTGGCCTCTTCCGGAGTCACAATCAGCCCGTACCGGTTGCCGTTGTCCAGCTGCCCCAGGCAGGTGATCAGCTCGGCATCCGTATCCGTCACGTTGGCCGTGCTGTATTCTATCTCCAGCGTCATGCCCACGTCACGGATGGCAAATCCCTCGGGCTTGTCCGCCTCGTTGAAGGGGCGGTAACCGCCGTCAGCGGTCAGGGTCATACCTGCACCACCGGCCAGCAGCAGGCGGTCCTTGTGCCAGCCGCTACCGGCACCATATTCGTTCACGCTCCACAGCACGTCCCGGAACTCCATACGCTTGTCACCGCTCACCCAGCTTGCCGGGTTGTTTTCCGTGTTGCTTCGCCCGAAGGCGTCAAACGTACACACGGCATCCGGTGCCAGCGTGGCTTCAATGTCCGGGTGCGATGTGGTGTTCACCTGCACCTCAAGCACGGCATCGCCGCATGACACACGGTAGTCCAACGGTTCCACGTTCACGTTCGTCCGTCCGTAGCTGCCGGTCTCACCGCGTTGCAGCAGGTCTTCCTTCACCACGCTGCCCCGGTCGGTCACTTTCACACGGGCCGTATACGCATCGCGGTCATAGCCGGCATACGTGAAGTTCCATGCCGTGAACTGCTCTGCCTCCAGCACCGGGTGTTTCCAGTCACGCTGGAACCCCGCTGCCCGGTGGCTGAACATCAGGCCGGCATACGCTGTCACACCTCCGCCTGCCTTCAGCAGCGTAATGTAATGCACCCGGCTCACCACACCGGAGTTCTCATGCTGCGCGTAGGCTTCCACCACGTTCGTACCCTCCTGCATCTGTGTCAGGGGGATGGTCACGTTCTTCTGCTGCACACCGCTGCCGGCCGAAAGACCGAGGGTAAAGGCCTGTCCGCCGTTCACGCGGTAGTAGATGTTCTTCTCACCGCTCGTGCCCTTGGCAGTAAAGGGGATGTTCACGTCATTTTTATATCCCCCGTCGGCCAGCCCGTTGCCCGCCGAGTAGGTGGTCTCCAGCTCCATGGCCACCATGGTCACCTTGGCCGTGGCCGTCTTCATCAGCGTGCCGTCCTGGTAAGTTGCCTGCGCTTCCACCTGTACGGTATAGGCAGTGGCATCCTTCAGGTAGGGCGAAGCGTCAAAGGTATAGCTCTGTCCGGCTGTAACGCCCACAAACTCCGCATCCCGGAACTCACTGATGACGGTCGAACCGCGTTTCACGATCACGCGGGCTTTCAGGTCGCTGTAGCCGTCCACCGTACCGCCACCGGCAGTGCCCACACCTACGGAGTATTTCACCACAAAGCCGCTGCCCAGTGCCAGATACTGCGAGGCGGGAAGTCCCGCACCGCCGCTGTCCGTCAGGTCGATGTTCACCACCACCTTGTCATCGTCCGTGTACTTGGAAAAGCGCACTTCCTTCGAGCTCTCGCCGCCCTGGTTGTCCTTCTGCTTGACGGTCATCACGTACTGGGTGCCGTCCTCGCTGTCCTGCACATCCACGTCCGTCACCGTACCCACCATCGCATCGAACACCGTTCCGGATGTAGGAGGTTTCGTCTCGCCGCTCACCAGTTCCTCGGTAGGGGTACGGTTTGACAGTTCCTTCTTCAGGAACGCTTCGATGTCATCGCCTGCATAGGCATGATAGGTGCCGTCCGGCTGTTTCTGATTCCATGGTGTTTCAAGATTCATCGGATGTTCAGTCGCGTTGATGATTCCGCTTATTTTCCTTTTTGCCATAATACTGTCCTTTTATAATAATCATTCATTTATCAGTTTTACTGCTACCGTTCCATGCGTCCGATCCGTTCCACGGCTCGTCGCCTTTCCAGTATCCAAGTCCGAAACAGCTGCTTATCGCAGACCACACCAGTCTTGCCCCGGCATAGACTGCCGACAGGGCACGTTTCCCCACATACGCAGCCGTTATTTCCTTACCGCCTATGGTTATCATCGTCAATCCTCCTCATAAATCAGATACAGCGTATTCGCATCCTTGTCCTGCAGCGCCTCGTAAGCTTCCCCGCTCATCACCTCATGCCGGTAGGCCAGCAGTCTCAGGCTGCCGCCTGTTCCGGTATATACGGCATCACCCAGCAGGTAGAGCTTGTCCGGCAGGATGGCTGTCCGGTCCGCATTCATGAATATGCCGGCAGGAGGCACACCCGCCACATCCCAGTCCCCGTACAGGGTGGAGTCCATGTGGTAGGCGAACTTCCCGGCATCCGCTACATACACTACGCTGCCGCCCGGTTTGGTACTCTTGTCAGGTAAAACGTTGCCTGTTTCCATCCATGAGGAAAAGCGTGCGGTAGCCCCGCCGATGGCTGCTGCCGTAGTCTGTTCCACCTTGGCAGCGGCGTTTTCTGCCTTGGCTGCCGCTTCGTTGGCCTTGGTGGCCGCTTCCGTGGCGGCCTGGGTCTTTTCCTCCAGTCCGGCTACGGCTCCTTCCGCTTTCTTGGCGGCAGCCTCGGCACGGGCGGCGGCATCGCTCGCAGGCTTCCCTATCAGTTCCAGGGGGACGTTCACCATCTTGCCGTCCTTCTCCCCGGGCAGTGATTTCACACCGCTCAGCGAGGTGACGGTCTCCAAGTCCTCCACGCCGGTAGAACTCTGGAGTACACGGTCCAGCACTTCCTGAACCAGTTCTTCTTGTGTCATTTCTGCCATACTCATTCGTTTTTATCGGTTTCTGACCCGCCCAGGATTTCGTTCAGGGCATCTATCACATTGGGAAGACAATAGCGTTCCACCGCCATGTGTATCATCCCGGTTTCCTCATCGCTGAACTCGGTCTCGCCGGTACTCTCGAAAATCTTGAACGCAAGCCGATGGGCCTTGATGCCACTGACACGCGTATACAGCAAATCGGCTATCTGCTCACGTGCATCGAAAACCTCCCTCGTCTGACGGGTTATTCCGGTGGGAACGCTGAAATTCCTGAAATCTAACTTTTTCATATATATCTGTTTTTTAGGATGAATGATTCAATATCTGGTAACGGAATCCGTCCGCTTTTGTAATAAGTACCGTTACGGAGTCCCCGGATGCCATCTCGTAGTTTTGCAAATCTTCATTGTGGTTATAGATACCTTTTAGTATGATATTCTTTGAACCGGGTCTGACCCTGAACGTGACAATGGCTGCAAAATCGGTAGGCAAGTAACTCATGCCGAACTTGTATGCCACAGAACTTTCCGACGGCAGCGTAACCTCTACCTTACTGTAGTTGGGTTCATTGTAATACATCAAAATGATATTGTGTTGTGAGAAATCCACCGTGTAGTTTCCACTTCCGAAGGTAAGCAGCTTGGCTTTCGTATTGATAAACGCCGGGGCAAGTAATGCCGCATTGCTGCTGATACCGTAGTTCTTCGTACCGCCGGTAACATCTATAAACAATCCATAGTTCGCTTGGTCGAAGCCGTAATTCCCGTATATATTGGGGGCTGAGTTCACGATACGACCGACAGCGGTAAAAGCTCCTCCTGCAGAAGACGGTATCACATCATCACCGAACATCACATATCCTTTGCTGCCGCCGACACGGAAAAAATCATCATAAATGGCAAGACCGCCACCGCTCCCGTGAGAGTCGGCCACAGAACCGATACGGCCGTTCCCTATCTCAAAGCCGCCGATTTTCCCTTTGCTGCTGTCTATCTCTCCGGTAAACTTACCGTTGGTCGTTTCAATGCTGCCGTCTTCCAGTATCTTGAAGTTGCCGTTGGCCGTTACCAGTCCCTCCAGCTGTATATGGTCGGCTGTCAGCTTGATTTTGCTCACGGTATTTCCGTACTCGTCCTCTTCCTCCACGCTCACCCCGATAAGGGCAATCTTTCCTGTATTGTCCTGCGCATACAGACCGGAACCTTCAGGCTTTATGACAAGCCCGGTCTCTTTCAGCGCATTACCGTCCTTGTCGAAGACCGCCGCTGAAATCTTTACCAGCCGGTCGCTCTGTTCGAACAGTGTACGGTACTTATAGGCCAGTGCGTCCGCCTTGTTGGTGCTGAACACCAGCAGCGAAATGTAAATCACGCCCGTAAACGACAGCTTGAAGTCGCCAGTGCCGTTCCAAAGTCCGTCCAACGTGAACATCTTCTCACCGCCAACGGGCAGGTCCTCTTCATGGCCGAACATGTTGAAGTTCTCAAACCCGGTCTTATCAGCGTTCACAAATTCTATTTTCAACCTTCCGGCCTTGATAACCCGGTAGCTGAACGACAGATACACCACGCCGGGCACCCGTTCGCCCTGGCTGTTCGTCTGCCGGTACTCCGGTACCAGCCGGAAGTCCTCCAGTTTCTGCATGATATAGCTGTTCCGGATATAGGCATAAGGCACCTTGCCGTCGGTCCGTATCTCGGCATGGCCGTCCGGCTTCGTACCGTAAGGACCGCCGTTCGCCCAGATCCAGCGTCCGCCCAGGGTGAACAGCGTAGCCTTGCTGCCCGTCTTCCATTTGTCCATGCCGTCGGCAAAACTGCTGTTGTCCAGATAACTCTGTTCTTCGCGTATTTCCTTGCGCAAGCTTTCCACGGCTGAATGGATTTTCCCCTCGGTTATCTCAAACCGCGTCAGGATGTCCTCGCCCGTCATCAACACGAACGTACCCTTCAGCCACACGTTGTCGGCATACAGGCCGTTTCCTTTCGGCTGTTTGTCTGCCGGGAAAGCGCTGCTCCTGATGCCGTCCAGCTTACCCAGCCGGCAACGAAGGCAGCCGTTGAAGTTCTTGGCCTTCACACCGTCCAGAATGTCGATACGGGGCTGTCCGTCCTCCGTGGCCGCAATGGATATAAGGTTCTGCCGGAGCGGGGTTTCGGTGTTGCCCATCAGCACGCACTCATCGCCTGCCTCCGGCTTCACCCCGCCAAACTCGCTTACCGGGACCAGTACACCGCCGGCTATCACCGAAGCCACCTCCACCCAGTATGCTTTTAGTTTCTTACCACCCGTAACCGCACAGCGCATCAGGTCATGGGCCACAAAGCCCGATTCCTGCTCAAACACGATGCGGTAGTTGTCGCCCTGCTTCACCACGTCCTTGATCTTGCCGTTGGCAGCGGACACCACCAGCTGGCCGCACACGCTGCGCACCTTCTCGATCAGCAGTTCCAGCGCCACCAGGCTTTGCCGGGCAGTCACTTTGTCCACCGTCAGGTTTGTCAGTCCGGTCAGCTGGTCAATCCACAGCTGCCAGCCCTCACCGGTCAGCCCGTCCACAAACTCCGTGCTGCGCAGCAGTTCGCGGATCACGGCAGTCAAGTATTCGGCATTGCCCTCACCATCCACGATGCCGCAGGGCTTGCCGCCAGCAGCCTCGCCAAAGCTCACACCCTTCAGGAAGCGGATGGACTCTTTGGCTGTGTCCGGCTGGTTCTTGCTCAGGAACTCTTTCTGGCTGCGCCGGGCGGAAAACAGGTTGTTGTCCGTGGGCAGCGTCTTGTCCCAGCTTCGTATGATGTCCGGAAGGGCAGCGCCTTCCGTCTTTGATTTCGTATAGCTTTTCAGCGCACCGATGCTGTCCGTCACCTTGTCGAACTTGCCCACCTGCAGCGCATCGCTTATCTCGATGTCCATCTGCCCGGGTTCGTTCACCTTGCGGCTGATCTTGGTGATACGGCTCTGACGGTAGCCTTTTTCCGGGAAATACTTCCGGCTCTCCAGCTTCACCCGTCTGCCCACAAACAGGTCTATGCCGTGCTCCTCGATGTATACCGGGTCTGTCGGGGCTTTGTAGGCGGCAATGTCCAGCCAGTGGTCCCGGTTGTACTCGTCCACCGCAACCGCAAACTCCTCTTCGGCCAGCCGGTAATACTCATCCGGCATCCGGATATTCCACAGGATATAGGTGTCGCCTGCTCGGGGCACCAGCTTGCCGCCCGGCAGCTGGGTGTCGTCATCGTAGGGCCAGATGGTGATCAGTTCGAATTCACGTGCCGCGCTGTCGTAGTTCACCTCAAAGTAGTGGTCATCGCTTTCTCCCAGTCCGGCAAGGTCGCCCGTCTGGAACGACACACGTTTGGTTTCTCCGGCCAGCTCGTACAGGTTAGGGTCAAAGTCCAGTTCCCCGTCCCGGAAATAATAGACGGTGAATTTGTTTCCTTCATCGTCTGCCACCTCCTCGCTGCGAACCGAGCTCACCGTACCGACCCGACGGGGGAAGATGCCGCTGAAAGCATCCTGCTCGTAATGGTCATAGATGCCATATTCCTCCACGCCCTGCTCGATGTACTTCCTGCCGCCGGGAAGCATCAGACGCGGGCTGCCGTATTTCTCCGCATCGATGTTGCGGGTCGAGCCTACCGGGAACAGGCGCGTATAGAATTTGGCCGTGTTGCTCGTATCTCTTTCCAGGGAGGTCAGCCCCTTGCCATAGCCAAGGGTGATTTCTTCCCCGTGTTCGCAGCGGCACACGTTCACAGTCTGCCCCTCAACCCACCATTCCACCTTGCCGCCTGCCTTTTCCGCGATGGCTTTCAGCGCTTCGTCGCAGTACATCCCCTCGTAGTCTATCGTGATCAGCTCCGTACCTTCCACCGTACCCGTCTTCCAGTCAGTAATGTGGCCCATGCCGTTATTGATAGCCTTCACCACCATCGCCACATGCTCGCGGGGCGTGGCCGTCAGGGTAAACAGGGGGTTGGTGTCCCCGTCCGTCGTCTCCAGCACCAGGAACCGCTTGATCAGGCTCTCGATACCGTACAGCTTCAGGTTATACTCCCATTCACCATCGCTCACCTGCTTCGGCGTGTAGCGTTCTGTCAGCCAGTACCGTTCGCCCAGATAGTCCGTGTAGTCGTTCACGTCCAGGGGCAGGAAGGCATAATAGCTGAACGACAGGGAAAGCACATTGTCTCCCTGCACTTCCTTGCTTTGCGTCGAGCTGTCGTTCACGGCCACATCCGCACGCTTGGTTCCGGCTTTATCATATATCGTTAGAAGCATATTCTAATAGCGTTTGAATGGTTATATAATCGGTTTCGGTTCCCGGAACTTTACCCGGAACTTTCCGGCATGCACACCTTCCGTCCACAGATAGGTCAGCGGGGTGAACTTCGTACAGTCGGCATACTTCACCCGCAGCTGCAGATCCAGCTGGGGGAAACGGATCTCCAGCCAGCCGTCCTTCCCTTGCTTCAGGAAATTCACAAAGGCAAAGTACTGCTTCATCCAGCCTGCCTGGGTCTTGTTGTAAAGCGCAAAATGCAGCGTCACGTCACGCGCTTCATTCCGTGGGGTCAGCACGGGGCTGTATTTTTCCCCGTGCTCTTCCCGTATGTCCACAGCCGTATCCTTCTTGGCCTTGCTCGGGGTCAGGATGGCCGTCAGGTTCTCCATGCCCCCGCGCCGGTCTTCCACCAGGAACACGCCGTATTCCGTCCAGATGTCCGTGCCGTTCACCAGCACCAGTCCGCTCAGTATATTGCCCATATCACTTCACTTTTAGTCCGTCACGTATCATTTTCTTTATCACTTCCTTCAGTTCGCCCAGGTGTCCGGCGCTCACACCGGTGTTCTCGGCTATCCGGGCCAGATGCCCTTCAGCCGTGTCCATCTTCTCCACCACGCTTTCCAGCCGGTCGTCCATGCTGCTCCAGTGCTGCAGCCCGCCGGTGAACATGCCCTCCAGTTTCGTGCCCTGGTCCTGCGTCATGGCCGTAAAGCCGCCCGCTTTCGCACTTTGGCTCGTACCGCCCTGCTGCGTCTTGTCATAACCGGTGGCTGCCGCCAGGTTGTCACGCAGGGCAAGGGCTTCATCCATATACTGCATGTACTCTTCCATCAGCGCGTTCCGTTCCGCCTCGGTCAGTTCGTTGTCCTCCATGGCCTTGCCAAACTTCTCCCACCAGCCTTTCAGTTTGTCGCTGTACATCTCACCGATCTTGTTGCTCAGCATCGCCCGCATGAAGTACTCGGATATATCCTCCGCCGCATCCTTGGCACCGTACTTCATGTTCATCAGGTTGTCGATGAAGCTGCTGTACATACCGTCGAACGAAATGCCCGTCAGCCCTTCATACAGCTGGTCGGTCAGTTCCTCCAGCTTGCCGGCCTGGTCTATGTAGTCATCCAGTTTCTCGGTCAGTCGCCCGCCATAGCCTCCCTTACCGGTATTCTGGATTTGCGTCCACATATCCACGTTGCTGCGCAGTGCCTTCATTTCCTCCGGGCTCAGGCTCCACAGGTTCCCGTCCCACTGGCGGCCGATCTGTCCGCTCAGTTTGTCTATCTGTGCCTGGTTGAAACCGCCCCAGTAGTAGTTCCAGCTGTGGTGACTTCCGTGGTAGCCGGCTTGCGCCATAGCCATCTGCAGGTAGTTCGAATTCGTTTCCTGCTGCATCTTGTACGCGTCGCGGTAAGCCGCCACACTCTTCGTCCCCTGGCTCTGCTTGATGGTGTCGGTCAGATCCTCTATCGAGGTCTGCAGCAGCTCGTTCCGGTCTGTAAGACGGTCTATAGCCGCCTGCACTTCCTTGGCGTTCCCGCCGATGCCGAACAGTTTGTTGAAACCTCCGAAAGACACCGTGTTCAGCAATCCCCCGATACCTTTCACAAGGGAACCGCCTATCTGTTTGAACAGGTCTCCGCTGAGGATATTGTCGAGTATTCCGGTTATCGCATTGAAAATGGTGTCTATCAATGATGAGATAATCGGGCCAATACCGTCTTTCAGCAAATCCAGTATGGAGAGAATGGCCGATATGATCTGCCCGATGACTCCGGCACTTGACAGGGTTTCGGACATCCGGCTGATGGCATCGCCGACCTTGCCTCCGATATTCAGTTTTGAAAGACCGGTAAGCATGTTCTGGATTCCTTCAAATGATCCCTGCAAGGTTCCGCTCGCAAAGCCGTGCAACCCGTTGGATACCATGTTCAATCCGTCAACCGTGTCCCGGGAGGCACTTTTCACCTCCCCGGCAAGCGCCTTCATTTCAGAGGTGGCGTTCAGGTATTCTTCGTCAGCTGAAACGCTGGACGATTGAGCCGTTTGAAGAGCAATTTGGGTACGTTCTATTTCTGCCTGGTTACCGCTTTCAAGAGCCTTGTTGTAATCGGCCTGCGCCGCTTTCAACCGGATGAATGCCGCTTCCTGCTGCAGTTCTGCATTTTGCACACGTGTTACGGCATCCCCCAAAGCGTGCATCTGCGTTTGCAGCCGGGCAAAATCCAATGTGCCGTTGCCACCGGGGAGCATGCTTTGAATACGTTCAATGGCATCGTAAACGACCTGCTGATCCGCTGCTCCTGATTTTTTGAACTCATCCGTCTTGACATACTGCTTAAGTTCGCCAAGCAGATTCTTCATCTGGTCTGCAAGCAAGCCGGTTAAATCCCCGAACGCTGCTCCCCAGTCTATCTTCTGGGTAAGGGATTCCATGTCCACTTTGTGCACAGCCGCATCACGCTGCTTTTCCAAAGTCAGTCTTTCGCCCTGGGACTGTGCCTTGCGGATTTTCTCGGCATATTCTTCAGCGATGGCCAGTTTCTGCTGCTGGAAGGTCCCGTATTCCTTCAGATAGTCACGCATGGCTTCCGCCTCTTCCCTGTACACGTCCGCCTCCGCTTTTTTCCTTGACTCGGTGTTTGAGGCACGGGCTTTTTCAAGTTCATCCTGTTGCTCCCGGGTAAGTCCGTTATCTCCGGTAGAAAGACCGGCTTCCTTGTTCTCACGCTTCCAGTCGGCTTCCTGCCGGTTTATCTCTTCTTTCCGGGCGTTATAGTCATATTCGATTTGTGCCAGTTTCTTCTCGGTACCGGCTTGCATGCGGTCTATCTCTTCCTTCCGGTTTTCAGCCTGCAGGGCGGCAAGATCCTGCGCCAGCCTACGCTCTGTGGCAAGCCGTTGCTTGGCTTCCGCTTCCGGATTCTTCCCGGACTGCTTGGGGTCGATATGCCCACCGATATTTCCTTTTTTGGCTGCTTCTGCGGCTTTCTTTACCTCTTCCTCCGCTTTTTTCAGATAACCGTCACGTTTGTTTTCGGCATTTTTCAACAGTACGTCATAAGCTTCCTGATCATGTTTCTTGATGGCAGCCTGTGCGTCATAGAACTGCCCGGATTCTGCCATGCTTGACTGCATGATATATTGTCCCCATTTCCCGAAAAAACCCATGGCGCTTTCCGCCTCTTCCGGTTTCTGCGCCTTGATTTTATTCACCTCTTCATCGGCTTCTGCAGCTTTTTTTACAAGGTTCTGGACATTGGCCTGGTGCAGCAGAACCTGTACATAGTCCTCGCTCTTTTGGATAAGGGTATCATACCATTCGGAAAGTGTTTTATAATACCCGAAAGATTCCCCGTACTTGCGGTTCAGTTCCTCCACCTTCGCCTTTTCCTGTTCCTTGCTGCCGGTGAAGTTCTTTATTTCATCGATGACCGATTTCAGTTCGAAGCGGGTACGCACCATCTGGGCACGGCCGTCCTTCTCTATCTCGGTCATTTCCTTGAGTGATATGTTGAATTCATCCACGCCTTTTTTGGCACTGAACAGGTTTTTCGTCCAATCCCAGATTTCATCACCGTACATTACCAGCAGCATGATGCCGGTGGTCATGGCCGTCTGCCAGGAAAAAAGTGAGGACAGGACCTGCTTCCATACCGGTGTGCCCTTCTTGCCGGACTTCTGCAGCTCATCGTATTCCTTGCGGGCACGGGCCAGTTCGTCCGTAAAAATCGGCAGGTTGTTGCTGATTGCCAGGAAGAACATCTGCGGTCCCATGGCCAAAGAAGGCATTTCACGGGCGATCTGCTGGATACTGTTGTGAAGCCCGCCCAACTGGCGCTGCGCGTTGGGTACATCTGCAGGGGTGACCTGCACGGATTCCGATTCCTCCTGCAGCAGTTTCAGTTTGCCGCGCAATTCCTCAAGCTGCTTCTCCAGTGCATGGATCTGCGCGATATTGGCACTCTGGTCCAGATTGGGGGCAGCCGTCTCCCCGGCAAGGCGCAGCCTTTCCAGTTCAGCCTCCAGCAGCCTGACGGTATTACGCAGTTCCAGCGCCTCACGCTCGGCCTTGTTCATGCCGGGCGTGAGTTTGTCCTTCATCAAAAATTCAACTTCTACAGGTTTGCTCATTCCAGTTTGCTTTGAAAAAATCCTACTATATCGTTCGCTTCATCCTCGGCGCTGTGTTCCGGTCTGGGAGCACCGTTTCCGCCGCCTTGCTTTTTCCGCACATACCGCGGCGCGTCGCTCAGCATCATGATCAGCGTCTGGTAATTCACCCCATCAAGGATGTAATCCACGCTCCAGCCGGTCGCCGATGCAATCTGCCACACGAAGCCGAAAGGGCTATGGGAACCTTCATACCGGGTTCTTAACTCCCCTTCCTTGCCTGGCTCAGTCTCGGAGTCATCGGGTTCGCCCGCGCTGTCGAGCTGATAATACGCATAAAATCCTTCGTGCCCATCAGACGCTCGAATGTTCGGAACATGGCCGTCAGATAACGCCACTCCACAAAGTTCCGCAGTACCCACGCTGTCACCCCGATGCCCACGTGCCGCGACACGTATCCCCGGCATACCGTATAGGCCAGCAGGCGGCTCACAGCCTTACCATGCTCCGCCACAAAGGCCAGTTCCTCGGTCTTGTCCTTCGGTTGCCAATCGGGTTTGACACCCGTCTTCAGGTATTCCCGCGCCAGCAGAATCTGACCCCGCAGCCTCGGACGCTTCATCGTCACACGCACCTCCACCGGGCGTTTCAGCCACGGAAGCTTCCACCTTTTAAGAGGTACGGACACGCCGCTGTCAAGCAGCGCGTCCGCACACTCCATCTCTATCAGTTGTTCCAAACGGTCAGCCATACGTTAGCCCTCCTCACTTTGGAGCGATGCTGCAGCCGCGGCTTCCGCCGGCGGCAGCTTGTACTGCCCCCACTCGTCCGGTATTGCTTCCGTATCGAACACGCCGTAAGGCTGCGAACCGTCCTCCGGCATCGCCACTTCGAGCGTAACCTCTATCTTGGAGGTTTCTGTAAGGGTCAGCTTGCCTGCAGGATTGGAAAGCAGCGTGGCGTTGGGAATCAGTACGCTCTGTCCGGACACGAGGGAGAGTTCCCATGGTCCCTGCATGACAAGCACCTCCGACGGGGCTGTCCAGCCGATCGGAGTTTTCTTTTCCGAGTCTTCTTTCTTATAATGCAGGCTGCCGCCAAGCAGTTTGTGCAGGTTCGAATAGTTCATCTGGATCACATTGAACGTCGGGGCGATGCCGCCGTTACTCTGTGGGATGACCAGCACCGGGGCACCCTGCACCTGTTCGGCCTCGATCTTCGCGGCCTCGGGTTTCTTGCCGCCCAGGTCAAACGAGTTCTTTTCAATATACCCGATTGTGAAATCCTTATACTTTACGGCTCCTATGCCGTACATGAAATTCTTGTTCATCGTTTATAAAGTTTGATGGTTAATAACACACCGGCCAATAAGCCGGCCAATACACCTGTGATAAACGTCCGCATCCGGTTCGGAGGGCGTTTTTCTACCGTTTGAACGTCATTTGAAATTTCGCTCTTGGTTTCGCTACGGATACGCGCCAGCTCTTCTTCATACCATAGCACCAGCTGCTGCAGACTGTCACACGAGGCTTCGGCCACGATGTTCCCGCTGTCGTCGCTGCCTACGGTCAGATTCGCCTGTCCGCTCTTGCCACGGTACACGGCACCTTCAGGAAGTTTACGGAGGCTGTCCGCAGGTATAGACAGCTTCACCGAACTCGCCGGTATACCCGCCATCACCAGTCCCGCCCGTCGGCTTCCGCTCGCGCTGTCGGTGCTTGCCGATTCCGTCTGTATCTTCTCCACCGTCGTGCTCTTCCTGCTGCTTGCGCAGCCCGCCAAGCACAGGACAGTCATCATGATGGCGGCAACTGTTGGCAGTGTCAATGGCCTTGCGCAGTCGCGCCATTTCGCGCTTGTTGGCCTGCAGGTCTTTTCTTGTTGCATTCAGTTCTTCTTTTAAGGGTACCACAATATTGCTCACCAAAACGCGGGTGGCATGTTCTGCGTTATCCACACGCACACCCTCTGCGTCGGCTTCGGCTTTCATCGCTTCCGCTTTTCGCTTTTTCTCACAGTAGCCCGCAAGGAGCCAATGGTCGCCACCGTACCAACCAGGCCGCCGCCAAGGATAATGTTCATAAATTCGCTCAAGTCCATACCACCCGGTTTTATTATTGATTAATACCTATTTCTTTCAACCATTCCTGCACATCGAAGCTCGGACAGGCTTTCGCTGCCAGTTCGTTGTGTCCTATAATGCGTACATCAGGGAATTTCCGATGAAAATCCTTCACATACTTCTCCAGTGCCTTTTTCTGGCAGCCAGTGCGGGTGTCTTTCGGGGTCTTACCGTCTTTTTCCACGCCTCCGGCATACACGATGTGACGGCTTACACTGTTATATCCTTTGGCTCCGTTGGTCACTTCCCAAGGGTCCACCTGTGCATCCTCATTGTTTTCTACCAGACGTTCCACGCCTCCGTTCAGGTGGAACAGGTCGGTATAGCCAACCTGCTTCCATCCTCTTCCTCCCTGGGCAACCGGAGAAGTATGCCATTTGCGGATGTCCGCCGATGATACCTCACGCCCCTCCGGGGTTGCCGTACAGTGTATTACCAGATATTTCAACTTTGCCATAATCATCATGCTTGATAGCCGCTCATCATTACCACTCCGGCATCCTCTTTCTTGGGCATGCAGATGAAGTAATGGCGGAAGTTAATCAGGTTACGCTGGTTCAACGGGTCATTCTTTGACTCGGAATAATACATCTTGGTAGAACCTGTTGCCTTGAAAACCCTCTGTTTGTAGAAGGCAAATGAACACGGAAATTCACCGGCTTCTGCCGTTGTACCCAATGCCTTCTTCACTCCGGCTGTAGTATAAAGCGGGTTGTTGCCATACTCGTAGATTTCAAAGCCGTAAAGGTTACCTACCTTGCCGCTGTTGCGGTCAATATTGTACTGTTCACGGAATGCCTGGCTGGTCAGCAGCAGGTCATTCACATGGTCGGGGCAAAGCACCAGTCTGCGGCCGTCTGACGGTACGCGCAGGTTGTCAAGGGCACGCTTCATTTCCACAAGGTCATTCACGGTAAGGCGCAGACGGTTTGTAGCCGGATCTTTCTCGCCGGTAGTCTTAAGCACCGGAGTAGTTTCCGTATTTTTGTTCGCACAAAGCGCATGGGCCGCCTTGGTAAACTTCGCATCATTGATACTGTTGGCATGTCCCTCTTTCACACGGGCGGTCTTGTCATAGCTGATGGCATAAAGCTCATCGTCTGTAATCGGCGTAGCCTTGGTCTGGAATTTGTCCAGCTTGATGGCAATATCCTTGTCTTCCAAAGCCTGCACATCAATCGGATAGGTTTTATTGTTTATCAAGACATCCGGATCTACACCAACTTCTACCAGGTGAATCACATCGTTATTCACGATACTGCTTTGGTCGGGGATTCCTGACAGCCAGGTTCCTTCCAGTCCGGCACGGAGCACCTTAACAAGTTCCCCTGTCCAGATTTCCGTATAAACCCCTTCACGGAGTATTGAAGTACTTTGCGGGGCCATTCCCATAAAGGCTGCCACCGCATTCATTCCCACAGCTCCGGCCACCGGAGAGAATCCCAATACCGAAGCACACACGACACCTGTCAGCGTATTGAACAGAAGTGCCGTCAAAAGCATTACAATTTTTCCCATTTTCTTCATTTTAAAGGTTTTCAAATTTCACAGGTCATGCCGTATTCAGCCTTGTACAGGCGCTTGTACTCCTCCGGGTTATGCTCGCGCATTTCAAGCAGCGCATCACTCGGGACATCGCTCAGTTTGGCATAGGTGGACGGCTGTGCCTGCTGCTTGCCGCCCTGATAGCTCAATACAGTGGAAATCTTCACCTGTGGTTGCATGGCATCAAGCACATTCTTCAGTTCATCGACACCAACCTTCTTGCCAAGTTCGATAAACTGTATCTTCTTGTCTTCTCCCAGACGCTTTTCCACCACTGCCTTTTCTACAAGACCAGTGATACGGGCCAAAGTCAGCTTCCCGTTTTCTTGCTTCAGGGAATCATTCTCTGCCTTGGCTGCTTTCAGTTCATTTAAGGCTTGATTAACATCAGCCTCCGTTGACCGTTTCCGGCAGCCCCAATTGAAGGGCCAAAGTTTCAGTTCCATTTCTCTGTTGTTTTTGGTATTGATTAGTGGCTAAAGGACAATCACCATCCTTTCCCAATGTGATTTGTTTCCATCCTTCATCAGTACGATGGCATCATCATTGGAACCTACATCCACCAGTGATACCTCATACAGCTTGCTTTTGGTTATTGTCGGGCTGGTCTGCCCCTGCAGCAAATGTTCGGGCTGGTCACTCAGTTCCAGAATGTCTATTCCGGCACTCACCATTCTCAGACTGCCGAATTCAAACTGTTTCTTGCATCTTTTACTGAGGTCGGTCGCTTCGTCAAACACCAGTTCCCCGGTTACTTCACCATCCTCTACCCGAAGGTCCTTCACATAACCAATCACGTTTCCGCGTTGGTGCATGTACAGCAGTACCGGGTTTCGGCAATACTGCTCCACACTCATGCCCGATGTCAACACACGGCTTCCGTAGCTGTTCAGGCTGTCGTTTGAAATTCTTACACGTTTACTCATTTTCTCATGCCACGCCTTTATGCATTGGCGCTGCAATATTACAGAGCACTTACCGGGAAGCCAAAAAAGTGTGCAATGGTTGCACACTTCTATGAAACCGTTGCACATTATTTTGGCTGCAAGCTGATAAGCGGACAACTTTGCGAATAAATCGGGCAGGTGCAAGGGACTCCGAAGCCTGCCTTTAACCCTATATTCTTTATTATATGACAAAGGCAGAAATCGAAAGAAAAAATCTCTTGCACGCTCACTGTTCCTTTCCGGCATGGAACAGACTGAAATTGCGGAGAAAGTGGACGTGTCACGCGTCACCATCTCAAAATGGTGCACGGCTGACGGATGGAAAGAGGCAAGGGCGGCAAAGAACGTCACCCGGCCGGAACTGGTGAACAAACTCCTGCTCACCATTGATACACTCATTACTCAAGTCAACGAATCGAACGACCCTGCACTTGTAGCTGGTCTCGGGGACAAACTGGCCAAACTTTCGGCGGTGATTGAAAAGTTAGACAAGAAGGCCAACGTAGTGGATGTCATTGAAGTGTTCATGGCATTCTCCAAATGGATTGAATACCGTTCAACCATCGACCCGGAAGTGACTCCGGAACTGGTCAGGGCAATCAACAAGTACCAGGATCTGTATATCACCGAACAGATGGGCATAAAATAAAACGGCTATGGCAACAGCAGCGGAAAAGAAACAGGCATACGAACAGTGGAAGGAACACTGTAAAAGAGTGCAGTCCATCACGGATACGGCTTTGCTCGCGGGCGAGACACCGGCACAAAAGGACAGGCGTATTCTGCGTCTGCAGGGTAACTATGCCGCGTTCTGTGAATATTACTTCCCCCACTTTCTCACCTTGCGTGACAAAACCACCGGGGAAGTCATACGCACCATCCACAATGCACCGTTCCACAATGCGGCAGCGGCTAAAGTAAAAGGCACACCCAACCTGAAAGCGGTATTCATGTGGCCGCGTGGCCATGCCAAGTCCACACACATGGACATTTTTGTTCCGCTGTGGCTGATGTTCCAGCCCAAACGTCTCATCAACTTCATGGTGGTGGTCGGCAAAAGTGAGGACTCAGCCACACGTCTGCTGGGAGATATTCAGGCAGAACTGGAACATAACCAGCGCATCATTGCCGACTTCGGCAAGCAGCAGGGGAATGCCTCCTGGCAGGATGGGGAGTTCAAGGCGGCCAACGGGGTGAAATTCCTGGCTTGCGGACGCGGACAGTCTCCACGTGGTTTGCGAGACCGGGAAGCACGTCCGGACTACATCGTCATCGATGACTTGGATGACGACGAACTGTGCCGCAATGAGAAACGGGTGCATGACATTACAGACTGGGTGAAAGAAGCCCTTTTTGGTGCACTGGATGTGGGCCGGGGGCGTTTTATCATGGTCGGGAACCTCATTTCTAAAAACTCGGTGCTGGCCAATCTCACCAAGACAAAAGGGGTACATGTATCCGTCATCAAGGCAATAGACAAGAACGGAGAACCGGTATGGCGCGAAAAATGGACGAAAGAAGAGGCGCAGGAATACAGGGATTTCGTAGGCTACCGGGCATGGGAAAAGGAGATGATGCACAACCCCATCGTGGACGGAACTATTTTTCGGGCAGACTGGATTCGTTACAAGAAACTGCCCAGGCTATCCAAGTATGAAATGCTGGTCTGCTATACCGACCCCTCTTTCAAATCGACCACTTCCAACGACTACAAGGCTTGCCGCCTTTGGGGCAAGATTGGGAAGGAACTGCACCTTATAGACTGTTACGTCCGGCAGGATACCGTTTCAGGAATGGTACGGTGGCTTTACGACCTCTACGAGCGTACACGTGATACGGCAGCCGTCCAGTTCTTTATGGAAGCGAACTTCATGCAGGATGTCATTCTGGATGAGTTTGAGGCAGAAGGGAATCTGCGTGGATACCAACTGCCCATCATGCCGGACAAACGAAAGAAACCGGACAAGCTCCAGCGCATCGAAGCGGTGTCACCATTATGGGAACGCGGTTTCGTATTCTACAATGAGAAGTTGAAAGAATCGCCGGATATGCAGACCGGCATCGAACAGACCTTGGCTCTGGAGCGTGGCAGCCGTATTCACGATGATGCACCGGATGCCGACGAGGGAGCCATCTGGATGCTGCAGCGCAATTCAAGACAGGAGAGTTTTCAAACCGGTGTTCGGCAAAAAGGCCGACCGCCAAAAATATATGGTAACATGATACAGCTGATTAAAAGAATGATTTTTGCATGGCGCTATAAACGTGCCGTTGCCCGTGCTTGCAAGTATGCCAAGCTATACGGAAGAAAATACTACGTCCTGTATAG
>ENA-OQJO01000011-OQJO01000011.1-human-gut-metagenome-genome-assembly--contig:-NODE-11-length-23270-cov-2.790433_pt1 | contig 23270 bp, 29 predicted proteins | sample MGYA00242613_ERZ504780 | MGnify/ENA primary metagenome ERZ504780 (study PRJEB26092, sample SAMD00036368) | human gut metagenome | host: Homo sapiens | study: EMG produced TPA metagenomics assembly of...
GAAAGAACCGCACTGATTATGCGCAGAATCCCGACAAGACTGAAAGGGGCGGAACTTGTCAGCAGCTATCAATGCAGCCCGCTTACTGTGGACGAGGAGTTCATGCTCACAAAAAGACTGTACGAGCAGGCCACCGGGCGCAGCCAAAAAGTAACATTATCGCCTATCAGATACGGCAATCTTTCCGACCTGGTGAAATTACGGCTGAAGAAGCAAACCGCATCGGTTATGAGTTGGCCTCCCGGTTTCTGAAAGGCAAACACGCTTTTATCGTTGCAACGCATACCGATCGGGAACACATTCACAATCACATTATCTATAACTCGACCACTCTGGACGGCACAAGAAAATTCCGGGATTTTTTCTTTTCCGGTCTGGCAGTGCAGCGGTTGAGCGACCTGATTTGTCTGGAGCATCAGCTGTCAGTCATTGAAAAGAAGCCTTACCGGGAACGGCAGAAGCGCATCACTTACCCACCAAAGGAAAGCAACCGCGACCGGCTGTGCAGTGTAATCGACGAGATTTTGCAGCAGAAGCCCACCGACTACGAAGATTTTCTGCAAAAGCTGGAACAGCAGGGCTATGAAATCAAACGCGGCAAATACACTTCCGTTAAAGGCGCACGGCAGAAACGCTTTATCCGGTTCAAGACACTGGGTGCCGGGTACAGCGAGGATGAAATCAAAGCAGTCATTGCTGGAAAAGCCGAACACCGCCCACATCAGAAGCAACCTCCCAAAGAGCAGCCGTTCCAGTTGCTGGTTGACATTCAAGCAAAACTTGCCGAGGGCAAAAGTGGCGGCTACGAACGCTGGGCGAAGAAGTACAACTTGAAAGAGATGTCCAAAACGCTGATTTTTTTGCAGGAGCAGAAAATCGGCAGTGCGGATGACCTGAAAGAGCGTGCTGATACTGCACTTTCTCGCTATCACGAACTGGGCGATTCTATCAAGGCCGCAGAGCAACGTATGACCGAGATTGCAGTCCTCCGTGCGCACATCGTCAACTACGCCAAGACCCGACCAGTGTACGATGCCTACCGCAAATCCGGGTATAGTTCCAAATTTCTGGAAGCACACCGGGAGGAAATCACGCTGCACCGAGCCGCCAAAGCCGCTTTTGATGAAACAAGATTGAAAAAGCTACCGAAGGTAAAGAACTGAATGCAGAGTATTCTGCGTTGCTCACCAAGAAAAAAGCACTCTACCCGGAGTACCGAAAGACACGGGATGAGATGCAGGAAATCGTAAAAGCACAGAAGAACGTGGAACTGTTCTTTGCGGAGGAAAAGGACTCCAAGCAAGTCGAGCAGATCCGATAAAACAGTCCCTGAGAACTTTGCCGCTTATCCGGCAGGGTTCTCAGGGTCTTTTTTGCTTATTGCTCAGTCTGTACTTGGAACGGCTTTTCCGGCAGTTTCAATTTGTTTGGCAACCATATTTTCCAATTCCCCGTAATCGTTGCACAATTTGCAACACGATAATTCCAGAAGTAAGAAACGCCTTCACACTCCTCAACGGACAAATCACTGTTGACCAAAAGCAGTCGGTCGGAGGTTACTTTCAGCTTTTCGCATAGAGAAGCGTATTTTCCATAATCATACTTCGGCTGGACGATTTGGCTTCCACCCAGAAGAAATTTTCCGTTGATGGAAAACGCAACATCCAGTTCATGCGTGCTCCCTGCGGATGCCGCTTCTGAAAGAATCACATTGGAGCAAAGCGAAACTTCTGCGCCCTGCTCCTCCTGATAGCGATTCAAAATCTGCTGAACCTGATGCTCCACAAAAAGTTCCAGCCACTTCCCGCTCAGGAAATGCCGGACAGTCTCATTTTGCGCAAGCTCATAGACGATATTCTGCGGATAGATCACAATGGATGCAAAAAGTCCCATTTTATCCCACGTCTGAGCGATTTCCGAAAGTGTGGCAAACGAATTCTTGGACGTACCCTTTGGGATACGAAACGAAAAAGAGCCGTCGTTCTGCATATGTGTTCGGATAAACTGCAAGAAATCCACCACCACCGGGTCGCAAAGAGCCTCGCCTGTTTTCCATGCCATCCGCTGAACGGCAATCGGCGGAAGCTTTTCCGGCACGACCTGCTGAACGATTCTATACCCACAGCGTTCCAGATGCTCCAATGCGGTCAAAGGCTTCTGGATTTTTGCTTTGACTTCGGGCTTTTCTGCCCCGGGTGTATTCTCGGCCAGATAGTTGAACTTCCATCCGTATTCCCAAGCAGGCGAACGGGTCAACACACCAACTGCATGAAATCCGCTGTCCGGTTCCTCCATCGGAAATGTGATTTTGTTCTTTTGGATATTGATTTGGAGTCGTTTTTATTTTCAGCGCTATCTGATAAGCGTCAAGAGGAATTCCTTCCCCTTATATGTCAGCTCACTGGAACTATTTGCAGAAAGGCCAGCATTTTTTGCCAAAGAGAGAAGCAGACAGGTCGCTTTGGGCAGCTTAAGGATATGCTCCATCTGCGCAGTGTCCGGAATCACTTCCGCATTTGCGTTATCGGGCTGCGGCAATTCGTCTGCCGGAGTCTCCTTTGCTGGTGCAGAAACTTCGGGTGTCATTTTTGAAGCAGCCTCAGATTTTCCAGACTTGGGCAAAGGTTTCGGCTCCGTATAGACCTCAGCAATAAATAATTCATAGGAATCGATGCACGAAAGTTTTCCTGCCGCTGCAAGTCCCACATAAATCGCAGCCGCCCGTGAGGAATCGCCATAATACTTTTTAGAATCCGCTGCGGCAGCAATATCAGAAAAAGCATTATATCTGCTCAGCGGCTCCGCCTTTTCCGGGAACTGCTTCAACGCACGGCAGTAGAGCCACTCAAAGAACGAATCCATGTACGGCTCTGTCGGATACTCGTTTCCTTCCAGAGAGTAACGTAGCAGCTCTCCACTGGTTCGCAGCCGAGTGTCCTTATGGACTTTGGGTGGCTCACAGGTCAGAAGGTCAGCGAATGGCCCACCATGTTCAAACACTTTGGTGGCTTCAAAAACCGTGCTGATGGGTACATCCTGCGCAACAGAATCCAGATGCAGCAAAAGCCGCAGAGAAGAAACAGCTTCACCCTCCGGCTGAACGGATGCAGAGCTGACTTCCAGAATCGAAACATCAGGGTCTGTTGTATGGACGGCATCATGGACGGCACGGATATTCTGCCGCTTGCTGCCTTTTATCCATGTGAATGTCACCGGCTGTTCTCTGCAATAGGGATAGCCGGATATGGGAAAACAAATGGTTCGTGTTGCCATGAACACCTCCAACTTTTTAGGACAAACAAGTTTATGTAAATCAAGTATAGCACAATCCCGGATGTGCTGCATAGCACTATTTTCTGCTTCCGGGAATCCATCTGTGCAAAAAGTGCCGATACCACAGGCATCGGCACTCAGATTAAAAAGCATTTTTCAAAAATGTGCAGCCTGCATCCACTGGATGCAGAACACAAGGGGTTTGGGCACAGCCCAACAAGCATTTTGAATTTGATTTTTAGAAATCGGATTCAAAAATTGCAAGTTGGTACCAGCTTGCACTGCTTGCCACAACAATGCGTCCTTTTTGTCCGCAATTTGTAATTTTCAGATTGGAGAAAAACGCCATGGCAAAGACGAAGGCTGAAGAAAAAGCTCTCAACCTTGATTAGATTTTGTTTAACTGCCGGGATTATCTGCGCGCTGCGCGCAACTCCGGCTCGTTCTTTGAAAAGCGTGATATCCCCCGCAGTACAGCCCCGAAGTTCTCAAAAAGGTCATGGAACAGGTAGAGAACTTTGAGGAGAACAATTAAGCATTTTCTCGTTTTTAACGTGGGATTAGATTGCTGTAGACCTTAATACAAAAAGATAGATAATGAAAATCTGGTGTCTGCTGGTACCAAAAAGCAGTTTGGCATCCTGAAAGACCTGATGAACCGCTCCGACGTGGATATCATCGTCAATGCCTGTGAAGCCCACCTCCACATTCCCATGGCCGATTTCGTAGTCTATGTAGTTGTAGCGGCTCCGGTCAAACCAGATCTGATAGGTCAGCCCGTTTTTCATTTCTTTTTGAAGTCGCCCTTTTTCAGACGCTTCCAGCCCTTTTCCTCCAGGCCCAGGCCGTTCCACAGGTAGTCCAGAAGTTCCTGAATTATATCTGCCGGCCGTTTTTGTTCCACGGTCTCCACCCCCTGACGAATTCTCTTTAATAGTCAAGCAGGATAGGCACCTGCTGCTCCTCGGCAAACCGCATGGCCCGCCAGAACACGGAGAAGGCAAACTTGGCCAAGGATTGGGTGTCATACTGGGTGTGTTCCGGGATGTCTGCCTTGCTGTACTGTCCATCTGAGTCTACGGTTCCGTCTACCGGGTATCCCTCCGTGTCTGCCCAACCAAGGATAGTGTCCTCATCGGCCTGCCATGCCAGCTGGTTCAGCTTTTCCAGCTCCTTCCGCAGTCCGCCCAAGGTGGCGATCATCGTCTGATCATCGGTGGGCAGAGGGCCTTGGAATAGAAAGCTGTCGGTGAGGGGAAGCCACCAAGTCGCGCCCCGAAGCAGGGACCACACCCGCTCCTCGTCCGATGCAAGGCGGGCAATCAGGGGATGCTCCCCGAAGTCCCAGTCCTTCTCCACGGTGAGAGGCACCGGTTCCTCGTATGTATGACAGGCAGCCACCAGCAGCATAGCGCCAAAGGCATCCCAATCCGGCTTATCGGTGTAATAGGGCCGCTCGTTGTCCTCCGGCCATGGAGTGTAGTGCGGCTGGTTCGGCTGGGAAATGGCGGCTAAGATCTGATCCCGCCAGTCCTCCACTGCCGCCTGGATCTCAGCCGGGGACAGCTCCTCCTCGTTGTCGGCGGGTTCTCCATCCGGGGTGATCCGGTTAAAGGTGTATCCGTTTTCCTCCGCCCACTGCTGAACAACAGTTTTCCAGTTGTGAGAATAGTACCGGGTCAGCGGCCCGGCGTAAATATCAAGTCCCATAAGTTTCACTCCTTTTTTGTCTATATCATTTCATACAGCATGGCAGCGTCGTCCTGCACCAGTTCCAGATGGGAGCGCAGCGTATTAAGCCCGCTTTGCACCGCCTCGTGGGCAGATCCCAGTCCGGGGCAATTTCAGCGGCCAGCTCCGGGAGATCCTGCTCCCGCAGAGCTGCCAGCAGTTGAGACGCCAGCTCTCCCTCCAGCAGAGCGCAGTCCAGGGTGTCTTCCGTCTGGGGAGCAGGAAAACGGACATCCAGATCCAGTTCGCTCTCACACCAGTCCCAGATGGCCATATAGACCGCGCCGGAGCAGTCACCGTCGGACAACTCCTGCCGCTGGTTATTTTTTATCAGATAAAAGGACGCGATCTGTGACATGGTGGTTCCTCCTAAATGTTATTCGCTTCCATCAGCCCTTCGGCCTGCAACCGGATCACATAGAAAGCCCGCACCCAGTCCAGTTCCTGCTCCATGGAGTCCTCCAAAGCCAGCAGGCGGCGCTTGCCAAGCCTGCGATCCAGAAGGGCAAAGATACGGACAAGGGGATTCTCGCTGACAAGGCTTTTCTCGATGCTCTGGTTGTCAAAGATCCCAAACGCCTCATAGAACACCTTTTGGTCAAAGGTGCCCTGCTCCAGCGCATAGGCATGAGCCTGATTGATGGCCTCTTTTGCGGAGTCGTGATCTTTCAGCGTGGTGGAGCGCAAGTGATGAAATTTCGTCCACACATTTTCAAAATAGGTGTAGTAGTTGCTCCGCAGCACTTCCACGCCGTCCACACGAATGGCGGCCCGGCCCTCATGGTCGGCGCTTTTGCTGTAACTGGTGGCAAAATACTGGATGTGGCCCCGGAGTGCCGGGCACAGGTAGTCATTCTCCAATTTGTTCCGGATTCCACTCCAAGTGGATACTCTACTGTTTGACATAGGTGTTGTTTCCTTTCTGCTGATTCCTACTGCTTTTGGAGATACTCCCGGAAGCATTCGATGAACTCCCGATTCCGCTTAGGGACATCGAACCCCTTCCGATGGGGGAAGAACCCCTCCTGTTCCACATCGTCCAGCAGCTTGGGCAGATTGGAAAACCGGGCAAAGAATGGTAGTGCATAGTCCTGGATCTGCCCGGAAATTTCCTGGATAGAGCGTTCCCGCTCCAGCAGAGTAGATACCTCATAGCGGGGGAAGTCATCATACCGGTGGGTCAGCCGGGCGATGGAGGTACCCACGATACCATCATAGGTTTCCTCCGTCCCTTCCTGCTCACTGCGCCACTGGGCAATCACCGGGGAACTCACATCGAAGAAGGCAGTAAAAGTGGTGGAGCCAAAGCGGATGGAGGGGGAAAAGTAAAAGGAGAACACAAAGATGCCGTCTTTTTTGTAGATGTCATTTTTGCTCTTGCGGTATTTGTAGCCCAGCGGGTTCAAAGGCTCCGCGATCCGCTCACAGGTATAGACGAAGATCTCACGGGGCTTGGTTCCCTTGGGAAAATCCTTCTTCTCCATGTTGCCACCTCAATCAAAATCCATCCAGACCAGGTGTTTTCCGCAGTGGAGGCACTGGAACAGATAGCATTGCAGATGCCCGCCATTGACGGATTCCTGAATCATTTTCTTCTGTTCGTCATCCCACATGGGATCGTCCAACACTTCCTCGAGCACACCCAGCGCCCGCAGTTCTCTGGCACCCACATGGCCCAGGTAGGCGCAGTAGTCGCCACAGTGGGCGCGCCAGTATTCCTGCTGCCAACCGGAGTAGCCGGGAGTTCGGTGGATGAGCTCGTCCAGCTTCTCTGGATCGTCTACACCATTATCCAGAGAGCAATCGTCCTGGAAGCAGCCGTCATATTTCCGGGCTGCTTCGCCACTGGAGATACACTCCGGGCACAGATACTCAATATCCTCCACAGCGTAAAAGGGGCCTGTATAGAAAATATGGGTCGTCTTGCCGCAGCAGTCGCAGACAACGCCGTCTGCGGATTCCTCAAAAGCCCCAGTTTCCAGAGGGTTTGGGTGATACCGGAAGGCGGGCAGGCCCAGCTGGGCCTGCCGTTCCTTTTCTTTCTGCTTTTCCTCCGGCGTTTTGGGCTTGGGGAGAGCATAATGATTGCCCCAGTTTTCCGCATAGTCCTTCAGCGTGCCCAGCCGCTTGAGGGTCTTTTTATCGGAACGATTTCCGATTTGGCAGAGCAGTTCATAGGCATCCTTCTTGAAGTCCAGTAGATCATACACATCCACCAGCACTTCCTTGGCCTGCTGATCCTCACTCTGCTCAAGTTCTTCCTTGAAGGTATATAGAGCGCGGACATTGTCTGGACCTTCATTGGTCGCAACAAACTGTTTTTTTAGTTCGATATAGGTTTTCTGATATTCTGTCATTGGTCGCACCTCCCATCAATCCCACCAGAAGTACCAGACGGTGGACTGCCACAGGACATCTGCCAAGGAGCCAATGCTTCCATCCTCATTCTGATCCAGATCTGGGCAGAAACCATATTGCTCCACAGCCACCTCCATAGCTCTTTCCTTGGAGATCGGAGTTGGAAGTTCAAACTCCAATTCATCGTGGCTCATGGCGGCAGGGATGGCACCATGTTGCTCGAACCAGTATTTCGCCACTGCCATCAGGTCCGGTGTGTCGGGACACTCATTCCAATTTCCAAAGGGCAGGTAGGCGAAGATCTCCCAGGGGTTCTTTACCGGAATTTTAGCCAGAATGAGCGGATATGTCATTCCGGTATCATCGTTCCAATAGTTTGCGAAGCGGTCGTTGGGTTCTCCGCCCTCCATCTCGCCCAGGACTTCCTCCTCCCAGTCCAGATCATCGTCCTCGGCTTCTTCCTTGCGCTGGCCGGTCAATTCCTCCAAAATCGCCTTTCCGTCCTTAACAGGAGCGGAGAGCATCTTCTTCCGGTACTCCTCTACCGTTTTGAGGTCAAATTTATAGCAGTCCGCATCATGCTCCGGGTCGGCGTTCATTACCAGACATTCCAACAGCGTTTCATCATCCGCCTGGATAAGTACGGGAACAAAGCCCTCCCGTACCCCCAGCCGCTGGGCGTAGCTGTATGCCGACATGATGGGGTCATCATCTGCCATGGATGGGAAATAGGTACACTCGCAGTCCAGATACTCCATGATGGCCTGAGCAACCTCGGAAGGCTCCAGCGTATCCTCGTCGAAGTCCTGTCCCTGCCAGTTTTCAAAGCGTTCCTCAATCACTTGAGCCATGGTCTGATAGTATTTCTCATCAAATGGGATGAATAAGTATGCCTCCTGTTGAAATTCATTGGAGTGGTATCGGGACGGACCAAAATATTTCAGGGCATAGTCATCAATGTCGGCAGGATAGTAGGGGCTGTCGCCCTCTCCGTAGTAATAGCCTGCAAAGGCACGGCCTTGCTGATTGAACAGCACAGAGAACAGACAGCCGTCCAGCTCATCCCGGATAAACTCCCTCAGATCCACATTGGCAGGATCAGCTTTGACCTGTTTGGTCACTTCGCTGTATTCTTTCAAGAAGTCCTCGCCCATCAGGTCGTGCTCCATACACCAGCGCAGGTAGATGGCCATGTGGTTATAAGCATTGATGGGGTCAATAGGCAGTTCCTTCTCCTCAATGCTCTCGATATGATAGGAAGCGTCGTCCATCTCACCGTCAAAATTATCATTGGAAAGGGTGCCACGGGTGATCGCATTCTGGCGAGTGGGGTTTACAACAAAACTGATCCCCCTCATCTTGTTCAGCAGAGCGTCTACATCATGTTCCAGTTTATAGTCCAACTCGTCCTCATAAAGCGGAATGACCTGATAGAAGTTGACCTCCTCGCCGCTCGGAAGGATGCAGACTTCGCTGCCATCTTCGGTATCCTGGGGACCAGTCAGAATGGCGGCGCACAGCTTTGTGTCCTTTGCAAAATCCTCCTCATTGTCCATGGTATGGCCGAAGCCCAGCCAGGTATCGCTGGCAATGGGAAGGCGGGCCAGGGTTTTCAGCAGGCGAATGGGCCAGTACCACTTTTCGTCTTTCATGGACTCCTGATCCAGCTTCCAGTCCGCAGGCAGGGCAATGGCCAGCTCCGCCCGCTCCAGCTTATATTCCTCCAGTTCCTCCGGCACATTCATCCGGTGAGCGCCCATGCCCATGGTGACCAGGGTGCAGTAGTCCCGCTCCTCAGAGGGCGGCACCACGCAGATGTCCACATGGATGTCGGGAGAAACCAGCTCATGGAACACATTCTCGACCTTGCCGAAATACTGCTCAATGTGCCCCTCGACGGCTTCCATCTCCTCCTCGGTGTAGACTTCGGGATTACTGAATTCTTCCTCATCCTGCGTGTCATCATTGTCTGAGTGGTCGCAGCTGTCATCCTCCGGATCTCCCTTTATAGGCTCGTAACCGATCTTCAGGGTCATCTGTTCCTCCGGCAGGGAGACGCCGGGGCTGCGGGTGATGGTGTGCTTATCGTCCGCAGAAAAACCGATGGTCTCGCCGTCTTGCAGCGTCACATCACACGCCAGCACATAGGAGGCAAGGCTGGCCAAAAAGTCCCGCAGTTCCTCCGGCTCAGCGTCGGTGTTCAACACCTCCATTTCCTCCTTGCCAAACACATCCATGCCGTAGGTGTAGCCGTTTAGGCCCCCCTCGCTCCGGTACAGGCCGAACCAGACCCAGTTGAAGATGGGCAGTTCGTCCTCTTTGAGCATATCGGCAAGGCCCTCATAGAAACGAGGCTCAAATACCACGCCGCTGGTGTAGACACCGGTGGCGTATTTCTGCTTGCAGCACACTGCCATCGCCTTGGTGAACAGCTTACCTCGTTCCAGCAGTTTTTCCTCCTCGCCCAACACAGCCACCATGATATGGGCCTTGTGCGCTTTGGCCACCTCTACGGCCTCTGGCCACATATAGTTGTTTTCGGCGTTGATCTCTGCTTCATTGTCCGGGATGTGACCGTGGAAGAGTGTCACGATCAGCATCATGCCGCCGACCCGCATTACCACAGCGTCATCGCTGTTCTCAACATCTTCGTCGCCCTCATCCGGCTCCTCATCTACGATAACCCCATTCTTCCCGCAGATCTCGAATCAACTGCTCCTTGTCCCACTCTGCTTTGGAGAGGAGCACAGATCCGGCAAAGGAACCCTTATGGTCGGTTTCCTCCTCGTCGGCGTCATCCTCAAGACCCTCTGCATCTTCATCCGGATCATAGAGGGATTCATGCTCCAGTCCGCGGATAAATTCCTCAAAGCTGTCTGCCAGATGGGTAATTTTATAGTCATTTTCCTGATCCACATGGACTACCGCAGGCTCTCCCTGAGGGCCGCAAGCCCGGTAGTCCAGGAAAATCATATCGTGTCCGGCGCTTGGACAGTCGCAGATGGCCACACCGATGGCAGGATACTCCCACTCATCGATCATAAACTGGCTGCCCAGCTCTCCACAGAGGGAGCAGCTCTTTTCCCGTCCGATTCCGAAAATGCCGGTGATGGCCACATGATCATCTGACCAACAGGTAGGCTCATCGCAGGGATAGCAGGTGTTCACCGGAATGCCGCCGTTGTGCTGCTTCATCAGCCAAATGTAGGCGGCGGGCAGCTTGTAGCCCAGTTCCTCCTCCACGCTGGCAATCAGCTCATCGGAAGGCGGATCACTGACATATTCTTTCAGTGCATACCAATTATCATCCCAGAAGTTGGTGAGGTCGAAGCCCTCAAATGGGGTATCACCGGGCACGAATTTGGCCTTCTTCTTCCGGCTGCGCTGGCGTTTCCGGATCTCCGCCTTACACTCCCGAATTACCGCCGGGGCATTTTCATCCTCCGGGTCCAACTCTGCCCACCGCTGGGCGTAGGGAATGGCCTTTTCCTCCTGGCCGTAGAGATACTGATAGCCATAGGCCATCCGCATATTCCACTCCGCCTTGTCCTGGCCTTCCTCCCGGACGGACTCCAGCACCTCGATGGCTCGGCGCAGGGCCTTATCTCCCTTATAGTTAGGAGTACCCTCGTCGTGGTCCCCAATGATGGCATAGTTCTCCAGCGCCCGTGCCAGGGCGTAGGCGGTGCGGTAGTTTCGCCAGTCCTCCGGGATGGCATTCAAGGCCTGGATGCAGCGGGTGTACTCGTCCTCGTCGTTCCACTGCTCCAGCTGCTGGAAGAATGCTTCTTCCTTCTGTTGGGTGTAAGGAATATAGTCCATGCCCGTCAGCGTTTCGTCCAACTCGTCATCCTGATTCTCAGTTTCTGGCCCATCATCTTGTTGCTTTAGGGATACAGAACCGGCTTCACGGCGGAAGGTGTGGAAGATGGCCCAGGGGATGTCCGTGCCTTCAAAGAACTCTTTTGCCATGTTCAGCGCCTCTCGGATGTCCCAAGCGATGAAGTCCACATAGCCGCAGTAGAGGCCGGTGGCTCCGCCGGTGAGAGTGAGCACTTCCGATCCTTCATCAGTGGTAAACACTTCTTCCAGCTTGTCCCGGAAGTCAAAGATCTTCTGACTGCCTTCCTCCTCCCGCAGGGTATCCAGGGGATAGCAGAAGAAGCCCGCTACCGCGCCGTCGGCATGGAGATCGTCCATAAAATCATTGTCGGCATTCAGATAGCCGTTGATGAGCGGCACACAGCAGGTGGAACCGGCCATTACATCCAGCCGCCAATCGGCGTCCGGGTCCTGTTTGGGTTCCATTTTGTAACCAAGGTAGCTCTCCAGATAGGCTTCCGGGTCGGTGGAGAGCTCCAGGCCCTGCTCCCGCAGTTTGTCGGGCAGCTGGGACAGGAGGAAGGACGGCTCTGCCTTGGGTTCCTCCAGCACATCAAAGCTGTCTATGTATCTCATGTGGGAGATCTCGCCCAGCACTTGGTCGGTGAGGGTAGTGAGCATCCACCAGGCCCGGCCTTCTTCCTCCCGGAGCATAGGCAGCAGCTTTTCGCAGTAGGCAGAGATGGCAAAGCGGTTTTCACCCTGCTCCTCCAGCCAGATCTGCACATCATCCCCGGAGATGTCCCATCCATCCTCGGTACGCAGACCGATGTTCTGGAGGGGCTGACGGCCCACAAGGATGTTCCAGTGCTCCAGCACCTCCTTGGGGGCGTGTTTCTGGAAGTAGACCAGCTCAAACAGCTTGACCTTATCACCCTCCGGGGTGAGGATCAGCTCATGCTTTTCGCCATTGAAGCCCAGCTCGAAGGAAATTTCATCAAAAACCAGATTCAGGGTGTCCTCCATTTGGGCCACGAGTTCTGCGCCGCGGGTGTGATCTTTGTCCTCATCCATCATCTGGCGCAATTCTGCTTCCATTTCCGCAAAGGTTTCCCACCAGTCCTCTGTCCGCTCCGGAAGCACTCCCAGAACTGCGGCAGAGAAATACCCTTCTTGCACCGTTCGATAAACTCTTTGGTGTCATCGTCACCAGGGCGGACTTCCAATGCCTTTTCAAAATATCGCAGAGCCCGGCCCTCCTGATCCAGATAAAAGTAAGAGTAACCCATGCGGAAGTTCCAGTAATAGTCGTCCTCGAAGTATTCCTCATGGGGCTTTAGCAGAGCGAGGGCCTTTTTGAGCATTTCTTTGCAAGTTGGCTTATGTGGGTCTGCCAGATTGTTATAGGCGCGGGCCAACTCGCTGTCCATCTCAGGGGTACGCTCCTCGGCGGGGATGGCCTCCAGCGCATCAATAATTTTATGTTGTTTGCTCTCCTCATGCCACTTCTGGCACTGCTTCAAAATGTCCATATCCAAGTCCTCCTCGTCCTCATCCGGCTTCCAGTCTTTGATCTGCTGAAACACGCCATTCTCATCCCGCTCAAAGGCGCAGGGAGCGGGTGTATGCAGCAGAGGAATGATGTCGGGGTCGTCGTTGCAGATCGTATTCAGCTTGTAGATCCCAGCATTGTTGGGGTCGTCCATGTACGCCTCGCTCTCGTCACCGGCGGTGAAGCGCCAGCCGCTGTCCCAGCCGCCGTCCGGCTTCTCCCGGTAGCAGTAGCCAACCTTACAGCCCTCCACCGTGATACGGTTGGTGGCAATGCAGCCATCGGCACCCTTCCAGTCAGGGAGCAGAGATTTCACATCCTCCGCTTTCACATGGTAGTCCCGGTTGCGGCCAGCGGCCTCGTACAGCTCCTTCCGCAGCATCTCCACCTGATAAGCCATATCTGTGATCTCATCCTCACCCATCATCTCGCTGATGTCGTATTCCAGCGGGTTCTGGGCAAAATCCGCCAGGGACTTGTTCATTGCGTCATGCTCCTCTGGCGTAGCAGTGATGCGAATACGGCGGACGGGGGTGTTGTACTCGTCCAGATCCTGAAGGTTTACACTGCCACTGACGCTGCACTCCAGCAGGATGGCGGCCAGATCAGTGACCACATCAATGGCGAAGTGGAAGTCCATCTCCACGCCATCGGAGTGGGTAAACTCCAGATACTCCACGGTCTGGCGGAAGTCCCAGTTCTGCTTGTCCAGCCCGATCTTGGCGAAGATCTCGCTGAGGGGGATCTCCTCCTTCTTCTGATCTACCAAAAAGGCCACAAGGTTCAGGCTGTCGTCCGAGCCTCCGATAAAGTTACCCCAGTATTTTTTGATATACATTTGTTACGCCTCCTGTTCCGAGATTAGTCGCTTGATGAGCCAGTCCAAATGCTCTGACCACGCAGGAGCGATCTCACCGCTGTCCTCGTTCTTCCAAAGATCCACAATCTCACGGATGCCGTCCTCGTCCGGCACCTCGTTTTTGATGTCGGTGAGCTGCCGCAGCAGGAAAGCAAGGGCTTCTTTGGATGCTGTGAAACCGGTGACTTTATCCCATATAGCTTCTTCATGATCGTAGTCCAGTTTGCTGTTATCCTTCCATTGGAAATACAGCTCCGCCAGAGCCATCGCAGTATTGTCAAAGAGGAAGTCGATTTGTGAGAAGTCAGCTCCCAGCATGACTTCCTCTTTCATCAGTTCGATCATCTCGCCCAGATCCATTACCGGATGCTCCGGTACATATTCATTTTTGAGGATGTCCAGTACATCCAGCCCTTCGTCACGCTCTAATGCTTTTATGCCCCATGCTCCCATGTCGGCACCTCTCTTTCTTTATTTCGTATCAAGCTTCTATTGTCAATCATGGTTCTCCAGCCGAATGATAGGCCGATAAAAGTCATAATCTCCGTTTAGTTCATTGTCCTCCTGCACTTCCGGCTTACAGTGGGGCGAACAGGGTAGGAAACCGAGAAATGGGCCCAGCCCACCGCAGATATTGCATCCGCCGTCACCGCCGCAGGTGGTAAGCCTATCAGCCTGCACCACTTCCCGCATATAGGGATCGTAGGCGATGGACAGGCCGAAGAAGTTGGGTTCCTCCATGTCATAGGGCCGGTTCTCATCCTCATCCATGTTCTCAAACCAGTGCAGACGCATGGAGTAGTCTAACCCATCTCCCCATGGAAACAGGGTCCGACACCCGCCGCCACACAGGTAGGCCCACTCGTCCGCCGTGGGCAGGGAGAAGCCCCTGTTTTCCAGCATGGCAAGAAGCGCATCGTAGTCTGTGTGGTTATAGATACAGATCTGAAAGCCCTTTTCCGTCCGCTCAATGCGGGCCGACTGATGCAAGGTAAGACTGCTGCTGTCACTCCAGGCAAAATCACGGAATTCCTTCAGCCAGTCAGGGTGGACAGTCAGCCTGGGATCGTCCATTTTGACTGGCTCCCAGTTAATTTCCTCCAGTTCCCGGCCCACCAGCATGGGGCCAATGGCCGCCTGCCGAACGGGAGCCATACTTTCCCGGATCATCTCCTCCGGGTTCTGCGGTTCCATCTCCCATTCCTGGTACAGATAGTCCAGTTCCTCCCGGCTCTCCTGATTCAGTCCCACGGCAAACTGCTCCCAGCCCAGGGTGACGGTATCGCCGGGGACAAAGACAAACTCCCGACCATCTTTCTCGAAGATACCGGTGGTGCAGCTCTGGCCCCAGCGGTCAAAGGTATGTAGACCGAGAAAGGTCATATCATAACGAGCAGCCAGGCTCTCCATCAGCGCCTGCTTCTCGGTGGTGTCCATTTGATTGAATTGGGTGCGGAATAGTCTTTCGTTCATAACAAGTCCTCCTACAGCCTATCCAGGTTTTCCTGTAAATCGCCCTGCATCAAGTGCTGGGCAATGGCTTGGTTCAGTACCTTATGGGGGTGATAGGCTGCCTGCTCTACATCGTGGAGGCACTCCTCCATCAATGCCTCCGGAGAAATGCCCTCCCGCTTGCCATAAAGATGGCCGAAGGCATAGCACACAGACTTTAGAAAGTCAAAAATGTAGTCGTGATTTCCACGCATACTGGGCAAATCATTGAAAGAACCCATGCCACCATATGCCCGAAGATGGTGGGTAACCTCCCGCCGCTGGTTCCAGTCCTGAATGTCCCGCTCCAACCAGTCGATCCAGTTTTGGAACTCTGGATGGTCTGCCAGAAGGATGGAGCGCAGACAGGTCAGAGCCTCGGTATAAATATCAGACTGTTTCATTGGCCATCGCTCCCCCAAATACCTCCATAGAGCACACCATCTTTTCCAAGGAACAACATCCGGCTGCGAAGCAGGCTGCACTGCTCCACAGCGACCTTGTTTCCGTCACAGGTGGGAATAGCCTCCTGTTTTTTCCCAAGGTGATCACCATGAGCGGTAAGGAAGTAGAATTTATCCCGTTGCTGGTATCCGCCTTGAAACAGGAAGGTATTGCCGGACGGGGCAACAGAAAAAGCTCCGCTTCCTTCGATTGGCAGTTCAAATACAAAGTCCTCTTTGAAGTTCGTCCGCACCAGCCGGAATTCATCGTAATAATAAAACCACAGGTTTTCTTCTTCGTCCAGGCTGATGGCGTAGCAGTCATAGATGGAATAGTTCTCATTCTTCCAGAGAGGAGTTCCCTCCGATGTCCATGCAATCAGGCCGCAAGCACCCAGAGGTTCATCCCAACCGTAATTACCAAATACACCTTCGTCAAAGTAGCTGGTAATGATGGTGCCATCTTTTTTTTACCACACAGTCTTGAATGCCATCCCCCAGGCAGAAACGGGACAGCACAGCTCCGTCCTGGCTGACGATCCAGGCGTTCTGGTCGGGGCCGTTTTCCCGATAGGCGCATCTTGCCCCCAGCAGGAGGAAGTGATCACCTGCGGGCCGCAAATAATGAAACTGGAACTTCAAGAGGCCAAGAGGAAACAGCGTCGTTTCCAGCACCCGCTGTTCCGCCCAATCCAGCTGGATTTCCACTGCGGTATAGGTGGAAGGAGTGCTGAGCCAGTCCTTACCCTGTGTTTCGGACGGCTGTTCCATGAGAAGATAGACTTTTCCATCCCTTGCCGTGAAAAAGTCTGTCACTTCTGTGCCCTCCAGATGTTTTTCCCGGCGCAGCTGGTCCAGGTCAATGATGGAGAACAACGGCAGATTTTTGGCTTTTATAGGTTTGTTCATAGTGTCTCCTCCTGGCTACTTTAACGCTCCATCATAGGTGTGGCTTTCCCAGGCGGCCTCAAATTCCGCCTGCTCTATGACGCAGGCGTGGAACTCCTCACCCCAGACATGGGCGTTCAATTCCTCCACGGTGGGGATCGGCGTGATCTCGATGGCGCCGTCGTAAAGGTCAGGGATATTGCGGGTGCGGCCATCTGCAAAGATGTCAATGGAGTGGAGGGCCAGCCGCTCATTTTCTGTATCCACTTCATAGAGGATCACCGACGGTTCTCCCTCCGGTGCGTCCTCCCAAAAAAGCTTGATGTACTCCATCATTCCATTTCCCTCATTTGAACCAATGCCACCCCGTCATGGTGCCGGTTACCTCATCTATCTGTATTGCAATATCATAATTGCCGCGACAGCCCAGCAAGGCCGCGAGATGATCGTTTTCCATAATCAAATCATAAAACTCAACCGCTATGTCTTGGAATTCCTTCGGAATTTCCAGTGCAGAGAAGAAATCCACTGATTGAGCATTTTGGAAAAATTCAATGGCCGTTTTACTGCATTTTACTATAATCCCTGTTTGAGTGGTCAAATCTTTCATGCTTTCGCAACCTCGCTCATGTTCAGATACATCCCCATCGTTTTTTCATTGTCACAGGCCGCCCGGATCATTTTGGACAGCAGCATCAAATCGTCGATGTATTGGGAGTACACGCAGAACACATCCTCGTCGGAGTCAAAGTGAAACAGATCCTCACCACTATTGCTTTCCTCAAACTCCCGGATCACGCTCCGGACCAGCCGTTCCCAGTCTCCGCTGCTGCCGGTCAGTCCCAGCCGGCAGAATTCTTCTGTCCGGAACCCGTCACTGATCTTCAGCAGAAGGGAGAGCGCATAGGGGTGGTGGGGAATGAGAAAGAATGGCGCAATCTGCTCCGGCTTCACCCAGATTTTGAAGGGCGGACGCGGGTCAGGTATCCAGGGCAAGATTTCCCATTCGTCCTCCGGTCGGTTTCCGTATTGGCAAAGGTCTTTCATAGTGTTCTCCTCATTCGATGTCGCTTAGTTCTTCTTTCACATCCAGTGGAGCGCCGTCCAGAGATGTGATCTGTGCCAGTTCTGTTTCCGTCAGATTTTTCAGGAAAATGCAGTATTCGTCCGGGTGGCCTCCACAAACTCCATTTTGGGCCTCTCGATCTGCTGTGGGTCGGTGATCCACAGGCAAGGTTCTCCTGTTGCCCAAAACCGAGTCAGAGTAAGAATTTGGCCGTTGTAAATTACTTTCTGTTCCATCCTCATTTCTCCTGCATTTGCCTCAGCAGCTTCACGATCCGCTCCCGGTTCTTTGCGGTTTTCATAAAGGTGGGGAGATGGTCGGCCTGGGTCATTTTCGCTCTTCCCGGCGGCTTTTCCCGCAGTCCGGCGCTGAGATAGCCGATCAGATAGGCAAGATGTTCTCGGTTGAGTGCCCATACAGGTTTTCCCTGAAATGAAGTCAAAAACCATAGTTCCAACCCGAAATAAGGTTCTCGTCCATCTCTGATTTCGCCAATATATGAAAACGCCTCCGCTGTTTTATGAACTTCTCCCGACATGGTTGTTCCGCAATAGGGGCAGGTCACATGGAGGACGGGAAAATGCTGCTTTGCCGTATCTTCAATATCCACTCGGTAGTACCTGCCGCAGTTTTTGCACTGGTTATGGACATCATAACGGTAGATCGTCCGATCCTGCGTCATCCGGTGGCCGCAGCTCAGGCACCGGAAATAGGCGTTGTCATCATCCGCTGTCACCACACCTGCGCCATGGCACTTGGGGCATTTCACCTGAATGCCAGAGGTCAGGGCGTTGTATGCACTGTATGTAAAGTAGGGTTCATCAACAATTCGGCTCATGCGCCCACACACTCCTCTCATCAGTTCTTTTCCAGATAGAATCCCCATACGCAGTTGGAGAACTCTCCAGCGGCAAAGCGGTGAATCTGCCCGTCAATCTCCACCTGCCAGACCTCGAAGGTATGGTCTTGGTGATAGATCGGGTCTTTGACTTTTACTCGCTTGCCGGTGGTTTGCCAGTTGTAGTCAAAGATGTTCACACCGAACAATTTGCATTGACCGTCTGGGCCAAAAGTTTCATATTTCCAAGCCATGTGATGCCTCACAATCCCGTGCGCTGCCAGCCGTCCAGCCGCTCCTGCCACCCCGTCGATCCTCCAGCCCTCGCCCACACGCTTCATGAGAAAGCGGCGGTCAAAGCTGGTATTTTTCTCTCTGATGTAGATGTAGAGCTTGTTCTTAGTGATCTGCTCCGCGTCAAGGAATTCTTCCCCGTTGTAGGTGCCCTGGGCGCTGTATGAGAGGGCCAGAGGCCGATAGCCCAGACGGGGCTTTTCGCTCACATACTTCTCCCAGATCGCCAGCAGGCGGGGCACAGCCTCGGCATCTTCAAACCCAACCTGCTCCATGTACTGCTCCCATTCTGTCATTTCGGCAAAGAAAGCGGACAACACACTGCGGCATTCCGACGCTGCCTGCTCATCCAGCTGGACGGGCTTTTTGGCCTTTTCCCGCTGGAGCTGGGAGAAGTGTTCCATCTGCTCCTTGGTAAATTGCACATGGGCCACTGGCTTGATGTAGTTGTTGCCGGCGACAGCCAGCAGTCCATCATAAGTAACAGCAGTGTGGTCGATCCAGATATGAGAGAGCTTGGGGATGGAGGCTGCCTGGAGCAGACCGGCATCATCCAGCCCAGTGTGGTCAAGGGTCAGCAGGTCCAGCTTACAGCCTTGCAGGGCGGACAGGCCGCTGCCGTCGATCCCGGCGTTCCCGGTCAGCAGCAGGATGCGCAGCTTGGGCATGGCGGAAAAAACGGGGAAACAGGCGTCGGTGAGGGTGCCGTTTTCCACGCCGAAGTTGACCATGCTTTTATGCCCGGCAAAGGGGGCCAGCAGTTCATCCGTCACCGGATACCCTTTCACATGGAAGCCCACCAGGGTGTAACCGGCCAACCGCTCCATGATCTCTGCGGTCAGCTTCGGGACTTCAAATTGTTTCTCTCTATCTAAGGCCAGGACACCATTTTCCCAATCCGCTGTCCGCGCCCGTTTTGGCCATTCCATAGCTTTCCTCCTTACTCCTGCTCCTTGTAACTATCTTCAATGTCGATGAAGCGCACATACACGGCGCAGACTTCGCCCTTTGCGTCATAGCCGAAGTAGACGGGATAATAGCCGTCCCCCCAGCCAGAGGCAAAGATGGGCAGGTTGCAGTCCGTGTCCGGCACCGTCCAGTTGAGCCAGTCGCCGCAGTCCCCCTGATATTTGGGGTGGGCTTTGGCGTTTTCCTCCAGAAGATCGCAGAACAGATCGTTGTAGGGGTCGATGTCCGGGTCTTCTTCCAAACGCTTGGCCCAGTAGGTCTTGAAGGCCGCCTGGGTCTGGATGTCCGCCACACAGCCCATTCCAGCGTCTACGCCAAAGCCAAAATACTCGTCCTCGCCCAGTTCCTCGTCCAGATCCTCTTTGCCGGTCATGCCCAGCTCATAGCGGACAGGCTTCTCCCGACTGACCTCCACCTTGACGCAGGCATAGCGGTCGCCGTATTTCTCACTGGGCACCACACAGATCTTTACGGGATAAGTCCCGGCGGGGATCGTCTGTATAAAGGGCGGCGTGTCCTCCAGCTCCACCAGCGGATCGCAGGCGAAAATCTGCCCGGTGGGGAAATGGACGGCACCGATGTCCAGTACATCCACCGCCATGTTCCCAATCACTTTCTCTGTGAAATGGGCCTCCAAGTCATCTTTACAGGTCAATTTATCCTTGATTGCTTCGTATTTGTTCAGCCATTCAGTTGTAGGCATATCAGTGTCCTCCTGTTGATTCTGTTTCTTGATATACGCGCTCTTTGAGCCATCCCAGTAGCAGTTCACACACCGGCCATCCTGAAAATGATGGTCACAATTCGGGTAGCCATAGAGAACATGAGCACATTCCGGGCACAGCCCCATCATCTGTGAGGAGCCTTTGAAAAACAGGCTGCCACACTCATCACAAAGGGTCCGTTCTTTTTCTGCCATAGGGCTCACCAATCCCGTTCCCGGATGGCCTCCTCGGTGTCAATGGGGATGCCAAACCACTCCAGAATGTAGGTCACGGTTGCCGCGATACATTCCCGTGCCACCGTTTCGATCTCGCTGTCGTTCTCGTCAAACTCCTCCTGGAGATCATTGATGCCGCAGACCGCCTCGTCCAGTGTTTCCTGCACCGCATCGGTATTGGTTTCGCCGCTCTCCAGCAGGTCGATGACCTTCTGAAGCTCGTCCTTTACCTTGCCCACCAAAAAAGCAGGATAGTAATCATCCTGGTACATCTCGTCCAGCAGTTTATAATTCGGGTCAAATGCTTTCATAGGGATTGCTCCTTTCTTCGTGTATGTCAGTCACGCTCAGCTCTCATGAGTAATACAGAAAATTTCCTTGTTCAAATCAAAGTAGATCACCATCAGCTCGTCGGTAATTTCCGGATTGAAGGACAGATCCAGAATGAAAACTTGCTGATCCATCTCGTCATCCACCAGGCTGCCAAACCGCTTGAGCCGCAAAAAGTCCACCATCTCAGTAAAGGACAGCTTGGTCGGGTCGGTTCCCGGAAAGAGTTCCGCCGCAATATCCGGGCCTACCTCGTCTCGGTGGAACTCCATGAAAAAGGTCACAACGCTATGGTAGCGGCTGTCCTCGTCCGCCAGCGCCGCTTTGATGGCGGCTTTGGCCTTTTCTGCCAGTTTTTCCGCCTCATCCAGCATTTCTCCCACCGCATCCATGGCAGCAGGATCGCCGGTCAGTTCTTCCTCTACATCGAAGAGAAAGGGTAGTCCCGATTCCTCGGGAAAGTTGAAGATTTCCTCGCCGGGTATATATGTAAAATCAATGCGTTTACAGTTCAGTTTCATAATGTTATCCTCCTTACCCCTCAATGTTGGCAGTTTTGAGGCCCTTTTTCAAGGAGCCGTAGACAGTCACCGCATGGTCGGTGAACATCTCATCGCAGTCAAACCAGGCTGTGAAGCTGCCGCCGGAGGTGACGGACAGGCTCGTCATGCTGATTCGCCGGGCAAGTTCGTCCTCTGTGATGGGGTCGGTTTCCGGATTGCGGGGGTTTTCCTCATCTTGGGAGAGCCAGTTGTTGGCCAGCTCGGTCAGGTTCTTGGCCGCAAGCTCTCGCATGGCCTTGTCCCAAGTTTCACAGTCGGCCAGCAGCTTCTTGGCGGCGCTGCGGGCGCGGGTCCAGGAGGGCTTGCTCTCCGCATTGACCTCAAGGGAAAGAAGCACATCCTTTCCGCGCCACTGGATCTCACCCTCAAAGGCATCATGGTCCTTGTCCAGCTCGAGCTTTCCCAGCACCTGGTCCTGGATCACCACCGGCTTGTGGTACTCGTCCAGAACGGCCTGAAGTTCCGGGCAGTCCTCATGGGTCTTGACCACCTCGGAGATACACCAGGGCCACGCCACCAGATCCTTTGCCCATTCTTCTTTCATCCGGCGGATCTTCAGGCGGCAGATCTGCTCGTTTTGAAAGCGTCCCCAGCCCTTTTCACTGTTGCGCTCCTCGTCGGTGACTGGCCACTCCAGCCGCTCCTCTTTGGTGGTGACCTTGCCGGTGTCACAGAACACCATGCCCAGCGTCACAACAGTCATTTGCCAAAAGTTGCCCCTGTTGTTATATCCGCCCCCGATGCAGCGATTGATCAAAGCGACCACTTCCTGCTCCTCGGACTCGTACATCTCATAAAATTCTTCAAACATAGATCATTCTCCTTATTCCTCTATATGATTGCGGTATTCCTTCTCCAGTTGGGTGTACCACCGTTGCAGCATGGTTTCCAGACTGGTTTTCCCTTTCCGATCAAAAAAAGCAAGGAACTTGTCCAGCAACTCAGGAAACAAATTCTTACCGATATTTGTCAGATCCTGATTGAGATAGACCATCCGCAGGATACGGCCCTGTCGGTCCAGAGGGTTCTTTTTCAGCAGCTCCTTTTCAAAGCAGAAGCGCAGGAATACCACATTTTCGTCGTAGAAGTCCTCCACCACAGCCGCGCCGATGCTGGTGTAGGTGATGTCGTACACCAAACGGCTCCAGTCGAATTTCTCGGCATAGAGCAGTTTCAGCGCCTTCGCCCAGTGTTCCTCCGGGATCACCAGCATCCTGTGCTGGGCGGTGCTGGAGTAGCCGCGATAGACGGGTTCCGGCTGCCCCAGCAGTTCACTCACGCTGTCGGCGTAGACGAAGCACAGCTCCTCATCGAACAGGCCACCAATGAAGTTGCCATTGCAGTACAGCATATAATTCTTGGACTTGGCCGGAGAGTAAGAGAGGTTGTATTCCTGCGAATCCAGGATTTTATGTACTTTGTTCAAAAAATCCATTGATGTCATCGGTTTGCTCCTTATTCCTCAAACTCGCCCTCGATCATTCCATTGAGATATTTTCCGGGATCAGCGATAAATTCCTCCCATTTGGCCAGGGGATGGAACTCCTCGTGCTCGATGTCCAGATACCACAGCTTTTTGTCCCTGGGGCTCCACAGCAGCAGGTAGTCGCTGTAATTGTCCATGGCCGCCATGAGGGAGAGCAGTCCTTTTTCGTTTCCAGGTCATCTCCTGCACATCCATGTAGGCGTACAGCTCCGCCCATTTCACCCACTCCTGCCTCCGGGAATTCCAAACGCAGGGGGGCCGTCTTACAAGTATTCCACCAGGCTTGGGCGGGCAGCTTGGTAGGGCATGAGCTGCCGGATTCTTTTCCTGCTCATTGTGCCAGTCCTCCGGTTCAGGGTCTTTTAAG
>ENA-OQJO01000013-OQJO01000013.1-human-gut-metagenome-genome-assembly--contig:-NODE-13-length-22693-cov-2.461003_pt1 | contig 22693 bp, 19 predicted proteins | sample MGYA00242613_ERZ504780 | MGnify/ENA primary metagenome ERZ504780 (study PRJEB26092, sample SAMD00036368) | human gut metagenome | host: Homo sapiens | study: EMG produced TPA metagenomics assembly of...
CGGCTTTCTGAAGTCCCATCAGATAAGGTTCCGGATTTGTTTTCCATATTTTACATCGAAAGCTGTTACCATAAGCTCGCCTTTGAAAATATTTGGAAAATTTCTGTTCAAGCGTTCCAGCAATGATTTCTGTCCTGAACCTGTTACTACCACTGGAATCAAATTATCTTCCTTTATCTGATTGAGCAGTTCGAGTGCTCCCGGCATTCGTTCGGCCTTAGGAAGGGAATTGAAAATATCGCTTTTAGTCTGATAGATTTCTTTTATTTCCTCTTCGGTTGCTTCTCTATGACGCTGTCGGGTACTTACTATATTGATTGTTGATGCCCCTGTACGTCCTTCGTGCATATATGCTTCTTCCGGACTCAGATGCATACCGTACTGCTTCATGGCTTCGTGCCAGGCTGCTGCATGATTTTTCATGGAATCGAATAATACACCGTCCATATCAAACAATACAGCTTTCAGGTTCAGTTTATCAAAATGATGGGTTGTGAGATAATTTTCTATTGCTTGTTGGAACATCTTTTTTCAGTTTAAGAATAAACTACATATGTGTAAATAATGAAAAAATGAATAATGATAAATGAAGAGCGGTATTGATACTGGTTACCGCTTTCCACTTATCATTATTCATTTTTTATTGTTTAATTTTTATTTTAAACGAGCTTGAATAGCCTTAGTTTCTTCTTCATATCCAGGTTTATTCAACAAAGCAAACATGTTTTTCTTGTAAGCTTCTACACCTGGCTGGTTGAACGGATTAATTTCAAGCAGATAGCCGCTGATACCGCAAGCTTTTTCGAAGAAATAAATCAATTGTCCCAAATAGTATTCGTTCAGTTTTGGAACACTTACGCGCATGTTAGGTACTCCACCGTCAACGTGTGCCAGCTGAGTTCCAAGTTCTGCCATTTTATTGACTTCATCTACGCGTTTTCCTGCCAGGAAGTTCAAGCCGTCCAGATTTTCTTCGTCTGAAGGTACATGAAGTTCGTGGTTAGGAGTTTCAACAGAAATCACTGTTTCATAGATGGTACGTTCGCCTTCCTGAATCCATTGTCCCATAGAGTGCAGGTCAGTAGAGAAGTCTACAGAGCTAGGATAGATACCTTTGTGATCTTTACCTTCAGATTCTCCGTAAAGCTGTTTCCACCATTCCATGAAATAATGCAACTTAGGCTGGAAGTTTACCAGAATTTCAATCTTCTTTCCGTTCTGATACAGTTCGTTACGAGTTGCTGCATAAAGAGCGGCAGGATTTTCCATCATATTCTGGTTAGCACAAACTTCTTCCATCTTGCGCGCACCTTCTACCAACTGGTCGATATCGATACCTGCTACAGCGATAGGCAATAATCCTACTGGAGTCAGAACAGAGAAACGACCACCTACATTATCAGGAATAATGAATGATTTGTAGCCTTCTTTGTCAGCAGTTACACGAGCAGCACCTTTCTTTGCATCAGTTACGGCAACGATAACCTTACGTGCCATTTCTTTGCCGCGCTGGTCTTCGCATTGTTTTTTCAGCAGGCGGAAAGCCAAAGCTGTTTCAGTAGTAGTACCTGATTTAGAGATATTGATTACACCGAATTTCTTGTCTTTCAGGAAAGAAGTCAGCTCGTACAAGTAATCTTCACCAATGTTGTGTCCGGCAAAGATGATAGTAGGCTGTCCTGCTTTCTTTTCTTGCAACCACAAGAAGCTGTTGGACATAGCTTCGATAACGGCGCGGGCACCCAGATAGCTTCCGCCGATACCAGCAACAACTACAACTTCACAGTTTTCGCGCAGAACCTGTGCTGTAGCTTTTAAGTCGTCCAGATGTTCTTTAGTAATGGAAGAAGGCAAATGTAACCAGCCCAGGAAGTCGTTTCCCAGTCCTGTACCTTTTTCCAATGTTTCCATACATGCTCTTACCTTAGGTTCGTAAGCAGCTAGTTTGTCTTTGGAAATAAAACCTAAAGACTTGTTGATTTCAAGTTTAATATTTTCCATAAATATTCTTCTTTATTATCTGAATGAATCAGTCAGTAATTTGATTTCAATCATTGGAGAAATCCGTTCATACAAAATGTTGTAAACGGCGTCTACTATCGGCATATTGACGTGCAGATGCTTGTTCAGTTCCTTGATACATTTGGTGCCGTAATAGCCTTCGGCTATCATTTCCATTTCTATCTGTGCGCTTTTTACCGAATATCCTTTTCCTATCATTGTTCCGAATACACGGTTACGGCTGAAGTTGGAATATGATGTAACCAACAGGTCGCCCAAGTAGGCCGAATCGTTTGTACACCGGTCTACCGGATGTACTGTATCGAGAAAACGGTTCATTTCCTGAAGAGCATTCGAAACCAGTACTGCCTGAAAGTTGTCTCCGTATTTCAGGCCGCTGCATATTCCGGCAGCTATGGCATACACATTCTTCAAAACAGATGCATATTCTATACCTGCTACATCGGTATTGACCGATGTCTTGATATAGTGTCCCGAAAGCTGTCGGGCAAACATCTTCGCTTTTTCAATGTCTTTACATCCGACGGTCAGATAAGACAAGCGTTCCAATGCCACTTCTTCTGCATGACATGGACCAGCCAGTACAGCAATGTTCTCTTCTGGAACATCGTACATTTTATGAAAGTAGTCGGACACAATCAAGTTTTCATCGGGAACAATTCCCTTGATTGCCGTCACAATGAATTTATCCTTGAGTTTTGTCTTTAGCTTTTTAAGGTGGCTTTTCAGATATGGCGAAGGAGTTACGAATATTAGTGTATCCGATTCCTTTACTACCTTATTTATATCTGATGAAAAGTTGATGCACCTCATGTCGAAGCGCACACTAGTCAGGTAAGCCGGATTATGCCCCAGACGCCGAAATTCTTCAATTCGGTCGTCGCGGCGCATATACCAGTTTATCGAGTCGGCCTGGGACAATATAATTTTGGCTATTGCCGTTGCCCAGCTTCCTCCACCCATGATTGCTATTTTCCCGGGGAGTTTCATTTTAGCCTATTTTCTGTATCCAGCCAGCTACTTCGTCGACGCTAGGATTCTTCAATTCTAATTTATATTTTTTATTCACTCCGCAGATGTCCTGATGTAATTTTTGCGGATTAACATCTTTCATGTCTGAAACCAAGTTGTAACCGGCTTTCTGAATCACCGGAACCCATTCTTCGGCAATACCCAGTTCCATGAACTTAGCAGGAGCGTCTTTCGGGATAACCTTTTCCGGACGCATCTGCGGGAAGAACAATACTTCCTGAATAGTGCTTTGTCCTGTCATCAGCATGACCAGACGGTCCATACCGATTCCCATACCAGAAGTAGGAGGCATACCGTATTCCAGTGCGCGAACAAAGTCTTTGTCGATAATCATAGCCTCGTCGTCACCCTTTTCGCTCAGACGCATCTGCTCTTCGAAACGTTCAAGCTGGTCGATCGGGTCGTTAAGTTCTGAATATGCGTTACAAAGTTCTTTTCCGTTAACCATCAACTCGAAACGTTCAGTCAGATCCGGATTGTTGCGATGACGTTTAGTCAGCGGTGACATTTCGATAGGGTAATCAGTGATGAAAGTAGGCTGGATATAATTTCCTTCGCAGAATTCGCCGAAGATTTCGTCTATCAGCTTGCCTTTTCCCATTGTATCGTCTATCTCCATGTTCAGTTTCTGGCAGACTTCGCGGATCTGTTCTTCATTCATTCCGGTGAGGTCGTATCCTGTAAATTCTTTGATTGAATCGAGCATGGTAACACGCTTGAACGGAGCCTTGAAGTTGATTATGTTATCACCTACCTTAACTTCTGTTGTACCGTTTACATCCATACAGATCTTTTCGATCATATTTTCAGTAAACTTCATCATCCAGTTGTAATCCTTGTAGGCTACGTAAATTTCCATACAAGTGAATTCTGGGTTATGAGTACGGTCCATACCTTCATTACGGAAGTTCTTTCCGATTTCGTATACACCTTCAAATCCACCTACGATCAGACGTTTCAGGTAAAGTTCGCTGGCAATACGCATATACAAAGGAATATCAAGTGCATTATGGTGAGTAATGAACGGACGTGCCGCAGCTCCTCCGGCGATAGATTGCAGGATAGGAGTTTCAACTTCGATATATCCTTTCGAATTGAAATACTCACGCATAGAGTTATATACCTTATTGCGTTTCAGGAATATATCTTTTACTCCATCGTTTACTACCAGGTCTACGTAGCGCTGGCGGTAACGGAGTTCTGGATCATCGAATTTATCGTAAGCTACACCATCTTTATATTTTACGATAGGAAGCGGGCGGATAGATTTTGACAAAACAGTCAGTTTCTGTGCATGGATAGAAATTTCACCCATCTGAGTACGGAATACGAAACCTTCAATGCCGATAAAATCACCCAGGTCGAGCAGACGTTTGAATACTACATTGTATAAATCCTTGTTTTCATCAGGGCATATATCATCGCGGGTAATGTATATCTGAATACGACCTTTAGAGTCTTGTAACTCAACGAAAGAAGCCTTACCCATAACACGGCGTGACATGATACGTCCTGCAACAGATACTTTGCGCGGTTCTGCCTCGTCATCCTTAAATTCGGCTTTTATATCAGTCGAAAATGCATTGGTTACATACTCGGCAGCAGGGTACGGATCGATGCCCATCGCTCTCATTTCATTCAGACTGTTACGTCTGATAATCTCCTGTTCACTTAGTTCTAATACGTTCATTTGTTGATACATTAACTCAATTTCGCTAACAAAAATAACAAAGTTTTTGTAAACAACATCTAAATCAGGCTACTTTTATTACCTTTGGGCGTACTGAATTTATGGAAACGGATATGGAAATGAATAAACAAACATCATTTATAAAGGTGACAGTCTTACAGACAGATATAGTTTGGGAGGAGGCGAAAGTAAACCGTATGGCTGTAGAACAGCTGATAGAAAAGCATTGTGATACGGATTTATTTGTTTTACCAGAAATGTTTTCTACCGGCTTCAGTATGAATCCGATGGAAATAGCCGAGGATGAAGGAGGAGAAACTTTGCAATGGATGTGCCGGATTGCTGCTTTGCGTCAGTGTGCTATAGCCGGAAGTCTTTCGGTTAGAGAGGCAGGGAAATTTTACAACCGTTTCTATTTTGTATGTCCTGATGGTACGGTGTATCATTATGATAAGCGGCATTTGTTTGGTTTTGGGGGTGAAGATAAGCAATACACTTCGGGAGATGAAAGAGTGATTGTTTCTTATAAAGGTTTTCGCTTTCTTTTACAAATATGTTACGATTTACGCTTTCCTGTATGGTCGCGTTGCCGGAATGATTATGATGCGGTTATATATGTAGCCAACTGGCCTGCCAGTCGTCGGGAGGTATGGAATATACTGCTGAAAGCTCGGGCACTTGAAAACCAGTGTTATGTAATAGGAGTGAATCGGGTAGGAAATGATCCGCAATGTCTGTACGATGGTGGAAGTATGATAATCAGTCCTTATGGTAAGATATTGGTTGCGTGCACTGACGGTAAAGAAGAGGTAGCAGGAGCATTGCTTGCCCGTGAACCGTTGGACAGCTTCAGAAAACGTTTTCCTGTTTTAGATGATGGAGATGACTTTGAACTGCTATAGATGAAATAGGCATTTATTAAAGACAGAAATATTATGATGAATATTAAGAAACTTATTTCTGCTTCCATGGTTGCTGTAGCGTTAAGCGGATGCCAGAGAGAGGCTGTAAAACCAAATGTGTTGTTTATTTTAGTCGATGATATGCAGGCTGATGCCATTGCTGCATTGGGGAACAGAGATACCTATACTCCGAATATCGATAGACTGATTAATGAAGGTGTGGTGTTTACAAGAACTTATACCAATGGAGCTTTGTGTGGAGCTTTATCCATGCCTAGTCGTGCTATGTTACTTACCGGAAGGGGAGTGTTCGAAGTGCAGAGTGATGGAATGAAGATACCTGTTTCGCAAATCACATTGCCTGAGCATTTGAAAAATAACGGTTACCGGACATTTGCTACGGGGAAATGGCATTCAGACCATGCTTCATTTGCTCGTTCCTTTACCGAAGGAGATAATATTTTTTTCGGAGGAATGCATCCTTATGAAGAAAATGGACATTGTGCTCCTCGCTTACATCATTTTGACCCGACTGGAAAATATGATGAGCCGCCTTTTGCAGGGCAAAACTTTTCTTCGAAAATGTATGCTGATGCAGCCATAAATTTTCTGAAGACTACGGAACATGATAATCAGCCGTTTATGGCATTTGTCTCTTTCACTTCTCCTCATGATCCGAGAAATATTTTGCCTGATTATGGAAAGAAATATAGTCCGGCAGGACTTTCTGTTCCGGATAATTTTCTGCCAGAACATCCGTTTGATAATGGTGAGTTGAACATCCGGGATGAACAATTACTACCTGTTCCTCGTACTCCAGATCAGTTGAAGAAAGAATTGTCATTGTATTATGGTATGGTGAGTGAGGTTGATTTACAGATTGGAAGGGTTATTGATGCCTTGGAAGAAAGTGGGAATATGGATAATACGATTATTGTATTTGCATCAGATAATGGACTGGCTATGGGGCAGAATGGACTAATCGGTAAACAAAGTCTGTATGAGCATAGCGTTGGAGTACCGATGGCTATTATCACTCCGGATGGTTTGTCGTCAGGTAAACGTTCAGATGCTTTGTGCTATTTGTATGATCTTTATCCTACCTTGTGTGATTTGATGGGATTGGACGTACCTGTATCCGTTACTGGCAAGTCGTTGAAACCGGTTATGGAAGGAAAACAGGAACAGATACGTGAACAGGTTTTTCTTGCTTATTCCAATCAGCAGCGAGCTGTAGTTTCTGGTGATTATAAGTATATTATTTATAATGTGGAAGGTAAGATAACCGAACAGTTGTTCAATTTGCAGAAGGATCCGGGAGAACTGGTAAATCTGGCTGATGAGTTAACTGAAAAGAAGAATGAACTTCATGATTTGTTGATGAATCAAATGGTAGAGAATCATGATTTTTGTGACTTGACTCAACCTTTGTGGTGGAAAGATGGACATAAACTTACTTGGGATGAGTTAATTAACTTATATGTTTTCGAGTGAGAATTTGCTGTGATAAGTTAAAGCTGTTAGATATGATGAACTGGAAATATTTACTGACAGGGGTGTTGGCTGGTAGTACATTAGTCTTACGGGCTGCTGGCGAAGCAAAAGATGAACGTCCGAATATATTATTTATTTTAAGTGACGACCATACTTCTCAAACTTGGGGTATTTATGGTGGTATTTTATCAGAATATGCCCAGACAGAGAATATTCGTCGGCTTGCTGATGAAGGGGCAGTCTTGGATAATTGTTTCTGTACAAACTCTATATCTACACCGAGTCGTGCTGCTATATTGACAGGAAGGTATAGTCATTGCAATGGGGTATATACATTAGATGATACCTTGGATGTTTCCTTGCCTACTTTTGCGAAAGAATTACAGAAGGCTGGATATCACACCGGACTGGTAGGAAAGTGGCATTTGAAATCACAACCTCAGGGTTTTGATTATTATTCTGTTTTTCATGATCAGGGAGAATATCGTGATCCTACTTTCAAGAATAGTGATGATCCTTGGCCGGGACAGCGTAATTTTGGAGAGCGTATACATGGTTTTTCCACTGATATTGTAACAGAAAAAGCTATCAGATGGATGAAAGCTCAGGATAAAAGTCAGCCTTTTTTTGATGTGTTGTCATTTTAAGGCCACACATGAGCCTTATGATTTCCCGGAACGTATGCGACATTTATATGATGGCGTAGTGTTTCCTGAACCAGAGAATTTGTTAGACTGGGGGCCTGAAACCAACGGACGTACTTTCGTCGGACAAAAACTGGAAACTATCGGACACAATTGGGAGGTGGCTTCGGCTGATCCAGATAAATGGTGGTGTCGTTATCCGGAACTTCCTTTTACGACAAAAGGAATGAGCCGGATTGCTGCAAGAAAAGCTATTTATCAAAAACTGATCCGAGATTATTTACGCTGCGCTGCTACGGTAGATGATAATATTGGAAAACTGTTGGATGCTCTAGACGAAATGGGGATTGCAGATAATACTATTGTTGTCTATGTTGCCGATCAGGGATACTTTTTAGGAGAGCATGGATTTTATGACAAACGGATGTTTTATGAAGAATCGGCACGTATGCCATTTGTTATCCGTTATCCCAAATGTATTCCGGCTGGCAAGCGTGTGAACGAACTTGTTTTGAATGTAGATTTTGCTTCTACATTGTGTGATTTTGCCGGAGTAAAATCTCCGGAAGGTACACAGGGCAGAAGTTTTAAAGATGTTCTGGCAGGAAAAACTCCTAAGGACTGGCGGAAGAGTTTTTATTACCGTTATTGGACTCAACATGATATCCGTCCGGCCCACATCGGTGTACGTAATGAGCGTTATAAGTTGATGTTTTTGTATGGTGACCGATTGAATATGACAGGGTCTTCAGACTACAAATCAACTCCATCTTGGGAGTTTTACGATTTACAGAAAGATCCGAAAGAAAACCATAATGCTTACGGGGAGAAAGAATATGAATCGGTAATTCGTGAAATGAAAAAAGAAATGATGCGCTTGCGCGAAGAGGTGAAAGATACGGATGAGGGAGAAATAAGAATGATGGAAATTTTAAGAAAAGAAGGACTGGAAAAACGAGTCTTTATAATTGATATATAGGTTGTTAAGCAAAGATGAAGATGTTCTCTCCGATTCATGATATCGAATCGGAGAAAATGTCCTCATCTTTTAATTTTTATGTACGAACTTTCAGGAAAAGATGAAGATGTTTTCATTAAAATAAGCTGAAAAACAGATGCGCATTTGTTGAAAGTGCATAAAAAACGTATCTTTGTACATCTTTCGTCTCAAAATAAAAACAATCAGATTTTATGTATACGAATAAAGAAATATGGAATGTCACTTACCCGATATTCTTGGGGTTGCTTGCGCAAAATGTTATCAATGTCACCGACACGGCTTTTTTAGGACATGTGGGTGAGGTAGCTTTGGGTGCAGCCGCAATGGGAGGACTGCTATATATCTGTGTATATACCGTAGCATTCGGGTTCAGTGTCGGTTCGCAGATTTTGATAGCCCGTCGTAATGGGGAAGGGAATTTTCATGCCATAGGACCGGTTATGTGGCAGGGTACAGCATTCAGTTTGGGGATGGGAGTAGCTTTACTTGCCATATTGCTGGTATGTGCCGAACCATTGATTCGTCTGCTGATTACTTCGGATACGATTTTTTATGCTACATACGAGTTTTTTACATGGCGTATCTGGGGATTTCTTTTTGCCTTTGTCAATGTCATGTTCCGTGCGCTTTATATAGGTATAACCAAGACAAAGGTACTGACCATGAATGCTGTCGTCATGGCCTTGGTGAATGTATTCCTCGACTATGCGATGATATTCGGAAAGTGTGGATTCCCTGAAATGGGAATACGTGGAGCGGCATTGGCATCGGTTATAGCAGAAGCATCTTCTATGCTGTTTTTTATTGTGTATACGTATGGTAAAATTGACTTGAAGAAATATGGGCTGAATCGTTTCGGACATTTTGACTGGGATATGGTGATGCGTATCTTGCGCATTTCCTGCTTCACCATGGTGCAGTATTTTCTTTCCATGGCCATCTGGTTTGTATTTTTCATGGCACTTGAACGACTCGGACAACGGCAGCTTGCCATTGCCAACATTGTGCGTAGCGTATATGTTGTGCTGTTAATACCTGTCCAGTCGCTTTCTACTACGGCAAATACACTGGTCAGCAATCTGATTGGTTCGGGAGGAGTAGCAGGAGTTGTCAGATTACTGCATAAAATAGCCCGGATGTCATTCCTTATTATGGTAGTATGTGTGGCCCTTTGTGTTATCTTCCCTCAGGCTATTTTGTCGGTTTATACCAATGAGGAAGCACTGCTTCTTGAATCGGTTCCGGCATTATATGTCGTTTGCGGTGCAATGTTGATAGCTGCTCTTGCAAATATTTATTTCAATGGAATTTCGGGTACGGGTAATACACAGGCTGCTTTGGGACTGGAAGTCGGAGTACAGATCTTTTATGCATTGTATATTATTGTAGTAGGAATGATGCTTCGTGCTCCGGTAGATGTTTGTTTTACTACCGAAGTCATCTATTATTCGTTAATGCTGACATTCAGTGTTATTTACTTGAAAAAGGCGAAATGGCAGAATAAAAAGATTTGATGCATCCGATTATTTTTGTAATTTTGCGCCCTGACAAATTGGAAGAATAAAAAACAAGAAAAATATATGTTCGATAATTTAAGTGAAAGACTAGAACGGTCGTTTAAAATATTGAAAGGTGAAGGTAAAATCACCGAAATCAATGTGGCCGAAACGTTGAAAGACGTACGTCGTGCATTGCTGGATGCCGATGTGAACTATAAGGTAGCAAAGAGCTTTACCGACACTGTAAAGGAAAAAGCTTTAGGACAAAACGTGTTGACTGCTGTTAAGCCTAGCCAGTTGATGGTTAAGATTGTGCATGATGAGCTGACCAAACTGATGGGTGGCGATACTGCCGAAATCGAATTGAAAGGTCGTCCTGCCGTAATCCTGATGTCAGGTTTGCAAGGTTCTGGTAAGACAACTTTCTCAGGAAAGCTGGCACGCATGCTGAAAACCAAGAAAAACCGTAAGCCGTTGCTGGTTGCCTGCGACGTATATCGTCCTGCTGCTATCGAACAGCTGAAAGTATTGGGACAGCAGATCGAAGTGCCTGTATATTGCGAATTGGATAGCAAAGATCCTGTTCAGATTGCACTGAATGCCATTCAGGAAGCAAAGGCAAAAGGTTATGACTTGGTTATTGTCGATACAGCGGGACGTCTTGCTGTAGACGAACAGATGATGAACGAGATTGAAGCAATTAAAAATGCAATCAATCCGGATGAAACGTTGTTTGTTGTTGACTCAATGACTGGTCAGGATGCAGTAAATACAGCTCGCGAATTTAACGAACGTCTGGACTTCAACGGTGTAGTTCTTACTAAGTTGGATGGTGATACTCGTGGTGGTGCTGCTCTGTCTATCCGTACCGTTGTGAACAAGCCTATCAAGTTTGTGGGAACAGGTGAAAAGCTTGATGCAATCGATCAGTTCCATCCGGCCCGTATGGCAGACCGTATCCTTGGTATGGGTGATATCGTTTCATTGGTAGAACGTGCACAGGAACAATACGACGAAGAAGAAGCAAAACGTCTTCAGAAAAAAATTCAGAAAAACCAGTTCGACTTTAATGACTTCCTGACTCAGATTCATCAGATTAAGAAGATGGGTAACTTGAAGGAACTTGCTTCTATGATTCCGGGTGTAGGAAAAGCCATTAAAGATATTGATATCGATGATAATGCATTCAAGAGTATTGAGGCTATTATTTATTCAATGACTCCGGAAGAACGTACTCATCCTGAAATCCTGAACGGAACTCGCCGTACACGTATTGCTAAGGGTAGTGGTACAAGCATTCAGGAAGTAAACCGTTTGCTGAAACAGTTTGACCAGACTCGCAAGATGATGAAGATGGTTACCGGCAGCAAGATGGCAGGCATGATGCAGAAGATGAAAAAGAAATAAAATATTTTTTACCCTCTCTGGTACGGAAGCAGATGGGTCTGTTTTACGTGCCGGTTAGAAGCGAGGAGAGAGAATCAGCAGATGGAAAGATTCTTTCTCCTCGCTTGTTTTTATATGATCTTGATCAGGACTTATTCATGAAGAAATGACTTGGCAGTAAGTTAAAATCGTAATCATGTGAGAATATCTTTGGATAATCTGAAAAAATCTGTTATTTTAGAAAGGTTTTGGCAAGTGGAAGATCTAGTATAATCAGATATTTAAACTACATAACGATGAAAAGGACTAAGATATGGAGCTATGCTTTCGGTGTGACTATGGTATTGTCACTTGCTGGTTGCGGTAATAGTGCCAAGAAACAGGTTAATGAAAAAATGAATGCAGATAGTATGAGTGTAATAAGTAATCAAGTTGGTTTGCAGGAAGATAGTGCTTTGTCGACGTTGGTACTCGACGGAGTAAAAGCTACATGGATTCGTGATAACGCTTCTGCGAAACTGATGCCTCCTTCACTCTTTCCGGATGCTGGTGAGGACTTGATGAAAAAACTTTCGCTCGAAAACGGAATACCTTCTTCCATTAGTACGTTTTTGATAGAAAGCAATGGTATACAAATTCTTTTTGATACGGGAATGGGGGCATCCGATAGTCGCTTATTGGCTGGGTTACATGCTTTAGGGATTACTCCTGCCGACATTAAATATATATATCTTACTCATTTTCATGGTGATCATATCGGAGGACTGATGAAAAACGATAGTGTAGTGTTTCCTCATGCTGAAATTTATGCTTCTAAGGCTGAGTATGATAGTTGGATGAAAATGGAAGCCGAAAAGAACGGACAAGTTGTGAGAGCCATGAATGCATATAAGGACCGTTTGCACCTGTTTGCTTTTGGTGATACGTTGCCGGGAAAAGTGGTAGCAATGGAAGCTGTTGGACATACTCCCGGACATACTGTTTTTCAGGCAGGTAAATTATTGATAATTGGAGATTTGATTCATGGAGCAGCTCTGCAATTGGAACATCCGGAGATTTGTGCTACCTATGATATGGATAAGCAGGAAGCAATAAAGACTCGTAAAAACTTATTGCAGTATGCTCGCGAGAATGGACTGGTTATAGCAGGTATGCATTTGCCAGTTCCTGCATTTATAAAATAAATAAGCATGCCGGTATGAATTGTCAGGTATTATAGATTTCTGTCACTCATACCGGTATGTTTTTATCTGATCTTTAAATTTTATTGTCCAGCCAGGCATCAATCAGTTGGCGGGCAATGCTGAGCTTTTTCGGTATTTCCGGCAGGTTATTTCGGTTGTAAAAGGCTCCTGCACTCAGTTCTTCATCCTGCAACTTGATGGTTCCGCTTTCGTATTCGGCATAATATCCTACCATGATTCCGCTGGGGTAGGGCCACGGTTGACTGCCGAAATATTTCAGGTTTTTTATGGTCAGTCCTGTTTCTTCCATGACTTCGCGGTGAACACACTCTTCCAACGTTTCTCCTGGTTCGAGAAAACCGGCTACCAATCCTTTAAACGTCCCCCGGAAGTTGCGGGCATGTACGAGCAAGATACTGTCTTCCTTTTTAATAAGTACAATGACCGCCGGAGAAATACGCGGATAAAACTCCTGCCGGCATTCCGGACATCGTTTGGCTATGGGGGAAACCTGTACCGTAGGTACACCACACATGGGGCAATAACGGCTGTTCTTGTCCCAGTTCAATATTTGTGAAGCTTTTCCGCCACGCTTGTATTCTTCCAGAGGAAGTACATCGAAAGAAGCACGCAAGTCCTTCATCATGCGTGGACTGTTTTCATCTCCACTTACTGGAATATGAATAGCATACGTCTTGGCAGGATAACCGTTTATCTCTCCGATGGTATGAATGGTACTTCCGACGGGAACCTCAACCGGAGGTTCAGGTCCGTAAGGAATATGATATCCGTCTTCTTTTTTTCTATCAAAACCTGTCCGCTGTTGAAGACGAACCATCCGCATGTTTGTTTTTCTGTTTCCATCAATTAAGTCCTTTCATTGTAAGCTGGATGCGCTTGCGTTCATGGTCAATACTGAGTACACGTACGCGTACATGCTGGTGCATACTGACTACTGTTGTCGGGTCGCTGACAAACTTATCGGCAAGCTGGGAGATATGTACCAGTCCGTTTTCTTTAATCCCTATATCTACGAAGCATCCGAAATTGGTAATGTTGTTGATGATGCCCGGCAATTCCATGCCCTCCCGCAGGTCGTCGATAGTCTGCACGTTCTTGTCAAATTCGAAGACCTGAATCTTTTGGCGCGGGTCACGTCCCGGTTTATCCAGCTCTTGTAGAATATCAGTCAGTGTAGGCAGTCCTACGGTATCAGTTACATAGTTTTTTATGTCTATTTGGCTACGTAATTCCTTGTTTTTTATCAGGTCGGCAACGGAGCATTTCAAGTCCTTTGCCATCTTTTCTACTATGGCATAACTTTCCGGATGTACAGCCGAATTGTCGAGCGGGTTGTCTGCTTGCGGAATACGCAAGAATCCGGCACACTGTTCAAACGCCTTTGCTCCCATACGCGGTACCTTCAGCAGTTCTTTACGCGAATGGAATGCTCCGTTTTCCGTACGGTAATCTACAATGTTTTGAGCCAGCGTCGGTCCCAGTCCCGATACATATGTCAACAGATGTTTGCTGGCCGTATTGACATTTACTCCGACAAGGTTTACGCAACTCTCTACTGTCTGGTCGAGTGATGCCTTCAGTTTACTTTGATCTACATCGTGCTGATATTGTCCCACACCAATAGATTTGGCATCTATCTTGACTAGTTCGGCAAGGGGGTCCATCAGTCGGCGACCGATTGACACAGCTCCTCGCACAGTTACGTCATATTCAGGAAACTCATCTCGTGCGATTTTCGATGCAGAATAGATGGAGGCGCCGTCTTCGCTGACAACAAACACTTGCACTTCGCGGTCGTATCGTTGAGAAGTGACGAAACGTTCGGTTTCGCGGCTTGCCGTACCATTTCCGATAGCGATGGCTTCTATCTTATATTGTTCGACGAGTTTGACAAGCTTGCGTCCGGCCAGAGCTGTTTCCGATTTGGGTGGATGCGGATAAATTGCTTCATTGTGCAGCAATGTACCTTGGGCGTCCAGACAGACAACTTTGCAACCGGTACGATATCCCGGATCGATACCCATTGTGCGCTTTTGTCCCAGAGGAGGAGCAAGCAACAGTTGCCGGAGATTTTCAGCAAAGACACGGATAGCCTCTTCGTCTGCCTTTTCCTTGCTGAGTGCGGAAAATTCTGTTTCTATAGCGGGTTTCAACAGACGTTTGTATGCGTCGTTCACAGCTTCTGCTACTTGTGCGGAACATTCTCCGTTTCCATGTACATACTGTCTTTCCAATCGTTCTGTACATACTGATTCATCGTCGGGAGTGATGGATACTTTCAGGATACCTTCGGCTTCTCCACGGCGGATGGCGAGCAGACGGTGAGAGGTACACTTCTTCAACGGTTCACTGAAGTCGAAGTAGTCGCGGTATTTTAAGGCTGCTTCTTCTTTTTCTTTGCCCTTGACTACTTTCGATGTAATCATAGCCTGACGGTTAAACTGGTTTCGTATCAGATTACGGGCACGTTCATCCTCATTCACTTGTTCGGCAATGATGTCGCGTGCTCCTTTCAGAGCATCCTCTTCGTCCTTGACATCTCCCTTGACAAACTGGCGTACCCGGGCAGATAAGTTGTTTTCCCGCTGCATCAATAGTAGCATGGCAAGCGGTTCCAGTCCCTTCTGGCGTGCAGCCTCGGCACGAGTTTTTCGTTTGGGCTTAAAAGGCAGGTAAATATCTTCCAGTTCTGTCGCATCCCAACAATTGGAAATGCGTTCTCGTAAAGTGTCTGTCAGTTTTCCTTGTTCTTCGATGGTAGAAAGAACCGTTTCCTTTCGTTTGGCAAGTTCACAGAGCTTTTCGTAACGCGTATGGATATCTCCTATCTGTACTTCGTCGAGGCCTCCGGTTGCTTCTTTTCGGTAACGGCTTATAAAAGGTATTGTAGCACCTCCCTGAAGCAGTTTCAATGTGTTTTCTACCCGATGAACAGGTAGCTTCAGGGCTGTGGCAATCATTTGACTGAATTGTTCCATGTATATGTTTTTCTAATAATGTGGCACAAATGTAATTAAAAAAAGGAATTCGAGGGAGGAGAGGACTCATTTTGAAAATAATTTAAGAGATGGTTTTAAGTCTTTATTCGGATTTGTAAAGACGTTTTCGAGGATTGAAAATAGTTCGCTAAAGAAGGCGTGAATAGCAACTGACATTACGTATAGGAAAGTTCAAACAGGTGGATGCACAGAAAGAGGAACCCGAAGAATATTTGCTGGCTAAAGCTTTGAAAGCGGAAATAGATACAATGAACCTTTTTCCAAAACCATTTGTTACTTGTTAATATAAGATATATTCCGGAAATATTATATGATAACTTAAACTAACGCTATGACTTATGAATAAAAAAACAAGATTATGGTGCATAATCCTTTTTTCTTTTTTTAGGCACATCGGTAGCAATGGCGCAGAAGTCAGAGAAAGACCGGCATTGGGTATGGGAACTCTATGGTGGCGCGAACAATTATATGACATGGGAAATAGAAACGGATGTCGTATATAAACCTTGGCGTTTTATTGGAGTTGGAGCAGGCTTTTTTTTTACTTCCTCCAATAGATGGAAATAAGACTTATTCTGGAGAAGCAAGAGATAAAAACTTGCGCTGGCAGATTGAGGAAAACCGTTTGATGTATTTGTTTGCGTTCCGGTCGGGAGTTTATCTGTATTCGCCTCCTGTTTATCTGAATCATGACCATGATGTGGCATTATCGTTTCGTGTGTCTCCTGGAGTTACCATTCCTTTGCCTCCCAATTTAAGTACTAGTGTAGATTATGTTCCGAAGGATGCGATTATCCATGTACCCGCCACTTCAGGAGAAGTCAGTAATTCGCATGCGAAGGCATGTTATTATCATGTGAAATTTGCTATGGCTTTGGAAGTGGAACGTGTATCGGTATTGCTTGGGTATACGACCTCCGATTATGATTTATACGGAGGAAGCCGTAATATGATAGTCGAAGGACAAAAAATAGAATTACCTCGAAAAAAGCAGGCAGGAACTTTCTTTATCGGGCTGACCTACGATTTCTGATACATATTGAAGAAAACAGGACCTCATAACCCCTTTTTATAAAAATACCCCCGCATAAATTTTTATAGCGGGGGTAATTATACATTATGGGAATTATCTGCGGTAGAAACGCAACTCATTTTCCAGACTTCTTACTTTATTTTGTAAATTTCGTATTTTTGTCAGCAAATGGCGGATAGCATCGATTCCTTCTATATTGATGGACAAGTCATAATATAAATGAGTATACCTTTCCAGTTCATTCAGCTGAGAAGCCGGAAAATAACTGGTATCATCTATTACTTCGATATCTATCAGACCGTCTTCACCCAGCATGAGGATGAAGTCGGGTTCGATATTGCAATGTGTGCAATAGTCGTTTATGATGATTAAATCGTTCTGCATAGTCGTACGGTTTTAAATTATCCTTGCTGCAACTGTCGGAACAGGTCTTTCTGCTTTTCCGTCAGTGTAGTAGGAATTGTTACATGATAAGTTACAATCAAATCGCCTGTGACGCCTTCCTGCTTGTATACAGGAAATCCTTTTCCTTTCAGACGAACTTTAGCGTCATTCTGAGTACCCGGACGAACTTTCAGTTTTACTTGTCCGTCTAATGTGTTGACTGTAACTTCACCTCCCAGTACGGCAGTGTATAAGTCGATTGTTACATCTGTGTACAAGTCATTTTCTTTCCGTTTAAAGACAGGGTCGTCAGGAATAACGAAAGTGATATACAAATCTCCGTCGGGTCCTCCGTTTGTTCCTTTACCTCCATGTCCCTTCAGTTTGATAACCTGACCGTCTGCTACTCCGGCTGGAACTGTAATACGTAATGTTTCACCGTTGATGCTGAATGTTTGTTTATGAGTGGTTGCAGCCTCACGTAGAGACAACTGTAGAGAAGCCTCAATATCTTGCCCTCTGAATCCGCCTCTTGCATTACGTCCTCTGCCGGCTCCATGCCCGAACAGTTCTTCGAAGAAATCAGAGAATCCACTGGCATTTCCACCAAATCCATGCATACCTTCTCCTCCGAATCCACTTGTAAAATGTTGTCCGTCGGTAGAATACCAATATTCACCGCCGTTACCTGTACCGCCTTGAGCACGATATGCTTGCTGTTGAGCTTCGAACTCGTCGGCGTGTTTCCAATTCTCCCCGTAAGCATCGTATTTCTTACGCTTTTCAGGGTCGCTCAGTACCTCGTTAGCTTCGTTTATCTCCTGAAACTTGTCCTTGGCCGTTGGGTCATTCGGATTTAAGTCCGGGTGGTATTTGCGAGCCAGCTTACGGTACGCTTTCTTGATTTCGTCTTGAGTTGCCGTTTTGCAACTCCAAGAACTTTGAATAGTCTATGTAAGCCATACAGTCTGTTTTTTTATTGAGAATGAGGCAAAGATGTGCCAGATAGTCCGTTTGTTAACAGTACTTTTAACCATATTGAAAGGTATTTATCTTTTTGTGGGTTTTGCAGCTGGTAAAGTTCCATTATCTTTGTAGTTACTTATTGGATATACTATGAAAATGTGACATTTTGTCGTTTATATATCACTTAACCCGCTAGATTTATGATGAAACTATTTTCCAGGTTGATGCTTGTTCTTGCCTTAGGCGTTACAAGTCCTGCTTATGCTTCGCAAGACGGTGAAGTAACTTTGAAACTTATTGAAACGAGTGATGTGCACGGATGCTATTTCTCCTATGACTTTACAAGTATGAAGCCTCGCAAAGGAGGGCTGGCTTGTGTCAGTTCATTTGTAAAAGAACAGCGTGAGCAGTATGGAGATGGAGTTGTTCTGATGGATAATGGGGATATTTTACAAGGACAGCCCATTGCTTATTATTACAATTACATCGATACAACTTCTGTTCATGTAACTTCAGCGATGCTGAACTATATGAAATACGATGTAGGTACTATGGGAAATCATGATGTGGAGACTGGACATGCCGTGTACGACCGTTGGGTGAAACAGTGTGCCTTTCCTGTACTTGGGGCAAATATTGTGGACAATAAAACGGGAGAACCTTATCTTACTCCCTATAAAATAATCGAACGGAAAGGAGTAAAAATAGCAGTTTTAGGTATGATAACTCCTGCCATTCCTTCATGGCTTCCCGAACAGCTGTGGAACGGGCTGCATTTTGAAGACATGGAGGATTGCGCACGTAAATGGGTAAAGATTATCAAGGAAAAAGAGAATCCGGACGTTTTGATCGGATTATTTCATGCCGGACCTGAAGGTAATAAACTGGATAATGTTGTAGAGAATGGTTCGGGCGATGTAGCAAAAAATGTTCCGGGCTTCGATGTAGTATTTATGGGACACGATCATGTGCGCCGGTGTGAGAAGATTGTCAATGTGGCAGGAGATTCTGTTTTACTCGTCGATCCTGCCAATGCGGCCAGATATGTTTCGGATGTTACAGTCAAAGTGACTAAAGCTGGAGGTAAGCTTGTGCGAAAATCTGTAGAGGGTGCTTTGGCAGATGTTTCCCGCTATGCTGCTGATGAGGATTTCATGCGGGAGTTTGCCGGACAATATCAGGCAACAGTCGACTTTGTATCTCGTAAGATTGGACGTATCGAAGAAACCATTACAACCAAAGATGCCTATTTGGGTCCTTCTGCATTTATCGATTTGCTTCATCAGTTGCAGCTTGATATTACGGGTGCCGATATATCTTTCTGTGCTCCTCTCTCGTTCTCAGCAGAAATCAAGAAAGGTGATATTTATATGAGTGATATGTTTAACTTGTATAAATACGAGAACCTGCTTTATACGATGAAGCTGACAGGTAAAGAAATCAAGGATTTTCTGGAAATGTCGTATGCTTTATGGACTAACCAGATGAAATCACCCGACGACCATTTAATGTTGTTTAATGAAGAAGATAAAGGGTTCGGCCGTTTCAAAAATCCAAGTTTCAATTTCGATTCGGCAGCAGGCATTATTTATACAGTGGATGTAACGAAACCTCAGGGTGAAAAAATCAAGATAGAAAGGATGGCAAACGGAGAGCCGTTTGATATGAATAAAACATATCAGGTAGCTGTTAATTCGTATCGTGGAAATGGTGGGGGAGATTTGCTGACAAAAGGTGCTGGTATTCCCAAGGCAGAACTGGCAAAACGTATCGTATACTCCACAGATAAAGATTTACGTTTTTATCTGATGAAACGGATAGAAGAAGTAAAAGTTCTCGATCCGAAGCCGCTGAATCAGTGGAAATTTATTCCGGAAGACTGGACTGTACCTGCATCGAAAAGAGATTATGATATTTTGTTTGGAGAGAAAAAAGCTGTGGAATGATACCTTGAGGGTGAAACTGAAATGAAATTTAATTCCGGAGAGCCTGAACTCATTCATTCTCTGATGATTTTGGTTGAAGAAGAGGGACGGAATTAGTATTTTACCGAAGTGTTCAGAGATTTATGGGCATGAATGACACAAAATATGCTGTTCTTTTTTTATCCTTCTGTAAATAGAAAAATAGAAAAAAAATCTTATCGTTAGAAAAAAATATCATTTTCATTTTGCAAGTTGAAATAAAACCGTAAATTTGCATCGCTTTTCATAAACAAATTATCGCCGAAATAACTCAGTTGGTAGAGTAACTCATTCGTAATGAGTAAGTCGCGGGTTCGAGTCCCGCTTTCGGCTCTTCAGAAAAAGAGATATACTGATAAAAAGTATATCTCTTTTTATTTTTCTTTACCTCTTTTGAACTCTGTGTGATTTGATAAATGGTTATAAAAAATACTTTTTGTATTGCTATTTTAAACAATCTGTCCTAATTTTGCTGTCAAAATATTATAACTGATACATTTGTTACAACATGAAATATTCTTTTATATCGGCAGAAGAAGCTGCCGCCAGTATTCATAATGGAAACACGATAGGCATAGGAGGCTTCTCGTCTGTGGGAACACCTAAGGCTGTTCCGGCTGCTTTGGCCGTTTATGCCGAAAAACTACACAGTGAAGGTAAAGAGTTTAAAGTTGGACTTATAACCGGAGGAGCTACCGGAAGTCAAGTTGATTCTGCATTGGCACAGGCACATGCCGTAGCTTTTCGTACTCCTTTTCAGTCGAATAAAGAAATGCGTAATGCTATCAATGCAGGAGAAGTACAGTATTATGACGTGCATCTTTCGCAGATAGGTCAGGATGTACGTTACGGTTTTCTGGGAGCTATAGATGTAGCTATTGTTGAGGCATCCGACATCACAGAAGAAGGAGATATTGTGCTTAGTACATCGGTCGGAATTTCTCCTACCTTGATACAGGTTGCCCATAAAGTTATTATTGAGTTAAACGAAGCCCATGCCGGCAAGTTGACCGGAATGCATGATATCTATATTCCTGATGCTCCACCATACCGAAGAGAGATTCCGATTTATCGGGTAAATGATCGCGCAGGAAGTATCAGTGTAAGGGTTAATCCTGAAAAGGTTGTGGGAGTGGTTCGTACGAATGAACGAGATCGGATAGCAGCTTTTACTCCACTGAATGATACTACTAGTCGAATTGGGCAGAATGTTGCTGATTTTCTTTTGGGAGAATATCAGCGGGGAGCCATACCACGAGAATTTCTGCCATTGCAGTCAGGGGTAGGTAATATAGCTAATGCTGTGTTAGGAGCATTGGGAGCCGATAAAAAACTCCCGGCATTTTCCATGTATACGGAAGTCATTCAAAATTCAGTTATCGATCTGATGATGCAAGAGCGCATCCGTTTTGTTGCCGGAAGTTCGTTGACATTGTCTGATGACCGTCTGGATATGCTTTACGATAATATTGACGTGATGAAAGAAAGAGTCTTGTTGCGTCCGCAGGAGATAACCAATCATCCCGAAATGATTCGTCGTTTGGGAATAATAGCGGTCAATACAGCCCTGGAAGCAGATATATTTGGCAATGTCAACAGTACACATGTCTTAGGCAGCAAGATGATGAATGGAATTGGAGGTTCGGCCGATTTTGCACGAAATGCCTATCTCTCCATATTTACTACTCCTTCTACGGCTAAAGATGGACTTATTTCATCGATTGTTCCTCATGTTTCGCATGTAGACAGTACTGAACACGATGTAGGATCTTGGTTACCGAGCAAGGCGTTGCCGATTTGCGTGGCAAGTCACCTTCACAGCGTGCACGTTGTATCATTGAAAACTGTGCTCATCCTGATTATAAAGAGCTGCTTTGGGATTATCTGAAGCTTTCGGAAGGAAAAGGATGTCATACTCCTATGTCATTGCGTAATGCACTGAAGATGCATATAGCGTTTGCTGAAACAGGAGATATGCGGAATACAAAGTTTGAAATGTAATGCTTTATAAAAAATACGGCATTTGTTCCATCAGAGGACAAATGCCGTATACTGTATTTTAGAATTCGAATTTCTCTATCTTCATTTCAGCCAGTTCTTCTATCTGTGGAACCAGTGTCATAAAGTGAGGAGTATGTTCATGAGCTGACAATGCTTCTGCATCTTTCCATGTTTCGCAAATCATCAGTACATCGTGGCGAGTTGCACTTTCGAATACATCGTAAGCAATACAGCCTTTATCTTTTTGAGATGCTGTTACAAGTTCTTTAGCAGCAACGAGTACTGCTTCACGCTTTCTTCTTTTACTCTGATAAATACGTTTAGTCTGATCATAATATTGTATATATTTATACAATAGTTCGTTAAAAATTCGCCAAGCCTAAGCTGCTCTGGCAGTAAATAAAATGAGTTCTTTGAAAAGTTTGTCAATAACTTGCGGGTCTGGGCTAATCCCAAACACGCAAATAAATCG
>ENA-OQJO01000016-OQJO01000016.1-human-gut-metagenome-genome-assembly--contig:-NODE-16-length-20635-cov-3.248342_pt1 | contig 20635 bp, 18 predicted proteins | sample MGYA00242613_ERZ504780 | MGnify/ENA primary metagenome ERZ504780 (study PRJEB26092, sample SAMD00036368) | human gut metagenome | host: Homo sapiens | study: EMG produced TPA metagenomics assembly of...
CAACCTCCGACACTAGAACAGCGGGAAGCAGCTAGAGCACTGGCTAAAGATATAGGAATCAGCCCTATATTATGCCGGCTTCTCTTGGAAAGAGGAATAACCTCTACTGCCGAGGCCAAACGATTTTTCCGTCCTCAGCTCAACGAACTGCATGATCCGTTCCTTATGAAGGACATGAGCATTGCAGTAGAACGACTGAACAAAGCTATGGGACGGAAAGAACGTATCATGGTGTATGGAGATTACGATGTAGACGGTACTACAGCAGTCGCATTGGTTTATAAATTCCTTCAACAGTTCTATTCGAACATCGATTACTACATCCCCGACCGTTACAACGAAGGGTATGGAGTATCGAAGAAGGGAGTGGATTATGCTGCCGAAACAGGCGTAAAGCTTATTATTGTATTAGACTGCGGTATCAAAGCCGTGGAAGAGATTACGTATGCCAAAGAAAAAGGCATCGACTTTATTATTTGCGACCATCATGTGCCAGATGATGTGTTGCCGCCTGCTGTTGCCATATTGAACCCTAAGCGGTTTGATTCAACTTATCCGTACGATCACCTCTCAGGATGCGGTGTCGGATTTAAGTTCATGCAGGCTTTTGCCATCAATAATGGAATCGAGTTTCATCAGCTCACTCCACTGCTCGATTTGGTTGCAGTAAGTATCGCCTCGGACATCGTACCTATAATGGGAGAAAACCGCGTGCTTGCCTATCATGGGCTGCGTCAGCTCAATTCTAATCCCAGTATCGGGCTGAAAGCCATCATCGATGTTTGTGGTTTGTCCGAACGGGAAATCACGATGAGCGATATTGTCTTTAAAATAGGTCCGCGCATCAATGCATCCGGACGTATACAAAACGGGAAGAAGGCAGTCGATTTGCTGATTGAGAAAGACTTTCAGGCAGCACTCGAAAAGAGTAACCAGATAAACCAGTTCAATGAGACTCGCAAAGACCTGGACAAGAGCATGACCGAAGAAGCGAATAAGATTGTCGATCATCTGGAGAAACTGTCCGAACGCCGCTCCATCGTCATCTACAATGAAGCTTGGCACAAAGGAGTTATCGGTATCGTAGCTTCCCGATTGACGGAAATCTATTACCGTCCGGCTGTCGTTCTGACACGTACAGACAACCTGGCAACAGGTTCTGCACGATCGGTTTCAGGCTTCGATGTGTATAAAGCAATCGAACATTGCCGTGACTTGCTGGAAAACTTCGGAGGACATACGTATGCTGCGGGACTTTCCATGAAGATTGAAAACGTACCGGAGTTTACACGACGCTTCGAGCAATATGTAACCGATCATATCTTGCCGGAACAGACCAGTGCGACGATAGACATCGATGCCCAACTGGATTTCCGCGACATCACACCGAAGTTTTTCTTCGATTTGAAGAAGTTTAATCCCTTCGGTCCGGATAATCCGAAACCCGTCTTCTCAACGCTGAATGTTTACGACTATGGAACAAGCAAGGTGGTGGGACGCGATCAGGAACACATCAAATTGGAACTGGTGGACAACAAATCGAATAACGTGATGAACGGCATCGCTTTCGGACAAAGTTCGCAAGCACGTTACATCAAAACCAAGCAATCGTTCAATATCTGTTATACGATTGAAGAAAATACGCACAAACGTGGAGAAATCCAATTACAGATAGAAGACATAAAGCCTTCTTTCTAAACAATACATAATGATGAATGAAGAACGGAAACTGATACAGTAAGTTCTTTCATTCATCATTATTCTTTCAAGACTTTCATTTATAACTTCTCATTCAACACCGTGGACTATAAAAGCATACTGAAACAATATTGGGGATACGACAGTTTTCGAGGTATCCAGGAAGATATCATCAACAGTATAGGCAGCGGACGAGATACACTCGGACTGATGCCTACGGGAGGAGGAAAGTCTATTACCTTCCAAGTGCCTGCCCTCGCCCAACCTGGATTATGTCTGGTTGTCACTCCTCTTATCGCCCTGATGAAAGACCAGGTACGCAATCTGCGCGACCGGGGAATAAAAGCAATAGCTGTCTATTCGGGTATGACGCGTGAAGAAATTGTCGTAGCACTGGAAAACTGCATCTTCGGCGATTATAAGTTTCTCTATATTTCACCCGAACGACTGGACACGGAAATTTTCCAGACCAAGCTGAAAAGCATGAAGGTAAGCATGATTACCGTCGACGAATCACACTGTATATCTCAGTGGGGATATGATTTCCGTCCAGCCTACCTCAAGATCTCAGAAATCAGAAAACTGCTTCCAGGAGTACCAGTGCTTGCTCTTACAGCTACAGCCACGCCCGAAGTGGTAAAAGACATTCAGAAACGACTGGATTTCAGAGAAGAGAATGTTTTCCGGATGAGTTTTGAACGGAAAAATCTAGCCTATATCGTCCGCCGCACAGAAAACAAGGCTGAAGAACTTCTTCACATCCTGACTAGCGTACAAGGTTCTGCTATTGTATATACGCGCAACCGTAAAAAGACAAAAGAAGTATCTCAATTTCTGAATGAACAAGGTATTACTGCAACGTTCTATCATGCCGGACTGAACAATGATACCAAAGACCAGCGTCAGAAGGGGTGGATAAACGGAGAGTTCAGAGTCATGGTAGCAACCAACGCATTCGGTATGGGTATTGACAAGCCCGATGTACGACTGGTGGTACACATCGATTTTCCCGATTCTCCCGAAGCATATTTTCAGGAAGCGGGACGCGCCGGACGTGACGGACAGAAATCGTACGCGGTACTGCTATACGCACGAAGTGATAAAACCTTATTGAACAAACGCATAGCCGATACTTTTCCGGAAAAGGAATACATCCGTCAGGTTTATGAGCACATCAATTATTATTATCAGATGGCAATGGGCGACGGACTTGGCTGTACATATGCGTTTAATATAGATGAGTTCTGCCAGAACTTCAAGCATTTCCCTATCCGGGTAGACAGTGCGCTGAAGATTCTTACCCGGGCGGGATATCTGGAATATACCGACGAACAGGACAATGCCTCACGCCTGATGTTCACACTGCGGCGTGATGAACTGTATCGCATCCAGGAAAATAATCCTGACACAGAGAATCTGATTCGCATCATTCTGCGTTCGTACACCGGTCTGTTCAGCGATTATGCCTATATCAATGAAGAAACGCTTGCATTAAGAAGCGGACTTTCCCGTCAGCAGGTGTATGAAACACTGGTACTGCTCACCAAACGGCACATTTTGCATTATATTCCGGGGAAGAAAACACCCTACATCATATATACACGCGAACGCCAGGAAAGTGAACGTATCGTACTGAACCGAGAAGTTTACGAGGACCGGAAAGCCAGTTATGAGCAGCGAATCAAGGCCATGCTGGAATATGCCGATGCTGAAAACAAATGCCGGAGCCGCATACTTTTACAGTATTTTGGCGAGAAAAACGAACACAACTGCGGATTGTGCGATGCCTGTCTGGCGAAACACTCCTCGGGACTGAAACATGGAGAATTTGAAGACATACGCAACCAGATAATGGACATTCTGCAATCACCATGTTCCTCCCACGATCTGCTGGAAGCTCTTCCGGGAGATAAAGAAAAAAATACAAAAGCCTTATCATACCTACTTGCAGAAGAAGTGATCGGACAGGAACACGGGAAACTATATATCTGCAAATGAACATATTTCTAATACCGATTGTTATATAAGAAAAACACTGAATATGAAATCTAAATTATCAATTTTACTGCTTGGCATGGCTGGTTGGTTTGCATCACAACCTGCAACTGCCTGTACAGGTATCACACTGAAAAGCAAAGACGGAACTACAATCGTTGCACGTACCATCGAATGGGGCGGAAGCAACCTGAACAGCCAGTATGTTATTGTTCCAAGAGGATATACGGCACAGTCGTACACTCCTGAAGGAATCAACGGAATGAAGTTTACGGCACGATATGGTTATGTAGGACTTGCCGTAGAACAAAAGGAATTTATCGCTGAAGGCGTAAACGAAGCCGGACTGTCTGCCGGACTGTTCTACTTCCCGTCTTATGGAAAATACGAAGACTACAATGCTTCGGAAAAAGAAAATACAATCTCCGACCTTCAACTTGTTTCGTGGATACTGGGTAACTGTGCTACGTTGGATGAAGTGAAAGAAGCAGTAAAGAGTGTACATGTAGTCAACATCGACCCGCGTTCGTCTACTGTTCATTGGCGGTTTACCGATGCAGAAGGCAAACAGCTAGTGTTGGAAATTACAGAACAGACTCCGCATTTCTTCGAAAATACATTGGGAGTGCTGACCAACTCTCCGGGCTTTGAATGGCAGCTTACCAACCTGAACAATTATGTGAATCTCTTCCCGGGAACAGCTCCGGCACAAGATCTGGGAACTACTCCATTGAAATCGTTCGGAGCAGGAAGTGGATTCCTGGGCATACCGGGTGACGTAACTCCTCCTTCACGTTTCGTACGTGCGGCTTTCTATCAGTCGACTGCCCCACAGCAGGATTCAGCCGAGAAAACAGTGCTTCAGGGCTTTCAGATTCTGAACAACTTCGATATTCCGGTAGGCATTGAATTCCCATTGGGAAAAGTTCCTGCCGACATTCCAAGCGCTACACAGTGGACATCGGCTACCGATATGACAAACCGGACTATCTATTACCGAACCATGTACAACAGTGCGATACGAAGCATCGACTTGCGGACCATTGATTTTGCTAAAGTGAAATACCAGGCCATCCCGCTGGACAACGTCAGCCAGCAGCCTATCGAGCAGATAAAGGTATCTCCATCTCCCAAGTCCGGTCGCAAATAGAAAGATAATCCATTTCGGGACGACTCCCGAAAACCAAAGCATAGAACGAGGTATCTCTATGCTTTACCCCCATAATCTGTTTCATTAACTCATCCCCCACGGGTGGCATCTCGAAATCGGAAATCATTACTACATCCGAGCGATGCCACCCGTTTGTTTGTATCAAACGGACAGCTTCTTTTAATGCCGGAACCATATTGGTTCCTCCGTCGAAACGATAATTCAGGAAATCTGCCAATAAAGGAAAATCTGCACGCAAGTCCTTTATCAGCATGCAGTGGATATCTTCGGCAAAATTAATTACATAGCATTTGCGATGCGTGCCGTCTACCAACTTAGCCACAGCCAGCAGAGCCGACTTTGCCAGTATCTCACGCTTCCCCTGCATAGAGCCTGACGTATCCAGACAAACCACAAACGGTCCCTGTCCGCTTACCGGCTTTCTGCCTTTTTGAAGTACCGAACTGTCTTCTGCCGAACGACTGTCGAACACCTGCAAACGCTTCTCTACAAACTTCTGCATGAATACCGGACGAAGTGCCTCATCCGTCAGGTAACAATATTCTACCGGAAGCAGATGATTCAAATCGTTTCCCAACGTTATACCCTCGATATCGCTGCGTACAGCATGACGTACCAGTTGCTCTTCGCGTACTCCTCCCAACGGATCGAAGCTACGTTTCTCACCTTTACTGTGCTTTCCTAACACCCGCACCAGTTCACGAATGTGGCGATTCTGCTCCATAGCCTTCTCATAAGGCACGATACGCCGGTAAAGTTCCGGACGGTTCAACAACAACCATCTGACGCGCGAACCTGTCACATCGGCAACCGTTTTCAGTCCGTTCTGCTTGTCGAGCAAAACAAATCCTTCACACAACGACTCGATGTGATGATACTGATAATCGTATTCCTTGGTTGTGAGCAAGCGATGCCATTTATCCAGAAAAAGTTCCTGAAGGAGCTTCCGTTCGGGACTGAGCAAAGGCAGACGCTCCAGCCGCTCAATATAGTAAGCAACATCAAGCTCTGCAAGCGAATAACGTTTCCGGAAAGCTGCCTGCATACGATAAAGAGAATCCAGAAAATCAGACGGAAGCAACTGTTCATGCTCGTAAAACACCTCCCATTCGGGCGTATAGCGCGAATAAAACTCCTGTAACGAAGGAGCCGTCTTCCGGTAATAATCCCACACCGTTTCCTCCAGTTCACCGGGAAGCACCGTACCACGCTGTAAAGCTTCGCCCAGGCAATCAAAGCACCTGCGCCGAAGCTCCTCCAAATAAATCGTTTTCAGATCCTTGATCCGGATACTCCTCGTTCTCTTTTCGGTACGCATGTTTCAGTTCATCAAGTTCATTCTTATATTTTGCCAGCGAATCCTGCTGCACACGCAACATCTCTTCCATCGTCCGGCGCTGTCTGTCGCCCAAGAACAGATGATTACGGCAATACTCCATCTCTGCTTCGAAAAACTCCCTCGTTCCGGCATCCACCCGCGAAAGAAGCTCTTCCAGTTCCCGGAAACGAGCGTTTAAATCGCTTTCCGGACGCACTTCAATTGCCGGAAGCGGTTCCGCATCGGGATTACAGCGCAAAGGATATTCATAATTGTTGATAAATACCGAACGTCTTCCCTTACGGAGAGAATAGATTTTGTTCTGAGGAATCTTCCCGCGCATGGAAAGATCGTACTTCTTCAGGATAAAGCACTGCGATTTATATTTGTCTTTATGCAAGTAGAAGAGTTTCCCCGTATCATCGAGCGACTGGAAGTTGGAAGCAAACATCAGCAGACGTCCTGCCAGCCGTACCCGCTCTATCTGATAATAATACGAATCTACCAGTGTTAGTCCGGGATCGTGATTTTCACGTACCGTACCTTCTGCCATCAGTTCCTCCTTCAGTACCTGCAACTCACGGTCCACTCCCTGCAAGTTCAGCAGATAACCTTCAGCACTCTGCCGTATCGCTCCGGCAAGCATTTCTTCTGTTATATTCTTCTGTGTCACATCGCTCCACAAGCAATGTGCCAGCAGCAGACAGTCCGACAGACGGACAGCTTCCGAACCATTCAGGAAAGCCGACGTACGAAGCAGTTTGACAATCTTTTTCCAACGGCGGTCGGACACATACAGAGGAAGTTCCGCAGATTCTTCGTTCTGCAAGCGGCGGTTGTACTCCTCCATCTTTTCCTTCAGCAGATGGATGACTTCGAAAATGGAATAATGCAAGGTAATGCCCGCTATCTGCTGCTGCCATCCGGCATACTCCTCGTCACCGATAGCTAGTTCCTCCGGCACACATGGCTCACTCTCATCGGCAGAAGCAATCATCCGGTCGAAATCGGACAAATCTTCCACTCCCGTCACCATGACACGCAACAGAAAACGGTCCCACAAAGCCTCCAGTCCCTGTCCTACCGCCGGCAACTCATTCGATGCTGCTACCAGTCCCTTGAGCGGAAGCTGCATCGTCAATCGTCCGTTGCGGAAAATTTTCTCATTGATAGCCGTCAGCAATACATTCTGAATAGCAGGTCCCGCCTTCCAGATTTCATCCAGAAACACCACCGTAGCCGAAGGCAGATAGCCCTCGGTGACACGTTCGTACGTATCGCCTTCCTTTAGCTTTGAAATAGAAACCGGTCCGAAGATTTCATCGGGCGTACTGAAACGCGACATCAGATACTCGAAAGCCTCTCCCCGGCGGAAAGCCAGTTTCAGCCGGCGTGCCACCATACTCTTTGCCACTCCCGGAGGTCCCAGCAAGAAAATACTCTCACCTGCCACAGCCGATAACAACGACAGTGCAATAACATGCTCCTTGCCGAACACACGCTCGTTCAGCTGCTGCAACAACTGTTGTATGCGCAATCTCAAATCGTCCATGCTTTACGGTTTTAATTGATTTCTCTTTGCCTGCCAAACTACTCTTCCCGTCTGCATCACGACAGACAGAAAAATCAGTCCCAGTCCGGTATAGAAACTGAAATTCAGATCTTTCGCCTCACGGAAAATAATCATAGCCAGAATAATGCTGTAAATAGGCTCCAGATTGTAAGTCAGATTAAACGTAAACGCCGAAATCTTCTTCAACACCTGTATCTGAAGAATGTACAGCAAGACGGTACAAACCGAAGCGAACAGCAGCAAATAGCCGAAATCAGCAGCCGAAGGCAATATGGTTGGTACAGGAAAGAAATACAAATATACAGGAAGCATACAGGTCAGTCCCGCAAAGCCTCCTCCCATTTCATAGAGCAAGGTAGTGCCCGACGGATAACCCGAAGCCACTTTCTTGTTGCAGATGGTAAACAGGGAAGCCAGCGCCGACGACACGACTCCCATCAGTATCCCCGCACGGTAACGGGTGTCGAAGTGAAAGATAAGCACAATGCCCGCCACTCCTACCAGACTGAACAATATCTCACTTGCCGATACCCGATGCCGGTTGATTACCGGATCGAACAAAGCTGTGAAAAAGCTCATCAGCGACAGACAGACCACTCCGATGGATACGTTCGACGCCTTGATACTGCCATAGAAAAACAGCCAGTGAACGGCAAGCAACAGTCCCACCGAAGCAATACGCAATGCATCGCGGGCAGGAAGTTTCCGCAGTTTCTTCAGCAGAAAAAGTACGATATAAAACAATACACCAGCCAAAAGCATCCGATACCACACCAGCAGTCCTTCATTTAATGTAATCAGTCGACCGAAAATACCTGTACCTCCGGCTATGAGTACCGAGAGGTGAAGTTTGATAAAAGCCTCTTTCATTCGTTTTATTTTTTTCGGCGCAAAGGTACAAAACAATTTTGTAGCACGAGAAGCGAACGCTACAAAAAGACATGGCATTAGAATTAACAAAAAGACAGAAAAATACCGCTTACATAAACAAGTAAGGGCAAAACTTCCCAACCAACTGACAAGCCTCAGTGACAAAATCCTTCTTCTGTATGCCGGAAAGACTCTTCCTGTGAAAAATGATAGTCTTCGAACAACCTTTTTAACAAGTAAACGGCAGTATCTGACAGATATTCCCGCGAAAAGGAAAGGATTTTCCCTACTCAATCTTCATGCTCTGCATCTGCTCTTTGGTTATTCCAAAACGCTTGCCGTACTGTATCCAGTAACGTGTGGAAGCCCAGATAAACAAACGCTTATTCAGCGGCATGGTAGCTTGTATGTTACAATATTTACCGTTATCGACAGATTTTGCCAGTTTCCTGATTGCCCTCACAGCTATGTAACGGAACGGAGTGCCGAGTATCGCCTCTCCACTTCCCAAAGCCAACACAGATCCTGTGCGATAACCGTTTTTCTGACAAAAGAAACGGAGCATTTCCAAGGCAATATCGTTTTGGTGGTATTCCAGAAAACCGCAATTTATCAGAACTGATACAACAGGCTTCCGCTCCGGTGGGTTGGCTTCCAGATACTTCAGGAAATTCAGTAACCCCACTGGAAGCGAATCGGCATAAAGCGGAAAGACCAACAGTACATCGGAATACTCTGACATTTTCTGACACAGTGCGGCATGGTTGGTCTTCGATATATTGAAATAATCCGACGGTAACTTACAAGCGGTGGAGAATATTTCAGCATATCGTCTGGAATTGGATTTCGGAGCTCGCGGACTACCGTTAAGAATCAGTACTTTTCCCATTTTTCTACAATATCTTTTACCACATCGTTCAACATGGTTTCGGTTGTAAACCTTACTTCATAACTCTCAAAGTTCATATTGGCTGCATTGCGGGCAACCAGCTTTCTGAACAGGTCCTTTTCGTCGGACGAAATATCGCCGTAAGCAAGAATAGTAGCTTTCTTCGGCATTACGGCACGCTGCACGTGATGGGTTTCTCCCTTGTAAATGCGTATAAATGCCTGCTGTACAAGAATGGCACGCTCCAGCATGGTCTTCATCACACTGTCATATCCGCCATAGCAGAGCCGGCTGACATACAGAACAGTGTCGCTGGCAGCTATACAGGGATATACCCAGGTAGCGTCGTCACGAATCACGCATTTGCCCGGTGTCTTTGTCCAACATCCAAAGCATCCCACACAGTTCGCTATCCGCAAGGATGACAAATCAATGTATTTCACCGCCTCATCTTTCAAGAAACTCAGGTCGACAGGGCGGTCGGTCATTATCAGTTTCATATTTTATCTGTTCAAATTTAAACGAAGCTCAGCCATCTTTGAAAATATGCAAAGCTTGTAAAATACACACAACACGATTTCGACCAAGGTTCACAAACCATTTTCCGTATATGTTTTTTTTGAAAATATTAGCAAGCTCGGCAACTTTAGTAAAAAAGCTGGATAACCTTTTTATACATCCATGGCATGAGTATTATAAAACTTTACTATATTTGCCCAAATCTGATTCATTGAAAGCCACATAACGGCTTTTCATCGTAAAAAACACTATACTATGGATAGAACCAACGTTATTGGAGAAAAAGTAAAAGCCTTAGAACAGCAAAAGAAATAAGTCTGGAAGAACTGGCAGACCGTACAGGACTTGCCGTAGAACAAATCACACGTATCGAGGAAAATATTGACATTCCTTCGCTCGCTCCGCTTGTAAAGCTGGCGCGTGCACTGGGAGTACGTCTGGGCACTTTCCTCGACGATCAGCCTGATGAAGCGGGTCCTGTAGTATGCCGACGCGGAGATGCTGACGATACCATCAGCTTCTCTAACAATGCACTCGATGCGCGTCAGCACTTACATTATCATTCACTGTCGCGCAGCAAGACCGACCGACACATGGAACCGTTTATCGTCGACATCGATGCAAACGGAAATAATGAATTCCATCTGTCTGCTCACGAGGGAGAAGAGTGAGTTTATCATGGTACTGAAAGGCACACTGGAAATCAATTATGGTAAATACACGTATCTGCTGGAAGAAGGTGATACGATTTATTACGATTCCATCGTACCTCATCATGTACATGCTTTCGAAGGACAGGAAGCTCGTATCCTGGCTGTAATCTATACTCCTATTTAAACCGCTACCTATTATGATACAATTATCGGAAAGAACACTGGGTGACTGGCTGGAGCACTGGGCCAAGGAAACACCCGATAAAGAGTATATCGTATACTCCGACCGTAACCTGCGGTTTACATGGAGTCAGTTCAACCGACGTGTGGACAATATGGCTAAGGGATTGCTTGCCATCGGTATCACACACGGCACACACGTGGGTATATGGGCGAGAAACGTACCCGACTGGCTGACGTTTCTTTATGCCTGTGCCAAAATTGGTGCTGTAGCAGTTACGGTTAACACAAACTACAAACAGTCTGAGCTGGAGTACTTGTGCGAAAACTCGGACATGCATACGCTATGTATCGTCGATGGGGAAAAGGACAGCAGTTTTGTAGATATGACTTACCGGATGCTTCCCGAGCTGAAGACTTTCGAACGCGGGCACATGAAGAGTAAACGGTTCCCGCACATGCGCAATGTCATCTACATCGGACAGGAAAAATACCGTGGCATGTACAACACAGCCGAAATCCTTCTGTTGGGAAACAACATAGACGATACCGTACTCGACGAAGCAAAGAAAAAAGTCAATTGCCACGATACGGTAAACATGCAATATACTTCAGGTACAACGGGATTCCCGAAAGGAGTAATGCTTACGCATTATAACATAGCCAACAACGGATTTCTTACGGGAGAACACATGAAGTTCACTTCCGCCGACAAGCTTTGTGTATGTGTACCGTTATTCCACTGCTTTGGTGTGGTACTCGCTACAATGAACTGTCTTACACATGGTTGTACACAAGTTATGACGGAACGTTTCGATCCGTTGCTGGTACTGGCTTCCATTCACAAGGAACGCTGTACGGCACTTTACGGAGTACCTACCATGTTTATAGCGGAACTCAACCATCCGATGTTCGACATGTTCGACCTTTCATGCCTGCGTACAGGTATTATGGCTGGTTCTCTCTGCCCGGTAGAACTGATGAAACAGGTGGAAGAGAAAATGTTCATGAAGGTAACCAGTGTATACGGACTGACAGAAGCTTCTCCGGGTATGACACACAGCCGTATCGACGACCCGCAGGAGGTGCGTTTTACTACAGTCGGTCATGATTTTGAATTTACGGAAGTGAAGGTTATCGACCCAGAAACAGGAGAGGAATGTCCTCCAGGTGTACAAGGGGAAATGTGTAACCGCGGATATAATACCATGAAAGGATATTATAGGAATCCGGAAGCTACTGCGGAAGTGATAGACAAAAACGGTTTCCTGCATTCGGGCGACTTGGGTATCAAGGACGAAAACGGCAACTATCGCATTACGGGACGTATCAAAGACATGATTATCCGTGGAGGAGAAAACATTTATCCGCGCGAAATAGAAGAGTTCCTTTATCAGATGCCTGGCATAAAGGATGTTCAGGTAGCGGGTGTACCGTCGAAGAAATACGGTGAAGCTGTAGGTGCATTCATCATTCTGCACGAAGGATGCACAATGAACGAATATGATGTACGTGAGTTTTGCGAAGGAAAGATAGCCCGATACAAGATTCCGAAATACATTTTCTTTGTAAAGCAATTCCCGATGACAGGAAGTGGCAAAATCCAGAAGTTCAAACTGAAAGATTTAAGCCTGGAACTTTGCAAGCAACAAGGTATAGAAATTATCTGATACACAAGTATCAATAAAAAGATCGCACCCGTATTCCTAAGTCGAGAAATCAGAATATCGGGTGCTTTCTTAGAAAGACAAGTATTATTGATGAAATATTAATTCAGATCACTTCACTATTTTTACCAAGATAGTTTTTCCATCAGGTTCTCCCTTGGTATTATAGCTTTCTGATTTTACCAGTCCGATACCTTCGGCATACCATTCTGTTACACGTACGGTTTCGGTCTTCAGAACGATTTTTGTACGCTTCAGGTATGAAATCTTAATACAATCAAACTTACCGGCAGTCGTACTGACTTTCTCTTCACCCATATAAGCTGCACCAGATATATTTATCTCATTCTTCAGCATATTGAAGATCAGCGAATAAGTACGGTCTGGAATCGACTCGCCTGCACTGGCGTGCTTTTTGATAGTAAATGAATTATCACCTTTCAGTTTCAGCTCTTCAGCCATAGCCTGACGGGCCTTCGAATCGTATTTGGCAGGATCTGAATCGGATTTTATATAAGGACCATACATCAAATCTTCCTGGCAGGTAGTAACATTACCATCGTAATTCCAGTTATAAAGTGTATAGCTGGTATTATTCTTGGTCTTATTAGTTACTATTTTGGCAAGATACTGAGCACTTTCTCCTGAAGCATTCTTTACGACATTGTATACCGTAACCGTTTCGTTCGACAGGCTTTGTCCTGCCTCATCATAATTTACATAATGTAATTCCGTACCCTGAGTAGTACAGAAGTATTGTGCCTGCATGGTATGACATGCCAGCAGAGCAACAATGGCCAACAGCATTTTTTTCATAACTTTTCTTTTTATTTCACTGTATTATTCGGTTGCAAACATACTAATTTCTTTCAGCAAACATATCCATTAAGTTAATTTCTCGTTATCTTTGCAACACATTAACATAAAAGAGAATAAAATTATGGGCTTATTATCATCCTTGTTCGGTGGAGGAAAGCCGAACGAAGACCAACAGGCAAAACAAGGAAAAGAAAATTTCGAGATTCTGAAATATGATGTATCCGCGCACGCAATATGCGCCAGCTTCCCTATGCTATAAAATGTTTTGAGCAGGCAATAGCACTGAATGATGAACCTGAAACGCTGCAACTGCTTGCCAATGCGTATATAGAAGCCGGACGTACAGACGATGCCCGTATTACACTAGACCGCCTGGTTGATAAAACGCCCGACAATATACAGGCTCTGCTTGCTCTGGCAAGTATCTGTTATATGCAAGAAGATTATGAAAGTATGGATGATGCTTGTCAGAAAGCTATAAAGCTTGACGAAACCAGTGCTCCGGCTTACTATCTTGCAGCAAAGGCTGCACGAGGCATGAAAAATGACCTGCAGGCTATTGTGATGCTGACCAAGGCCATCATGCAAAACGAAGAATATAAAGAGGCTTATCTGCTTCGTGCCGAAGTCCTCTGGGATATGCGTCAGGCTAAAGATGCCATGAGCGATCTGGATAAAGTTCTTTCAGTTTCACCTGATGAAGAGGATGCTTTACTACTTAAAGGAAGAATACACGCAGCACTTGGTCAGGTAGAAGAAGCTCAATCATGTTTCAACCAGGTATTGGAAGTAAATCCGTTCAACGAAAAAGCCTATCTGCTTAAAGGTGAAATGTTAATGGAACAGAAAGAATTCGACCAGGCTATAGAGTTCTATACAGAAGCCATCGAACTAATGCCTCAAAACGCAGTGCTCTATCAGGAACGAGGACGTATCCGACTGCTAAAAGGTGATAAGGAAGGCTCCATAGAAGATATGAAAAAAGCTATTGAGCTAAATCCGGACAACGAGAAGCTGATTACCGGAAATTATGATAACCTCAAGCAAAACTCTGCTCCGGGAATTTATTAATATGCTACTTTTTAAATAAGACAAAGGGAAAACGTCAACAAAATTGATAAAACTGCAATGGTCAATTTCTTCAACATAAAAGAATATAATCCACTGATTTATTTAAGAAGTCTGGAATTATAATATTTTCAAACGAAAAAGAGTCGTATCAAACTACATGATAAAAAGTTTGATACGACTCTTTAGTTCATAAGAACGAAATTTTCTATTAAAAATTCTACATTTCTTAAAAATGTTTTTTTATTATAGCTTTCATATCTATAATTACAACTCATCATAAGCCTCTTTCAACTGCTTCATTGCCTGTTCAAGTACAGAACGCGGACATCCGACATTCATTCTCATAAATCCCGTACCCTCTTTTCCAAAAGTCGTACCACTGTTCAGAGCTAAATGCGCATGAGATACAAAAAAATCTTCAAGCTGCTGCTGTGACAGATTCAACTCCCGACAGTCAAGCCATACCAGATACGAAGCCATCGGAAGCATTGCCTTAATCTTAGGCATATAAGTCTTCAGGTAATGATCCAAATAATCAATATTACCTTGTATATAAGCCAGACATTGTTCCAGCCACTCTGTTCCATTAGAATATGCAGCCTCTACTGCCGGAAAGGCAAAAACATGACCTCCGCCAAACTCACAGCTTTCCATATAAGTAGTAAACCGTTTGTGGAGTCCCTCATTATAGATAATAGCATGCGAAGCAGCTACTCCTGGCATATTAAATGCCTTACTAGGAGCCATGAACGTAACGGAATTATTCTTTGCACGCTCGGAAATCATGGCAAAAGGAACATGATGACGAGGTGGCAACGTCAGATCGGCATGAATTTCATCCGAAAAGACAATCACATTATCTTCAGCACATATGTCTGCAATCGCCTTCAGCTCATCGTGTGTCCAGACCACACCGCCCGGATTGTGAGGATTACATAATATAAACACACGCACCCCTTTTATCTCTTTGCGGAACAAATCCAAGTCCATGCGATACGTTCCATTTTCCAGTATCAACGGACACTCTACCACCCTTCGGTCATTACGAGTTACCAGCCACGAAAAAGGATGATAAACAGGAGGCATAATCATTATTTTATCTCCCGGATGAGTAAAGGCATTGATTGCCATCCCCAACCCCGGCACAATGCCCGGCACGTAAGTAATCTGTTCTTTTCTTACCTTCATACCATAACGGGAATCCACCCAGTTGATAACGGCCTGATAATAGCTATCAGGTTTGCAGGTATAGCCCAGCACAGGATGCTCACAACGCTTGCGGATTGCATCAATCACAAACGGTGGAGTTGCAAAATCCATATCGGCTACCCACATCGGAATAAGATCTTCCCTACCCCATATACTCTTCATTCCTTCAACTTTTTCTAGCACTCGTTTCCCGACGGTCTATCAGTTCATCAAAATTATAATTCATGGTGATATTATGTTTTAATTAGCGAGTTTGTTCTAACACAAATTTAATCGAATATGTCGTGTAAAGAAAATATTTAAAGAAAAAGTTCATAAAACTATTGTTTTTTCAAGAAAAGTATTACATTTGCAACCGTAATGATAACAAAATAACAGAACAAAAATGAAAACATTTGCGACATACTTCTTCTTTTACTTTTTTTACTTTTACTTTAGCAATGAAGTGAAGCGGGAGTTCGCATATGTACGATAAACCAATGAATAAGTAAAAACAATATAACGAAATCCCGCTTCTGGAAAGAAACGGGATTTTTTATTTTAAACCAAGAGCAAATGAAAAAGATAGCAATACAAGGTGTTCCGGGCTCATACCACGACATTGCCGCCCACAAATATTTCAAGGATGAAGAAATAGAGTTAATCTGTTGCAATACATTCGAAGAAGTATTCGAGAACATGCGCAAGGACAGCAATGTAATTGGAACAGTTGCCATAGAAAATACAATTGCCGGAAGCCTGCTTCATAACTACGAATTACTCCGCGAAAGTGGAGCTACTATCATCGGAGAACACAAGCTTCGTATCAGCCACAACATCATGTGTCTGCCCGATGAAAGCTGGGAGGACCTGACAGAAGTAAACTCTCATCCGGTAGCCCTGGCACAATGCCGCGAATTTCTCCAGCACCATCAGGAACTGAAAGTTGTAGAAACCGATGATACTGCCGGAAGTGCCAAAAACATCCACGAAAAACAACTGAAAGGACATGCAGCCATCTGCTCCAAATATGCAGCAAGCATGTATGGAATGAAAATACTTCAGGAAGGAATTGAAACCAACAAACACAATTTTACACGCTTTCTTATAGTATGCGACCCGTGGATTGCCGACGACCTGAAAGACCGTTCGAAGGTAAACAAGGCAAACATCGTTTTCTCACTTCCACACAATGAAGGAAGTCTTTCGTAAAGTTCTTTCCTATTTTTTCCTATTCTACAACATAAACCTGACTAAGATACAATCATTGCCCATCATCGGACGCGAATGGGAATATATGTTCTACGTAGACGTGATGTTCAATGATTACCTGAGATATAAACAATCTATCGATGCGGTAACCCCGCTCACTAAAGCACTTAAAATTTTAGGAGAATATGCAGAAGGAGAATCAACATTATAATATACAGCCCGCCGACAGACTGGCTAGTGTCAGCGAATATTATTTCAGCCGTAAACTGAAAGAAGTGGCAAAGATGAACGCCGAAGGTAAGGATGTCATCAGCCTGGGTATAGGAAGTCCGGACATGCCGCCATCGGAAGAAACCATCAATGTATTATGCGAAAATGCCCGCAAGGCAGATGCACACGGCTACCAGCCCACAGTAGGTATACCTGAACTGCGCAAGGCGATGGCCGACTGGTACAAACGCTGGTACAATGTCGATCTTGATCCTGCTACGGAAATACAGCCGCTCATCGGATCAAAGGAAGGTATCCTGCATGTCACACTGGCTCTCGTCAATCCGGGAGATCAGGTTCTGGTTCCTAATCCGGGATATCCTACCTACACTTCACTAAATAAAATATTAGGAAGTGAGATCGTCAATTATAACCTGAGGGAAGACAATCACTGGCAACCCGATTTTGATGAACTGGAGAAAATGGATTTGAGCCGTGTGAAAATTATGTGGACTAACTATCCCAACATGCCGACAGGAGCAAATGCCACCATGGAGTTGTACGAAAAGCTGGTCGACTTTGCCCGCCGCCACAACATCGTCATTGTAAACGACAACCCATACAGCTTCATTCTGAACCATAAGCCTATCAGTATCCTCAATGTTCCGGGAGCCAAAGAATGCTGTATCGAGTTCAACTCCATGAGTAAGAGCCACAACATGCCGGGCTGGCGTGTAGGTATGCTTGCCACCAACGCGACTTTTGTACAGTGGATTCTGAAAATAAAAAGTAATATCGATTCGGGAACTTTCCGTCCCATGCAGCTCGCTGCCGCACAGGCATACCGCAACAGTGCAGAATGGCACGAAGAAGCAAACATCAACGTATACAGCCGCCGTCGTAAACTGGCGGAGGAAATCATGACTACACTGGGATGTACATTCGATTCTGATCAGGTAGGTATGTTCCTTTGGGGAAAAATTCCTGAGAGCTATACTGATGTAGAAGACCTGACAGAGAAAGTATTACACGAAGCACGGGTATTTATTACTCCGGGATTTATCTTCGGAAGCAACGGAAAACGGTATATCCGCATTTCTCTCTGTGCCAAGGAAGGAAAACTGGCTGAAGCCCTTAAACGCATCAAAGCAATTTTCTAAAGAATAATAAATTAAAAAGACAAGATAATATGGAACTAAATTTGCAACCCATCGAACTGGAAGGTGTATCAAAAGAACGCCCTCTTATCATAGCAGGTCCTTGTAGTGCCGAAACAGAAGAGCAAGTTATCTCAACTGCTACCCAACTGGCCAATAAAGGTATCAAGATTTTCCGTGCCGGAATATGGAAACCACGTACCAAACCCGGAGGTTTCGAAGGTATCGGTGTGGATGGTCTTGCATGGATGAAACGAGTTAAACAAGAAACAGGCATGTACGTAGCAACCGAGGTTGCAACGGCAAAGCACGTATACGAATGTCTGAAAGCAGGTATCGACATCTTGTGGATCGGAGCACGTACCACTGCCAATCCGTTTGCCGTACAGGAAATAGCTGACGCACTGAAAGGAGTAGATATTCCTGTTTACGTAAAGAACCCTGTCAATCCGGATCTGGAATTATGGATCGGAGCTTTGGAACGCATCAACAACGCAGGATTGAAGCGTCTGGGAGCTATCCACCGCGGATTCTCGTCATACGATAAAAAGATTTACCGTAACTTGCCACAGTGGCATATTCCAATCGAACTGCGCCGCCGTATTCCTAACCTGCCTATCTTGTGCGACCCAAGCCATATCGGTGGAAAGCGTGAACTCATTGCACCGCTCTGCCAGCAGGCAATGGACCTGGGACTGGATGGATTGATTGTTGAATCTCACTGCAATCCAGATTGTGCATGGAGTGATGCGGCACAGCAAGTTACTCCAGATGTACTCGACTACATCCTGAATCTGCTGGTTATTCGTAAAGAGCATCAGTCAACAGAAAGCTTGCACGAACTTCGTCTGCAAATCGATGCGTGCGACAACGAACTGATGGAAATCTTAGCCAAACGTATGCGTGTATGCCGTGAAATAGGTACATTCAAGAAAGAGCATAACATGACTGTCCTTCAGACCGGACGTTACAACGAGATACTCGACAAGCGTGGTGCGCAAGGTACATTATGCGGAATGGATGCCGATTTTGTCAAACAAGTATTCGAAGCTATCCACGAAGAAAGCGTACGCCAGCAATTGGAAATCATTAATAAGTAAGTAAGTAAATAACAGACTTTTATAAGAATCTATGAGAATATTAATTTTGGGAGCCGGAAAAATGGGTTCCTTCTTTACCGATGTATTGAGTTTCGACCACGAAGTGGCAGTATTCGATGTGAACCCAAAGAAACTGCGCTTTATGTACAACTGCTGTCGGTTTACCAATACTCAAGAAATAGAAGAATTCAAACCCGAACTGGTTATTAATGCAGCAACGGTAAAATATACTCTTGATGCATTCAATCAGGTTTTGCCCATTCTCCCGAAAGATTGTATCATAAGCGATATAGCTTCTGTAAAAACCGGACTGAAAGAATTTTACGAAAATTGTGGATTCCGCTATGTATCTACTCACCCGATGTTTGGTCCTACGTTTGCCAACCTTGACAAGCTAAGTACGGAGAATGCCATCATCATCAAGGAAGGCGACCATCTGGGAAAAATTTTCTTCAAAGATCTGTATCAAAGACTGGGACTTAACATCTTCGAATATACATTCGAGGAACACGATGAAACAGTAGCTTACTCGCTGTCTATCCCCTTTGTTTCTACGTTTGCCTTCGCTGCGGTAATGAAACATCAGGATGCTCCGGGAACAACATTCAAACGGCATATGGCAATAGCCAAAGGAGTGATGGGCGAAGATGATTTTCTGTTGCAGGAAATCTTGTTCAACCCACGTACTCCGGCACATGTAGAAGGTATTCGTACAGAACTCAACGAGCTGTTGGATATCATCAACAAAAAAGATGCTGAAAGAATGCGTGCCTATCTTACAAAGATTCGCGAGCATATCAAATAATATAGATGATTTCCAAACGGAAACATGGGATGACTTTACTTACAGTTTATAAGTTGACATTCTAAAAGTCCCTCTGTTTTCAGCCTGATATTGTAACAAATTAAGGCTGAAAACAGAGGGACTTTTCTTTTAAGGTTTCGATTTATCAGATTTCCAGGCCTAAACCTTACGTTTACAACGACCTGTTTTCTTCATAAAATCAATACCAGCTTTCACAAAAAACATCAGCATATTATCAGCAATTCTTCCTGATATTTTTTTTAAATTTGTACAAAAAAGCAGATAAACATCAGCTAGATTTAAAACAAAGAAATACGGAAACAGCTGCACAATCCATAAAAAAAGCGGTCAGACCATTTGTCACAGTCCGACCGCTCTATACTTAGAAAGAATTTAATACGCTATCAGAAGCGATAACCCACAGTTATCATAAAAGCCAGGTTTTTATTATTTTCCTGTGTCAGGCTTTTCTTAAACATGTTAGTAAAACCATACTGGCCTGTCAGATTCAGCAAATATTTATATCCCAGTTCAAAACCT
>ENA-OQJO01000020-OQJO01000020.1-human-gut-metagenome-genome-assembly--contig:-NODE-20-length-19486-cov-3.366548_pt1 | contig 19486 bp, 19 predicted proteins | sample MGYA00242613_ERZ504780 | MGnify/ENA primary metagenome ERZ504780 (study PRJEB26092, sample SAMD00036368) | human gut metagenome | host: Homo sapiens | study: EMG produced TPA metagenomics assembly of...
CCCTACTTTTAAGATGTACTATCATCCTGTGTTTAAAGGTTAATTAGGGAACCTCCGTATGCCGAACGGCACGTACGGTGGTGTGAGAGGTCGGAACGGGAATTAATCCCGTTCCTCCTACTCGATTAATGAGGAAGACTGTTTTTGCAGCGAAATAGCAGACGGAAAGTAGAGGATGGTTGCCTGAGTATGTGTATCTTTGTGAAGAAATATGATAGATAAAATTGATTATGAAAAAGAAACTGGTTTTTGCAACGAATAATGCACACAAGTTGGATGAGATACGTGCCATATTGGAAGATAGGGTAGAGGTGCTGAGTCTGAAGGATATCCATTGTGAGGCAGATATTCCGGAAACGGCTGATACGCTGGAGGGAAATGCTGCTCTGAAAGCTGAATATATTTATAAAAACTATGGTCTGGATTGTTTTGCCGACGATACGGGTCTGGAGGTTGAGGTCCTGGGAGGGGCTCCGGGAGTCTATTCGGCCCGATATGCTGGAGGAGAAGGACATGATTCGGAAGCTAATATGAAAAAACTGCTTGTAGAGCTGGAAGGAAAGACCAACCGTAAAGCGCAATTCCGTACGGCTATTTGCCTGATCGAGGGTGGAACGGAGCATCTCTTCGAAGGAGTTGTAAAAGGCGAAATAATCGAAAAAAAAACGCGGTTGTTCAGGATTTGGCTATGATCCTGTTTTTGTCCCCGAAGGTTATACTGAAACATTTGCCGAGATGGGCAATGAAGAAAAGAATAAAATCAGCCATCGGGCAAGGGCAACACAGAAGCTTTGTGATTATTTGAAATGTGAATAATACTGATAATCTGCGGGACTGCATCCAATCGAAAAGAACTGCTGAATGATTGATTCAGGCTGGTTCTGAATAGGATGAAGTCCCGTAGTTTTTTGTGTATGATTATTTGCAGATTTCCTTGAGGTATTGTTCTACTTTCTCAAAGAAAAGTGAAATGTGTGCTCCGTCTGTAAAAGCATGACTTACAGTCAGTGCAATAGGCATGATACGCTTGCCTTCGCGTATGATGGTCTTACCGGCATTCATCAGCGGATAATCCAGCGGATGTCCTACTTCCTGTTGGGTGTAGGTTATCGAAGTGAAATATAGTTTTGGAGTGGCACTTAGCAGGATTACATCAAAATCTCCTTGTTTATAAATGCTTTTATCGGTTCCGTATGGATCACCATCTTCAGGAATAGATGTGACAATGTGTCTGGCTTCGGTATAAAATGCTTCGAAATCAACATGATAAGGGATGCGTACCGTATAAAATGTTTTGCCGGGTACAGCAATAGGAGAAATGACATCCACTGTATCATGATAGACTACTTGTCCGTTTTTATCCCAGCGATAACGGAACTCTTTTATCTCGTTGGCAGCGCGCAATATGGCATAAAGATAATACAGAAAAAATGATTTTCCGTTGGCTTTGGCGTGGTTGTAAGCTTCAGTACAGTCTACTTCACTGGTGATAGCAATCCATGAATTCGCAAATCCACGGAAAAAGTTGTAGTTGTCTTTCCGTTCCCAGGTTTCAATATCTACTATATGTTTCATTTATTCTTGAATTTTTGAGCTACTTTTTGATAGGTAGGCATAGATATTCCCAAACGCTCACCCAAATCAATCATATCGAACAACATACCTTGTATCTCCGATGCATGTCCTCGGGCAAGGTCTTTTTGCATGGATGCTGTACTGTGCGGGTCGAGCTTATCTATTACTTTCAAATTGTAAGAAACAGGATCTTCCGGATAAGAAATTCCCATCTTGTGTCCGATTTCTGCACTTTCTCTGGACAGTCCGATAAATGTATCTCGTACTTCGCCTTCGTGTTGTACTTCTCCCATTGGTACATCGTGATATGCTCCAGTACATGCCATTGCCGAAATAAATGCCCATTTGATAAATGTGTCGCGGTTGATATCATCGGAAACATCGACTTTGATACCGCAACTTCTGACATCCTCTGCAATTGCTTCAATACGTTCCTGAGAAACTCCCTGCTCCGGACGTGCTCCGAATACCAGCCGGAAAATGCTTCCCATCTGAGTGATTTCGCCTTCACCTGAAACAAATCCTACGATGTAGATACAGCCATCGAGAACAGTTACTTCAGGTGTCAAACGACCAATACGTGGTCCTGTACCATAAACATTTAAAATAGGAATAACCAGTGTATGAGGTGCTGAAGCACGTTCTATTACCTCCTTGACAGAGTCGATGGAATATCCTTTTACACAGACAAATATCACATCTGCTTTCCCTTGATATTCTTCTGTTGTACAGGCGTTTACTTTCAGATAGTGTTCGCCTTTCAAATCTGATTTCAGATGCAGCCCATAATTACGGATATTCTCGAGGTGTTTTCCCCGTGCAATGCATGTGACTTCTTTTCCTGCCAGAGCAAGAAATCCGGCGATACTTCCTCCTACGCCGCCAGTACCTATAATAAGATAGTTCATGGTTTTTGTTTTAGGATTAAAAAAAGAAATCGGTCGCTGATGAGCGGCCGATTTTCTAAAATGGTATATTATACGTTAAAGCGGAAATGCATGATGTCTCCGTCTTCTACGATATAGTCTTTTCCTTCTACATTCAGTTTACCAGCCTCGCGTACAGCTGCTTCCGAACCGTATTTGATAAAGTCGTCGTACTTGATGACTTCTGCACGGATAAATCCTTTCTCGAAGTCAGTATGAATAACTCCGGCACATTGAGGAGCCTTCCATCCTTTATGGAATGTCCATGCGCGGACTTCCATCTTTCCAGCAGTGAAATAGGTTTCCAGATTCAGCAGCTTATAGGCTGAACGAATCAGACGACTGACTCCCGATTCTTCCAGTCCCACTTCCTGAAGGAACATCTGACGGTCTTCGTATGTTTCAAGTTCTGCAATGTCGGCTTCTGTCTTGGCTGCAACAATTAATATTTCTGCTCCCTCTTCTTTGACAGCTTCGCGTACTTGCTCTACATATTTGTTACCATTTACAGCACTGGCTTCATCTACATTACATACGTACATTACAGGCTTGGAAGTAAGCAGGAAAAGTTCATGAGCGATCTTTTGTTTCGTCTTTAGTTTCGAACTGTACGGTACGTGCTGATTTTCCCTGTAATAATGCTTCACGGTAGCGAACCAGTACTTCATAAGTTTGCTTAGCTACTTTGTCGCCTCCGGTCTGAGCTTGTTTCTGTACTTTTTGAATACGGCTTTCTATTGTTTCGAGGTCCTTCAGCTGAAGCTCTGTATCAATGATTTCTTTGTCGCGTACAGGATCTACACTACCGTCGACATGGGTAACATTTTCATCATCAAAACAACGCAGTACATGAAGAATTGCGTCTGTTTCACGGATATTTGCCAAGAATTTATTTCCTAATCCTTCACCTTTGCTGGCTCCTTTTACCAGACCTGCGATGTCTACAATTTCTACAGTTGTAGGTACTATACGGTCGGGAATAACCAATTCTGCCAATTTGTTAAGACGTTCATCTGGAACAGTGATTACACCAACGTTAGGTTCTATTGTACAGAAAGGGAAGTTGGCTGCTTGAGCCTTTGCATTCGATAAACAGTTGAAAAGAGTCGATTTTCCTACATTGGGCAAACCGACAATGCCACATTGTAATGCCATAAAACTTATATATTTCCTTATTAATTATCAGATTGTATTTCAGTTTGCAAAGGTAGTCATTCTTTTTGTCATTTACTAAAAAATAATTTTTTCGGAAAAGTTGATATATTCTTATCTTGTTTTTAGTAACAGATTGTTATGTTTTTTGCAAAATAGATTGTCTGATTAGAAGAAGAAATAAAAAAAGAGGCACTTCTCACGAAGTACCTCTTTTACTAGAGAGTTTATGAAAATATTGTTTTTTTGTATGTTGTTTTTACATGTCCATAGTTACAGTCATTTCCGGAACGAGAATGTAATCTTTCTTATTTTTGTTCCATTTGTAGTATTGGATTGTGGTGCTGTTTTCATTATATGTATATTTGATACACATATGGTTACGCCATGTTCCTCTACCTTCGTCCCACTTCTGTAACACGTTTTCTACAACTTGTTTCTTATCGTTGTATTTATAGTTATATTTCTCAAAGTTTGTCAGAATACCTTCATTCATTTTATATACAGTTTCCGACATCTTTACTCCATCTATTTCCTCAGTATTGTATATCAACTCAGTTTCTGGGTTGCTAGCAAAAACTGTAAGGTTAGCAGCGAAAACAAATACTGTTACAAATAAACTCTTGAGTAAATTCATTTTTTTCATATTTTTTTAATTTTAAGGTGTTACTATCTTTTTGTTTTTGATTACGCTGCAAAATTAGTAATACCTTTTGATGTTGCTAACTTTTTGGCAAGAAAAAATGAATATTTTAGCAATTTGTTGCCATTTAAAGATATCTTAACAATTCAAAATATCAATGTGCTTCCAACCAGTTCTTACCCCAATCACAGTCTGCCTGCAAAGGAACTTTCATTTTGTAAGCTGCTTCCATTTCCGAAATCACAATATGCTGTACTTTTTCCTTTCTTCGGGCACGACGCTGAAATTTAATTCATCGTGTACCTGAAGAATCATTTTGGAACGAATACCCTCTTCCATGAAGCGTTTGTATATACGAATCATTGCCACTTTGATAATATCAGCAGCACTTCCTTGTATAGGAGCATTGATTGCGTTTCGTTCTGCATACCCACGGACCACAGCATTGCGTGAATTGATATCAGGCAGGTAGCGCTTACGCTTGAATATAGTTTCGATATATCCTTTTTCTTGTGCCAGACGGATACTTTGATCCATATATTCTTTTACATGCGGATAGTTTTCGAAATATCCGTCTATAAGTTCTTTGGCTTCTTTACGTTCGATGTTCAGTCGTTCTGCCAGTCCGAATACTGATATACCATATATAATACCGAAGTTAGCTGTTTTAGCTTTACTTCTCTGTTCGCGGGTTACATCTTCCAGTTTCTCCTTATATATCTTGGCAGCAGTAGCAGCATGAATATCCTGTCCTTTCTGGAAAGCTTCTATCATGTGAGGGTCCCCACTCAGATGAGCCATGATACGCAGCTCGATTTGTGAGTAGTCGGCAGAAAAGAATTCACAGCCTTCGTCAGGAATAAAGGCGCGTCGAATCTCTTTTCCATCCTCATTACGGATAGGAATATTTTGCAGGTTAGGGTTGCTCGAACTAAGTCGGCCTGTAGCCGTAACAGTCTGATTGAATGAAGTATGTATATGTCCCGTCTTGGGGTTGATTAGTAAGGGAAGTGCATCAATATAGGTTCCCAGTAACTTCTTCAGTCCACGATGTTCCAGTATTTTTCCTACAATTTCATGCTTTCCTCGTAGACTTTCTAATACTTCTTCGGAAGTAACATATTGGCCGGTCTTGGTCTTTTTAGCTTTGTCTGTAATTTTCAGACGGTCGAACAGTACTTCTCCTACTTGTTTGGGCGAAGCAATATTAAATTCCATTCCGGCAAGCTGATGTACTTCCTCTTCAAGCTGCTTCATACGTGCAGTAAAATGCTGTGATGTTTCTTTCAAGGCTTCGGTGTCAATGCGTACCCCGTTGCGTTCCATATATGCAAGGACAGGAACCAACGGCATTTCGATAGTCTGGAACAGTTCGTTCACATTATTTTCTATCAATTCTTTCTCTAATACCTTTTTCAGTTTCAGTGTAACATCAGCATCCTCACATGCATATTTGTAGACAGAAGTAGGAGAGAGATCGCGCATGTTTTTCTGATTCTTTCCTTTCGGACCTATCAGCTCTTCTATTTTTATCGTTTCATATTTCAGATATACTTCGGCCAGGTAATCCATGCCGTGGTGAAGTTCAGGCTGAAGTACATAATGAGCAATCATGGTGTCGAACATCGGGCCACGGACCTCGATACCATAATTACCCAGTACAAGCATATCGTATTTTATATTCTGTCCGATTTTCAGTGTTTTCTCATTTTCTATGACCGGTTTTAATTTTTTAACTATTGCCAACGCTTCTTCACGATTTGCCGGAACAGGTACATAAAATGCCTGATTTTCGGCAAAGCTGAAGCTCATTCCTACCAGTTCTGCAGTAATTGGGTCGGTTCCTGTGGTTTCCGTATCTAGACTGAAAAAATCTTTTGTAACGATTATTTGTAAAAAATCGTCTATTTCTCCTCTGAATCAAGTAGTTGGTAGTCGAAATCAAGGTCTTCTAACCGCGTGAGATTTGAATTTTTTGGCTCGTCTGTATTCTCGCCCGCAAAAAAATCCAAAGAGATCGCTTTGTACAGGAGCCGAAGGAGCGGCAGTTTTCTTTTCAGTTTTGAGTATACGATCCAGCAGAGTACGGAACTCTAGTTCCTCAAAAATTTTACGGAGTTCTTCTTCATCGGGTTGTTCCCGTTTCAAGGCTTCCATATCTAGTGAGATGGGAACATCCGTTTTGATTGTTGCGAGGAATTTGGAAAAAGTAATCTGCTCGCGGTTATTCTCTACTTTTGTTTTGATAGCTCCTTTCAACTGGTCGGTGTTGGCAAGCAGGTTTTCGATACTGCCGAACTGGGCAATTAACTTTTGTGCTGTTTTCTCTCCGACTCCCGGACATCCCGGAATGTTGTCGGCCGTATCTCCCATAAGTCCCAACATATCGATAACCTGTGAGGGTGAGTCAATATCGAATTTTGCTTTGATTTCGTTTACCCCCATGACTTCAAATTCTTTGTCGCCATATTTAGGGCGATACATGAATACATTTTCCGAAACCAATTGCCCGTAGTCTTTATCTGGAGTCATCATGTATGTCGTAATACCTCGTTTTCCCGCTTCGGTTGCGAGAGTACCAATTACGTCGTCCGCTTCGTAACCACTTACCTCAAGAACAGGAATACGATAAGCGCGGATAATATCCTTAATGATAGGAACAGAAAGACGAATTGCTTCGGGAGTTTCCTCACGCTGAGCCTTATACTGCTCGAAAGCTTCGTGACGGAATGTAGGTCCGGCCGGATCAAATGCAATACCTATATGAGTAGGGTTCTCTTTTTTCAGTACATCCTCCAGTGTATTGACAAATCCCATGATAGCAGATGTATTGAAACCTTTAGAATTGATACGCGGATTTTTGATAAAAGCATAGTACGCGCGGTAGATAAGTGCGTACGCATCGAGTAGAAACAGTTTTTCCATTCGTGTAAAATTATTAAGTTTTCTACGTAAAAGTACAAAAAAATACCGTATTCGCTGTTTTATTATTACTTTTGTACCCAAATAAATCTCCATGGATAAATTAGAAGTAATCAAGAAACCCATAGAAAAGGAATTAAGCGAATTTAAGGCTCTTTTCGATGCCTCACTGAAAAGTTCTACCCCGTTATTAGACGAAGTTTTAGGCTATATCAAGCAGAGGAACGGAAAGATGATGCGTCCTATTCTGGTTTTGCTTATGGCAAAACTTTATGGTGGAATTAACGATTCCACCCTTCATGCTGCGCTTTCGCTCGAGTTGCTTCATACTGCCAGTCTGGTACACGATGATGTGGTAGACGAGAGTAACAAACGTCGGGGACAGTCGTCGGTTAATGCATTGTATGACAATAAGGTTTCTGTGCTGGTAGGCGACTATATGCTGGCAACCAGTCTGCGTCATGCTTCATATACCAATCATATTGAACTGGTCGGCCTGGTAGCACGTTTGGGACAGGATTTATCGGAAGGAGAGATTATTCAGCTGGTGAATATCAGTAACCGTGATTTTTCGGAAGAGATTTATTTTGACGTTATCCGTAAAAAGACAGCAGCCCTGTTTACTGCAAGTGCAGAGAGTGGAGCTATTTCTGTAAATGCCCCGAAAGATGAAGTGGAGAAGGCTGCTCTTTTTGGTGAAATGATAGGTATTGCCTTTCAGATAAAAGATGATATTTTCGATTACTTCGATAATGAAGAGCTGGGTAAGCCTACTGGAAATGATATGATGGAAGGTAAGCTGACTCTTCCGGCACTGCATGTATTGAATACTTGTGCCAATGAAGAAAAGAAAGAACTCGCATTGCGTATCCGTTCACTAAGTGCTTCGAAGGAGGAAATTGCCAGCTTTGTAGATTATGTGAAGCAGGAGGGAGGTATCACTTATGCGGAACAGGTGATGTATGATTACCGTAACAAAGCATTGGCCCTGCTTCCTGAAGCAGCAGATGAAGCGGTCCGTACGGCACTTACAGCTTATATTGACTATGTGATTAAGTCGGAAATAAATAAGTATTTCTATTATTGTAACGAGATCTCGAATAATCTTTGATATAAAGAAATGTCCTTTACTCATGTTGTTATTTACTTGAAAACAACGTGAATAAGGGATTTTTTTTGTACAAATTTTCTAAAAATATCAGGATGTTTTGGGGCATTCTTGAGCATAAATTGGGAAAGATTTCTTGATTTATTGGGGTGAATCTTTGCATAAAATAAATTTTTGATACGTTAGAGTAGGGCGTATATTGGTAAATAATATATATATTTATTGTAACTTCCTGTCTGGTCGGATTTTTCAGCTATAATTTTCTATTCTATTCTTTATCTCACTTATATAAAATACGCGAGTTCGGGATAAGTTTTGTTCAAAAGAGCGTGAGTTGGTTTGATTTTTCCACATGTACAGGCAGTGCCTCCGGCTTGTTCTCGAAAAAGGAGTACGCCGTAAGTGCGGCACAGATGTTCATGATGAAGTTGTGTATGGAACGATGCCTCGAATGTACGATGTTTGCCTTGTTTTTGAGCAGGTCGTTGATACATTCAATGATGTACCTTTTGCGCAGCATGATTTTGTCCCACATGGACATGAGCCTGTTCTTCATGTTAGCCCTCAATCCATGCACAAGATGTATGCCCCTGTCGAAGAGGTCCTCGAAGAGCGTCTGTTTGATGTATCCCCTGTCGGCGAAGACCTTTCCGTAGAGTTCTTTGGCGAAGATTGTCCACACCCGTTTGTCCCTGTCATCCACATTTGCGCCTGTAAGACAAAAGGTTATGATCTCTCCGCTGTCATTGCACAGAAGGTGCAACTTGAAGCCGTGACACCATCCCATCGTCCCCTTGCCGTCCGTCGCCAAGCCCTTGAACACCTTGTTGGCATAGCGGCGCAGGTTGTGGCACACGGGTATCATCGTGGAGTCCACAAAACTGATGCCGCTGCATTTGCCAAAGCCTTGAAGCTTCATGAAGAGCATCATGTGGAAGAACACGCGGGGCATGAGTTCGACAAAGCGGTTGTACGAAACGGCATCAGGAAAACAACCGGACAGGTGCTGACGTATATAAAAGAGGTAGTAATGCTTGAAATTGGCGAACGAGCCGAAGTGGTAACAGACAAGTATTGTCATTATCTCACTATGGCTTAACTTTCCCTTGCGGTTGCGGTGACGGTGCTCTTTGTCCTCCAAAAGGAGGTTTTTCTCACACTCGGATGCAAAATTCCGGCAAAACTCATCCATAATACAGAAAATTTCTATAACTTTGTTTTCGGTAATCATCGCTTATGTTTTTGATAACTGATTGATTTGCAGCTATAAAGTTACAAAATATTTGCGAGATTACCAACTTTTATAAGCTATATCTTATCCCGAACTCACGTAATATATGCCTGAAACCTACCGTGGAAGTTTTCAGTGTGACAATGATCTGTTAAATAGAATTTGGGAGATAGGTGCTTATACGATGCATCTTACCACTCGGGAATTTTTCATTGATGGTATCAAACGTGATCGCTGGGTATGGAGTGGAGATGCTATTCAAAGTTATCTGATGAACTACTATCTGTTCTTTGATTCGGAGACTGTAAAGCGTACCATCTGGCAACTGAGAGGAAAGGATCCGGTAACTTCTCATATTAACACCATCATGGATTATACTTTTTACTGGTTCCTGAGTGTGTACGACTATTATATGTATACGGGAGATGAGAAGTTTGTCAAGCAACTGTATCCGCGGATGAAATCGCTTATGGAGTATGTATTGGGACGGACTGACAGTGATGGCATGGTGCAGGGCATGACAGGTGACTGGGTATTTGTTGACTGGGCAGATGGTTATCTCGACAAAAAAGGACAGTTGGCATTCGAGCAAGTTCTTTTCTGCAAGAGTTTGGAAACAATGGTGCTCTGTGCTCGCCTTGCCGGTGAGATGCAAGATGCCTGGGGGTATGAAAAACTGTCCTCTTCTTTACGAAAGAAACTGGAACCTGCATTCTGGAGTGAGGATGCGAAGGCTTTGGTGCACAATCGGATTGGAGGAAACCAGAGTACTAGTGTGACACGTTATGCCAATATGTTTGCTGTATTTTATGATTATCTTTCAGAAGAAAAACAGCAACTTATCAAGCAAAGTGTGTTGTTGAATGATAGCATCCTGAAAATTACAACTCCGTATATGCGTTTTTACGAACTGGAAGCTCTCTGTGCCTTGGGCGAGCAAGAGCAAGTTATGGAAGAAATGCTAGATTATTGGGGAGGTATGTTAAAAGAAGGAGCAACATCATTTTGGGAAAAATATAATCCGGATGAGAAAGGAGCAGAACATCTTGCCATGTATGGACGTCCGTATGGAAAGAGTCTTTGCCACGCATGGGGAGCCAGTCCTATATATTTGTTAGGAAAATATTATTTAGGAGTGAAGCCGGTAAAACCTGGATATGAAGAATATGCAGTGACTCCCGCATTAGGCGGATTGAAATGGATGAAAGGCAGTGTTCCTGTCCCGGGAGGAGAAATAACCGTTTATATGGACCGCAAGACGATTCGCCTGAAAGCCGACAAAGGTAAAGGTTATCTGTATGTTGCAGCCAAGAAGCTACCAAAGGCATCTGTAGGAGAGTTTCAGAAAGTCGCTGAGGGAAAATATCGTCTTTGGATAGATACCAATCAGGAAGTAACGGTACATTATTGAAAACCATCATGTATATTTGCATGGATTATTTGTTTTAATCTTAAATGTATAATTTTTTAATTGCAGCAAAAATGAAATATTTGACAAAACTGGCAGGAATTGTATTATCTTGTCTTGCCGTAGCATCAACTATGAATGCACAGTTGCCGTGGAAAAACGGCAAGTTGGAGGTGTCTAGCCGAAGGGCGTTACCTGAAACATGAGAATGGACAGCCGTTTTTCTGGCTGGGAGATACCGGATGGCTGATGCCACAACGATTGAACCGTGAGGAGGTGGCTTTTTATTTGGACAACTGTAGCCGTGCCGGATTTAATGTAGTACAGGTGCAGACATTAAATGGGGTTCCCTCTATGAATGTCTATGGACAGTATTCCATGACGGACGGATTCGATTTCAGCCATATTGATAAAAAAGGAGTATATGGTTATTGGGACCATATGGATTATATCATCCGTACAGCTGAAAGTAAAGGTATATATATAGGTATGGTATGTATCTGGGGAGGACTGGTAAGAAGTGGGCAGATGGATGTAGAAGAAGCGAAAGCATACGGAACCTTCCTTGCCGAAAGATATAAGGACAATCCGAATATAGTGTGGATAATCGGAGGAGATACGCGAGGCGATGTGAAAACAGAAGTTTGGGAAACCTTGGCACGTACAATTCGTTCCATCGATAAGAATCATTTGATGACTTTCCACCCATTTGGTAGAACCATGTCTGCAACCTGGTTCAATGATGCCGACTGGCTCGATTTTAATATGTTCCAGAGTGGACATCGCCGTTACGGGCAAACTAAAGGCGATGGAGATAATCTGGCCGATAGTAATGTAGCAGAAGACAACTGGCGCTATGTGGAAGCAAGCCTTGCCAAAAAGCCCTTGAAGCCGGTACTGGATGCCGAGCCCAGTTATGAAGGGATTCCGCACGGACTGCACAATCCGAAAGAATGTCGCTGGACTGCAGATGATGTACGACGTTATGCATATTGGTCGGTTTTTGCCGGTTCTTTCGGACATACTTATGGAAATAATTCTATTATGCAGTTTTATCGTGAAGGATATGCACCAGCATATGGAGCCCAGGAAACATGGCAGGAAGCATTGAAGGACGAAGGTTTTAACCAAATGAAATATTTAAAGGAGCTGATACTTCGTTTCCCTTTCTTTGAACGTATTCCAGACCAGAGTGTGATAGCTGGAACTAATGGCGAACGTTACGATCGGGCAATTGCCACACGAGGTAATGACTATCTGCTGGTGTATAACTACAGTGCACGTCCCATGCAGATAGACTTGACCAAAATCAGTGGTGAAAAAAAGAAGCTTGGTGGTTCAATCCACAGAATGGAAGTATGACGTATATCGGTGAATTTGAGAATAAGGTTGCTGATTTTCAATATGATGCACCGTATATGAGGGGAGAAGACCGGGTGCTTGTCGTTACTGATGCATTAAAAGACTACGTGAAAGAGTAAATTAATATAATAAACAGAGAGGCTGTCTCAAAATAGAAATACAAAAGTAAAAATCTTATAGATTGAAACTTTGTAATAAAAACTCCTGCTTTAGCCCTTATTTATTACAATTATAGGACTAAAAGCAGGAGATTTTTATGTTGTGGCTTATCGATTGTAAGTAAACTTATCTCTGTTTTTATTTTGAGATAGCTTCTTCGTTTATCTTCTTCTATGCATGTAAAGAAAAACGTCGTGTTCTTTTCTAAAAAAATGTACGAATGACATTTTTCTTTGTACAAAAAATGTCACAAACATTATGACGTTATTTGGAAGACTCAGTATCTAGTTTTGATAAGAAACGTTTGCGGTCTACGATATAACGGATATGTATTCCTTCACCAATAATTCCTTTAGAATCGGAAGCGGAAACCTTAAACGTCAACTTTCTGCCTTCTTCCTCTTCCAGTATGGCTGTGGCTGAAATTACTTCACCAAGTCCTGAAGGTTTGATATGTGAAGTTTGAATCATTGCTCCTACCGTTGTGGAATCTTTCGGCAGATATGGTTTGACAGCATTCATGGCAGCATTCTCCATAAGTGCGACTAAAGCAGGAGTAGCAAACACTTCCATGTCGCCCGATCCTAAAGTTAGGGCAGTGTTTCCTTTGCAGACAGTTGTTTGGGAGGTATAAGTTAATCCTTTTTCCATAATTGCTTTTTTTATTTGATGGTTGTACTTAAGTCATTTCCTGAGGGACGTTGGAATATTCGCAAACCGAATTCGGGAATTACGGCAAGGATATGGTCGAAAATTTCACCTTGTATTTGTTCATATTCTAGCCAGACGGTCGTATTCGAGAAACAATATATTTCGAGAGGAAGACCTTCAGAAGTAGGTTGCATCTGACGTACCATAATCATTAATTCTTTATGTGTACGAGGGTGTTCTCGCAGGTAATTCTGGAGATAGTTGCGGAAAACATATAGGTTTACCACTTGTGTTTCAGGTTTAGCTTGTGCTTCATCTATCCATCCGCGAGAGGCAAACATTATCTTTTCTTTTTCGGAACAGAAATGTACGGTTGTCATGTCTATGAATATTGAACGTTTAATGCGTCGTCCTCCAGTTTCACGCATTCCTCGCCAGTTCTGAAATGAATCGCTGACTAGTGCGTAGGGAGGGATGGTTGTGATCGTCTTGTCGAAGTTACGTACCTTGACGGTAGTCAGTGAAACTTCCAGTACATCACCGTCTGCTCCGTACTTGGGCATGGTAATCCAGTCTCCCGGGCGCAGCATATCGTTGGCCGAAAGCTGTACGCCTGCTACCAGTCCCAATATACTGTCTTTGAAAATCAACATCAGGACAGCGGCCGAAGCTCCTAGTCCAGCCAGGATGGTTGCTGCGTTCTGGTCGATCAGTATGCTGATGATTAATATGATTCCTATACCGATGGCAACCAAATTAATCATCTGATAGATTCCTTTCAGCGGGCGGTTGCGTAGCGTTTCATGCTCATTGGAAATTTCGTATAGTGAATTTAAAAACGAATTAACAAGCATGAGAGTAGTGATTACCAAATATATAAGGCATCCTTTTAATAATATATCAAGGACCTGAGGTACATTGTTGAAAACGAATGGCAGTAACAAGTAAAACATGATGGGAGGAATCATGCGGCAAAAGCTGGTCATCATTTTTTCATTGAACAGGTAGTCGTCCCATGTTGCTTTTGTACGAGAAGTGATTTTATGTACTGCTGGTATGACCAAGTGCCTGAATAATTTGGTCATGATATATGAAATCAGCAGGATAAGTGCAACAAGTGTTAGACGGGTGCTCCAGCTGAGATTCTCTTTGTCAATGCCCATGTCTGATAATTGTCGGGCGACTTCTAAATATAAATCTTCCATTATTATGCGTATTTATATATGTTACGGACAAATATACAAAGGTTTTTTTATATATTTATCGGCAAGTAATTATTGATTAGAAGAATGTTTCATGTTTATCGTTCGTTAATTTTTATACTTTGCAGCTTGTTATGTCTGCCGTCGTGTATTCGTGACGATTCGCCATCCGGTGCGGAAGGAGTCCGTCCTGGAGACAGACTGCCCGATTTTACAGTTTCTTTAAATGATAATACCCTTGTGGTTGCTTCCGACCTGCTTGGCAAGGTTGCTGTTTTAGTGTTTTTTCATACGGAATGTCCCGACTGCCAGAAAGAATTTCCTGTCGTACAACGGCTTTATGACTATTACAGAGATAATTCTACGGTAAAAATATATTGTATCAGCAGAGAAGAACCTGCTGACGAAGTTGCTGCATATTGGCAGGAAAACGGACTTACTATACCTTATTCTCCTCAGTCGGGCAGGGAGGTATATAACTTGTTTTCTGAACGAGGTATCCCTCGAATTTACGTGTCGGACAAGCACCTTGTGGTATATTCAGTCTATTCCGATAATCCGATTGCTACATTCGAACAGTTGAAATCGGATGTAGAATATTGCTTGAACGGAAATTAATTTGCATTGCACGAATATATGCTATATGTGCATTTTTTTATCATATCTTTTTGCAAAACAAATGGTTTCATTAAATTTGCCGTCAATTAAACTACTAATACTAATAAATATATTATCTAATGAGCTTGAAAATTGTTGTATTGGCAAAGCAAGTACCTGACACTCGCTGTGTAGGGAAAGATGCCATGAATGCCGACGGTACAATTAACCGTGCGGCTCTTCCGGCTATCTTCAATCCGGAAGACCTGAATGCTTTGGAACAAGCGCTCAGACTGAAAGACACACATCCGGGTTCTACCGTAACCATCTTGACGATGGGACCGGGACGTGCCGCTGAAATCATTCGTGAAGGATTATACAGAGGAGCTGATAATGGCTATTTGTTGACTGACCGCGCTTTTGCAGGTGCTGATACGCTGGCTACTTCGTATGCGCTGGCTACGGCTATCCGTAAGATTGGTGAATATGATATCATTGTGGGTGGTCGTCAGGCTATCGATGGTGATACTGCACAGGTAGGTCCTCAGGTAGCAGAAAAGCTGGGATTACCTCAGGTTACATACGTTGAAGAAATTCAAGAGGTAAAAGAGGGGCGTATCCGTGTGAAACGTCATATCGACGGTGGTGTGGAAACTGTAGAAGCTCCACTTCCAATTGTCTTGACTGTAAACGGTAGTGCAGCTCCTTGTCGTCCGCGTAATGCAAAACTGGTTCAGAAATATAAACGTGCTTTGGGCGGACAGGAAAAAGCTGCCATTACAAAAGATGGAGCAGAGTTGCCTTATGCTTCTTTATACGAAAGCCGTCCTTATCTGAATATTATAGAGTGGAGTGTTGCCGATGTGAATGGTGATACGAAACAATGTGGTTTGTCGGGCTCACCTACTAAGGTGAAGAAGATTGAAAATATCATCTTCCAGGCTAAGGAAAGCAAAACTATTACAGGTAGCGATGCTGATGTAGAAAACTTGATTGTAGAACTGTTGGCTAACCACACTATTGGATAAAGACTATGAATAACGTATTTGTATATTGTGAGATGGAAGGCAAGCATGTTGCCGATGTCAGTCTCGAACTTTTAACCAAAGGTCGTAAGTTAGCCAATCAGTTGGGATGCCAGCTGGAAACAATCTGTGCCGGCAGCGACCTTGCCGATGTAGAAAAACAAGTTTTGCCATACGGAGTAGACCGTGTTCATGTATTCGATGCTCCGGGCTTGTTCCCTTATACTTCACTTCCTCATACTTCTATTCTTGTCAACTTGTTTAAGGAAGAAAAACCACAAATCTGTCTGATGGGAGCTACCGTTATCGGTCGTGACCTGGGACCGCGTGTTTCTTCAGCTCTGACAAGTGGTTTGACTGCCGACTGTACTCAGTTGGAAATCGGTAATCATGAAGACAAGAAGAATGGGGTTACTTATGAAAATCTGTTGTATCAGATTCGTCCAGCTTTTGGTGGTAACATTGTAGCTACTATCATCAATCCGGAACACCGTCCGCAGATGGCGACTGTTCGTGAAGGAGTGATGAAGAAAGAAATTGTTGATGCTAACTATCAAGGTGAGGTTATTCGTCACGACGTTGCGAAATATGTACCCGAAACAGATTATGTAGTAAAGGTTATCGACCGTCATGTTGAGAAAGCAAAACATAATCTGAAAGGTGCTCCTATTGTGATTGCAGGTGGTTACGGTATGGGAAGTAAGGAAGGATTCGACATGCTGTTCGAACTTGCTAAGGAACTTCATGCAGAAGTAGGCGCGAGCCGTGCTGCTGTAGATGCTGGTTTCTGCGAACACGACCGTCAGATTGGTCAGACAGGTGTAACAGTACATCCGAAGTTGTATATCGCATGTGGTATTTCTGGTCAGATTCAGCACATTGCTGGTATGCAGGATGCAGGTATCATTATATCTGTGAACAATGATCCTAATGCACCAATTAACACCATCGCTGATTATGTAATCAACGGAACAGTGGAAGAAGTGATTCCGAAAATGATTAAGTATTATAAAAAGAACAGTAAATAATGGCAAACTTTTATACAGAACATCCGGAACTCAAGTTTCACTTGAATAATCCGATGATGGAGCGTATCTGTCAGTTGAAAGAACGCGATTACAGAAATAAAGACGAGTACGATTATGCACCGCTGGATTATGCGGATGCAATCGACTCTTACGATAAAGTATTGGAAATTACCGGTGAAATTACCGGTGAGGTGATTGCTGCAAATGCAGAAGGAGTAGACGAAGAAGGTCCGCATTGTGCAAACGGTCGTGTGGAATATGCTTCTGGTACAAAGGCTAACCTGGATGCAATGGTAAAGGCTGGTCTGAATGGTATGACAATGCCTCGCCGATTTGGTGGCTTGAACTTCCCGATCACTCCGTATACCATGTGTGCGGAAATCGTGGCTCAGGCTGATGCTGGTTTCGGTAATATCTGGTCACTTCAGGACTGTATCGAAACACTTTATGAATTTGGAAACGAAGATCAGCACAGTCGTTTTATTCCACGTATCTGCGCAGGTGAGACTATGTCTATGGACTTGACTGAACCGGATGCTGGTTCTGACCTTCAGAGCGTAATGCTGAAGGCTACTTACGATGAGGCTAATAACTGCTGGCGTCTGAATGGTGTGAAACGTTTTATTACAAACGGTGATGCCAACTTGCACCTGGTATTGGCTCGTTCGGAAGAAGGTACACACGACGGTCGTGGATTGTCTATGTTTATTTACGACAAGAATGACGGTGGGGTAGATGTACGTCGTATCGAAAACAAACTGGGTATTCATGGTTCTCCAACTTGTGAATTGGTTTACAAGAATGCAAAGGCTGAACTTTGTGGTGAACGCAAGCTTGGTTTGATTAAATATGTCATGGCTTTGATGAACGGTGCTCGTCTGGGTATCGCTGCTCAGTCAGTTGGTTTGAGCCAGGCTGCATACGATGAGGCTTTGGCTTATGCAAAAGACCGTAAGCAGTTTGGTAAGGCCATTATCGAGTTCCCGGCTGTATACGATATGCTGGCTACCATCAAAGCAAAACTTGATGCAGGTCGTGCTTTGTTGTATCAGACTTCTCGCTATGTAGATATCTATAAAGCTTTGGATGATATCGCTCGTGAACGCAAGCTGACTCCGGAAGAACGTCAGGAACAGAAACGCTATGCAAAACTGGCCGACAGCTTTACTCCACTGGCAAAAGGTATGAACTCTGAATATGCTAACCAGAATGCATACGACTGTATTCAGGTACATGGTGGTTCTGGTTTCATGATGGAATATGCTTGTCAGCGTATCTATCGTGATGCTCGTATCACAAGCATTTACGAAGGTACTACTCAGTTGCAGACTGTTGCTGCTATCCGTTATGTAACTAACGGAGCTTATGCTGCTACTTTGCACGAATACGAACTGATTCCTTGTGCACCAGAATTTGAAGGCTACCTGAATCGTATTAAAGATATGACTCGTAAATTGGAAGCTTGTACAAATGCAGTAAAAGAGGCTCAGAATCAGGAACTGCTCGACTTCGTAGCACGTCGTCTGTATGAAATGGCAGCTGTCTGTGTAATGAGTCATTTGTTGCTTCAGGATGCAACGAAAGCTCCTGAACTGTTTGCTCAGTCATTGAATGTATATGTAAATTATGCAGAATCGGAAGTTGAAAAGCATTTCAACTTTATCCGTAAGTTCAATGCTGAAGAACTTGCTAGTTATCGGAAATAATTAACAGCTCCTTTTTACATAGAGAAAGCCCGGTGTGTAGCCGGGCTTTTTTGTGACACTTCTTAAAGGCATATTGCAATTATCAGTTTATCTCTATAATAGATGCTTGAACTTACGTCTTAACCAGCGGTCGAAAATTCTCAGTAAAGGTAGTGCAATCAGCATCGGAAGATAAAAAAGGAGTGATGAAGGCTCTGGCAGATTGTTGACCGACGCATGTAATCCTTCGGATATTTCTTTCCATACATCCATATAATCATACCTAGACATCCTCCTGTCATCAGCATGACAGTGATAATCATTAATATAAATAAGCGTTTTTTCTTGTTCGTTTTTCACGCAGATACATTTCTTCTCCGATTCGTTTCATCATGCGATAGGTGAAATTACTAGGAAGCTGGGGAGTCTTACTTTGTTTGGCAGCTTTCTTTAGCCCTTGGTCTTTATATTCTGTCATTTTTAGTCCTCCTTTTGCATTAATACATATAATTTCTTGCGTAAGCGGTGTAGCTTGACTTTAATATTCCCTTCGTTCAAATTCAGAATCTGTGCAAGTTCTTGAATGGAATGTTCTTCTTCATAAAACAAAGTGACCAGTGCCCGTTCTTCGGCTGTTAGCTTGGTTAATGCTTGTTGCAGTTTTTCTATTTGCTCTTCCGATTCATTGTTTAATGCGTCATCTATTTGTGTATCCGATATTTGATTCCACTGATTATCATCTATAACTGTTTGCTCTACATTCTTTTTTCTAAGAAAAGATAGGGCGGTATTATAGGCGATACGGTAAATCC
>ENA-OQJO01000027-OQJO01000027.1-human-gut-metagenome-genome-assembly--contig:-NODE-27-length-17516-cov-2.483812_pt1 | contig 17516 bp, 10 predicted proteins | sample MGYA00242613_ERZ504780 | MGnify/ENA primary metagenome ERZ504780 (study PRJEB26092, sample SAMD00036368) | human gut metagenome | host: Homo sapiens | study: EMG produced TPA metagenomics assembly of...
CACTCTCAGGCACAAGAAGCTAGCCAAGGCATAGCTCGCTCGCCTAAACCGTGTCTTCCGTCCGAACAGCGATCCACCATCAGTGGCCTCTCGGACTTCCGTTACGGCAGGGGCCTCTTGACACGTGGCTGCTGCGCCACGTAATGAACGCGTTGGGCCGCGGCATCGCCTCCGCTGCCTACGTGTCCATGGGTGGGGCGGCATGCTGGCCGGCTTCTACTTGCTGTCCGCGAACAACGTGGGCTGGGCGACGTGCACGGCATCGTGGATGGTTCGTTATTACAACGGCAGTTCTCGATAAACCAAATCGTCACGGACTGCAAAGCCCTGCCGTTCCCAGAAATCGTTGCCGGCATCGTTGTCTGCGGGCACCCCGACAGCGACTTTCGGCAGACCGATCGCACGAAGCGTTTCAACCACACGGCCCACCAACATCGAGCCAATGCCCCTACCACGTGCGTCGGGGTCGACCGCCGTGTGGTAGATGCGCGACCGTCTTCCGTCGTTGCCGGCAAGAATCGCGCCAATGATTCTTCCGTCATCGTCCTCGGCTACGAAGCAGGTGTCGGGATTGCGTTTGAGAAACGTCTTTATTGCATCCTCGCAATCGTCTATATCCCTCATGGTGAAACCTGTGCATCGTGTCCACAGTCCGTATACCAGCGGATAATCCTCGATTTTCATATGGCGTATGGTCATTGCTATCGGTTCGGTCATATTTCCTTCTTTCCTTCTTAAACGCCAATTCCGATTCTCGCATCGTTCGCGGTACTTCCCGTGCGGGTATGCCATATTTGCGTTGCGCGGCCGTCTGCAGCGCGCGTGTCGGGGAAGCCCCCTGAAGGATAATCCTCGATTTCGGGGATACCCCGGATGTGAACATACGGCAACGGTATGGTGAACTGTGCTTAACTGAAATCATGCATATGAAGAACGGAAGCATCGCGAGAGCGGCGGCTGTGGTAATCGCAACCGCCATATTGTGCGGCATTGTGCCTATGATTGGCGTCGCACTGCGCAATTCGGCAATCGCAACAACGCGTGAAACCAATATTTTGCAGACTTTAGCGACGCTGCCAGAAGGGTTGCGCGACTGCTCCACGGTACTTGCGTACCTATTTTCAACGGTAGGCTGCATCGCAATCGTCGCCGCGCTTGCCGCTGTCGATTTGCGTATTACCGGCAGCAGGCGCGTCGTCATCCGCGATGTCGTCGTGTCGGCGGCGCCAATACTGTACGTAACCGGCGTCAAATGGCTGGTCGAACGTCCTCGTCCGGTCACGTCCGCCGGCAGTGGTCTGTTGCCTGGCGATCCAAGTTTTCCGAGTGGCCACACGGCGGCCGCGGTGATCGTATCGGTCATGATGATTCTTACCGTACGTAATTTCGCGCACAAATGCTTCCCCGACGGAGAAGATGACGGGCGTGCAAACCGAAGACGGGTATTCCTCCGCAGGGCGATCATTGGCGCTGTCGCGCTTGTCGTGGCGGTTGCCTGTTCGCGACTACTGCTCGGCTTGCACTATCCGACCGACGTGATTATTTCCGCCACCATCTGTCCGCTCATTTCCTACGCCGTATGGTGTGTATGGAACGCATACGAAAGCGCGGCGGAGCGGTAAAAACGTATCTGCCATGTGAGTTCCTTTGATTCCGAAATCAGTTAAGGAATGTCCGATTGTGCGGGCAAAACGACAGGTTGTGTAATGGAGCGCAGGTTGGCGGCGAAAGGCTGGTTCAATCAAACTAGCAGCGGATGCTCACATGCGATGCAGCCAAGAACATCCGCAACAAGAACAGCGCAGGCTCAGGGAGGGCCAAGCGGGTTCGAGGAGTTAGTGCAAGGGAGAACCAATGGAACTCGAAGAACTTTCGGTCGTTGAAAAGGCCGCAATGCTTTCCGGTGGATCCGAATGGGATTCGCGAGGCAACGACCGCGCAGACATCCCCAGCTTCGTGATGAGCGACGGCCCCCACGGCGTGCGCCGCCAGCTCGGCGAAGGCGATCATCTCGGCATCGGCGCATCCAAGCCGGCCACCTGCTTCCCGACCGCAGGAACCGTGGCCAATTCTTGGGATCCGGCGCTCGCCGAAGAAATGGGCGAGGCCCTCGGCAACGAAGCGCACGATCTTGACGTGAACGTGCTGCTCGGCCCGGGTCTGAACATCAAGCGCAACCCGCTGTGCGGACGTAACTTCGAATACTATTCCGAAGATCCGATCGTCGCCGGACGTATGGCGGCAGGCCTGATCCGCGGCATCCAGAGCAACGGCATCTCCGCATGCCCGAAGCATTTCGCGGTCAACAGCCAGGAACTGCGCCGCCAGGCCAGCAACTCCGTGGTCGACGAGCGTACCATGCGCGAACTGTATCTGACCGGTTTCGAAATCGCAGTACGTGAAGCCAAGCCGCTGACCATCATGACCTCCTACAACGAGATCAACGGCGTCTACGCGCACGAAAACAAACATTTGCTCCAGGAGATTCTGCGCGACGAATGGGGCTTCGACGGCATGGTCGTCTCCGATTGGGGCGGCTCCAACTCCGCCGTCGCAGCCGTCAAAGCCGGCGGCTCGCTGGAAATGCCGTCGCCAGGTTTCACCTCCGTGCGCGAGCTGGAAGGTGCGGTCAAAGCGGGCACGCTCGCCGAGGCGGACATCAACAAGCGTGCCGCGGAAGTCGCCAAAATCGCGGCGGCGACCAAGCTCGTCGGCGTCGGCCGCGACGATCTGCTGTCGGACGACATCGCGAAGGCGCACCACGATATCGCCAGAACGGTCGCCGAACATTCCAGCGTGCTGTTGAAGAACGACGCTGCCACGCTGCCGCTCAAGCCGGGCACTCGCGTGGCCGTCATCGGAGATATGGCAGCGACCGCACGCTATCAGGGTTCCGGCTCATCCAAGGTGAACGCCACCAAGGAGGAGAACATCCTCGACGAGGTCAAGAACGCCGAAGGATTGGTATTGGCCGGCTACGAGCAGGGTTACGACCGCCAAGGCAAGCCGGATGAGGTGCTGCTGAACGACGCCGTCGCGCTCGCCAAGAAGGACACCGTGGATGTGGTGCTGGCCGTCGTCGGTCTCGACGAACGCAGCGAATCCGAAGGCCTTGACCGTTCCACCATGGCGATTCCGCAGGTGCAGAACGATCTGGTCGAAGCGCTGAAAGACGCGGGCAAGCCGATCGTGGTCGTGCTTGTCGCCGGCTCTCCGGTGGAACTGCCGTGGATTGACGACGTTGCCGCAGTGCTTTACGTGGGTCTGTCGGGTCAGGCCGGCGCTTCCGCGACCGTGCGCGCGCTGACCGGTGAGATCAATCCGTCCGGCCACTTGGCTGAAACCTGGCCGATGCATTACGAGGATTGCCCGAGCTCCGGTTGGTATCCGGCGATTGGTCGCGATGCGATCTATCGCGAAGGCCCGTTCGTTGGCTACCGTTATTACGAGACCGCCGGTGTGCCCGTGCGCTTCCCGTTCGGTTACGGCTTGAGCTACTCCACGTTCACCTACAGTGCCGCAACCGCCGGCGAAAAGGGCGTTGACGTGATGGTCAGCAACGATTCCGATGTTGCCGGTTCGACCGTTGTACAGCTGTACGTGCGCGGTCCGCAGGGTGGTGTGTTGCGTCCGGATCGCGAGCTCAAGGGCTTCGCCAAGGTTTCGCTTGCCGCACACGAAAGCAAGAGCGTGCACATCGATTTCGACCGTTACACCTTCCGTCACTTCGACGTTGCCAGCAACGAATGGAAGACGGAAACCGGCGAGTGGACGCTGATGGTGGGCGACAACGCCGAACACCTGCCGCTTACAATTCCGCACACCGTCGCAGGCGATGTCAATCCGGTTGCCGCGGATACTGCGCTCGGCCATTATCTCAGCGGCCACGTCAAGGAAGTGACCGACGCCGAAATGGCCGTGCTGTTCGGCCATGAGGTTGTGGCACCGGGCAAGCCGGTGACGTTCGGCGTGAACGATCCGATCATGTCGTGGGTGGATTCCAAGGGCTTCGTGGCACGTACCGTCGCCAAGACGCTCACCAAGCAGGAAGCCAAGATTCGTCAGAAGACCGGCGCTCCGGACCTCAACACCCTGTTCATCCTGAACATGCCTCCGCGAGCCATGAGCAAGATGACCCAAGGCATGGTCGATTCCGCGATGGTCGACGCCATCGTCAAAATCGCCAACGGACACACCTTCCGCGGATTGGGCGGCGTCATCGCCGGCTTCTTCCGCAACCAATCCGCAAACAAGCGTACTGCAAAGGAGCTGAACAATGACTGATAACAACGCAACGCAGCCGGCTGAGAAGGTCGGTCCGATCCGCCAGTGGATCAAGGACCACCCGAACATCTGGGAGTTCATCCTGTTCAACGTGCTGTCGAACATCTCCACCATCACCCGTTTCGTGGTGACGTGGATCGGCACCGCCATCTTCATCAGTGGCATGGGCCTGACGCAGCCGTTCCGCTTCCTGATCTTCAACTACGACACTCAGGGCAACGGTCTGGGCGGCTTCCTCACCTTCCTGCTTGCCGAGGCGCTCGCCCAGGTGGTGAACTTCTTCGTGCAGATGAAGTGGGTGTTCAAGTCTGACTCCAGCTTCAAGGATGCCGCTTGGAAGTACGTGATCCTCGCTGTGATCATCGTGGTTGTGAACCTTGTGCTGCCGGGCTATGTGACCGGTCTGTGCCAGGGTTGGGGCATGGGCGCTGGCATTGCTGGCACCATTGCTTCCGTGGTCAACACCCTGCTCGCCGTGATCGTGAGCTACCCGCTGCTCAAGTTCTGGGTTATGCCGAAGAACAAGGACTCCAAGGAGGTCGCCAAGTAATCCATAACTGACTTCCTTTTCTTCCTCTCCTCAACCCGCCCGGTCTTCCTCCTTTCCCGGGCGGTTTTTCTTATGACCTTTTGCTGCTTTCCTGTGATTTCTCAATATCGAAAGTGTAATCGTCAGCAGTGCTGTCGGCGTAAAATCGAAAGTAAGATTGGCGTAAACTTGAAAGTGCGGAATAATGAGTGATTTGGCGAGGTCCTAAAGCTTCGTCAACCATTAAACGGGGTCGTTCTCTTCCTCTCTCATGACCTCGTTGGAAAAGCCCTGCATAGCTGCGGGGCTTTTTCTTTTTGCTCAGAAAGACATACGCTAACCGGCCCAGCAAATGAACGTTTTTTGTTCTTTTGTCAACCTCTTCCGTATAGTTGTATGCAGTAACCTCCCGAAAGGGGGTTGCGAATCTATGAGAGGAAACAATGAGCTCGGAATTGAAGTTCGTCCGTTGCGGGTTTAACGGAGGAACAGAACGGGAATCTGGACGGCAGTGCCTGTCTTTGAAGCGTTGCCTTGCTTCGGTTATTGCTGTTTCCTTGTCCATCGTGTGCATGGTGCCTGCAGCATATGCTCAGAATATAGACGATGTGAGTAGCTCTCCTAACGCCGTAATTTCTGGGGGGGGGGGAGTAATACTGTCGTAGCTGCTCCTTCTGCTCGCAATGTCAACGTTGACGATAAGACGTCAGAAGAGGCCAATACATCAAACGGTGCGCCAACACCTTCCGAATCCTCAAATGGTGCGACAGACAATAAGGCGGACGACTCAGCAGAAGCTACCGCTGGCAATTCCGCTAATGATGGAGCCCAAACGCGGTCTCCAAACGATGCATCTTCTCAAGATGCCAAGAACGATTCCTCAAATGCGACGGATCAATCGCCGGCGAAGGCCAATGTGCAGGTCGCCGCGACGGCGCTTGGCGGCCGTGACTTTGAGGGTCAGGTCACCAAGGAGATCAACGGCAAGCCCTACATCCTGATTGGTAACGAGCAGCAGCTGCGTGCGATTGGTTCTGGCAAGAAGGTTATTGGCCGCATCAACAAGGTCAAGCAGACTTGCACGCGACAAGGACTCGGCAAGTATCAGTGGGTGGACGACGGCACGCCGTCTTCCGAATACGCCGGTGACGCCGATCTCTCCAATTCAGATACTTTGCGCGATGCTGATGCCTCCGACCACGACAGTCCACTGCTGTGCAGCACGCGGTTAGACGTCGGAAAGACCCGCACCAAGTATTACGGCGTGGGTGCTGATGGCACGCAAACGGACTACTCCGCTGCCAACACCGGCCTGACCTATTCCGCAGACGCCAACTACCTGATCTTCCGTGACATCGACCTGTCCAAGAACGCGGCAGATACCAACAACACCGAGTGGACTCCGCTCATGTTCTCCGGCACTATGCTCGGTGCGGTCTCCAATGACGGCGACACCGCAGCCAGCCTGTGGAAGGCTGTTGGTGCCGATGGCGCAAGCGTGGTTCACGCTACCGCAGCTCGGCCGGTCATCAGCCATGTGGTCGTCAATCAGAAAGATATGGTCTCTAATGTCAAAGGCGACCAGCTGGATGTCAGCAAGCAGCAGGGCATCGGCTTCTTCGCCTCGATCACGAACAAGACCGTGATGAACAGCAACAGTCTGGGCAGCGCCGGTACGGCCGTGGTGTCGAACCTCAAGCTGCAGGATGTGTCGGTGACGAATCATACGAGTGAATCGTATATTCCGCCGACCTTGCTCAGCGCACTCACTTCGGCAGTGGGTGGACTTTTGGATCTTCTGCTTAAGGCGTTGAAACTGCTGACATTCGGACAAGTAAATCTTGACCTCAATCTTCAAGGTCTGCTCACCCTGCACAAAGGCAATCCTTCCAACCTCGCCACGGGTGCATTTGCCGGCCGTATCTACGGGGACACCAAGGTTACGGACTGCGAGGTAGCAGATGTTTCGGTATCTAGCGTAAGCCGTATGACCGGTGGTTTCGTGGGATATGTTGAGGGCGCAACCCGATACGATGCAGTCTCCGACATCGTAGGAGCGCTCACCAATGTACTCTCGAAGATCTTGGGTGTCATCCCGTTCCTCGGGCTTGGCGATCTGGTGAATTGGCTGCTGTCCGGCACGCTCGGACTGAATGCCTTGGTTCCGGTCGGCTACTACAACCCGGTCATCTCGAACAGTTCGGTGAACGGGTTCAAAGAAAACGTGGTGATCGGCAACAAGAATAATCCGCAGGCCGGTGGCTTTGTCGGTGCGCAGATTGGTGCAATCATTGAGAACTCTTCGGTGACGAGCACGAACGGTTTCACCGTGCAGGCAACGCAATACGCCGGTGGCTTCGCCGGAGTAAGCCGCAACGGCAACGTGGGTGGTCTGCTCAATTCGCTTGGTATTGATTTGCTGTCTGCGCTGCGTCCGCAGAGCCTCATCGAGAACAGCAACCTGACCGTCGACGGCGATGGCAAGGTCACTGTATCTGCCACGGACTATGCCGGTGGATTTAGCGGCGCGATGGCCAATGCCTACGCGGTCAATAATACGATTTCAGCCACGGCTGCCGTGTCTACTGACAAATCCCACGCCGGAGGATTCACCGGATTCGCCTCCGTGGGATGGGGCCTGGAACTCGGTACGGACGATACCACGGATGCATCGCTGTTGAAACAGCTCACCAAAGCTGTGACTAAATTGCTGAGCGGCAGCGGTAGTGGTGCGGGAGAACTGCTGTCCATCGTCGGTGTGAATCCCTCCGTGATTCTCGGCACGCAGATGAAGGGCTCCCTCACCGTTAAGGCTGGTGGCGATTACGCGGGCGGTCTCGTGGGCGAAGGATCGGGCACGGTGATCGGCGACTCCTCACAGGATCATCTCAAGAACCTTACGTTCTGGAAGTACAACAATCCTCGTGACTTCCCTCAGCAGCGCTCCACCACCATAGAAGGCCTTGAATCGGTCACGGCCACGGGCTCCTACGCGGGTGGCATCGCCGGCAATCTGCAACCGACAACGGTAGCTGGGTTGCTCAACAGTGTGGTGAAAATTGGCGATATCGCCACGCTCAAGAAGTTCGACCAGTTTGCCGCGTTCACCGTGGAGAACATGTCTGTCACCGCTCCGGCATCCGGTTTGACGGTGACGGCTGGTTCATACTATGCGGGCGGTGCCATCGGATGCGCCACCGGCGGCGACGTGGCCAACACGAACCTTACCAATCTGGCCACGGTCTCGGCCAGGGGAGAAGCCGGCGGTTTTATTGGCTTCTCTGGACCAGGCGACGCCGTTGGTGCCGGCGGGCTCAATGTGCTTGGGCTTATCAAGCTTTCCGGTCTGCTATCGGTTGCCCAATATTCTTCGGTTGCAGTCACTGCATCGAATGTGAACGGCATCGCCAACGGATTCACGGTCAAGGCGACCGGCAAGAACGAGAACAACGAGACCACCGATTACGCTGCGGGCGGTTTCTATGGTCAGGCCAACAGCACCAAGACCCGCGAAAGCCATGTGACGAACCTCAAGTCGGTCGCGGCCGATACCAGCACATCCGATGGCATCGCGGGTGGCTTCGTGGGCTTCTCCACCACCGGCGGCCTCGCCGACGCACTTAGCAACGCCGATGATTCCAGCGTGTTGGACAACCTCATCAAGGGCGGACTGCTGTCCGTGAACGACCTGCTCGGTGCCATGCCGTATCTGATTCCAAGCTATACGGATACCACTGTGTCGTATGTCAACGGTGGTTACGTCGAAGGTGATATCGCGGGAGGCTACGCCGGCAATTTCCAAAGCGGCAAAGTCAATCAGTTCGATAAGAAAGATCTCGAGAACGACCCAACACTGGCAGACGTGCAGTCCCGCGTTCAAGCCAACCCCGTGGCCGTTGTCAACCTTGACCATGTGACCGGCGGCGCATACGCAGGCGGTTTCGGCGGCAAGGTCGTTTCCGGCGCACTCGCTTCGGCTGGCAACGGCGGCCTGAGCCTGCTCGGCAAATTCGGTACGGTGGATCTCGCCAACCTGCTGCAGGTGGTGCAGGGCTATGTGCCGTTCATCTCCTACGCGGGCGTGCATTCCGATGCCACCACCGTAGAGACCACCAGCGGCAACAAGATTTCCGACCCGGACGATCCCGGCTTCACCGTCTCCGCCACCCGACTTGACCAATCCGATACGCAATCCGGTTCCGCCGGCGGCTACATCGGCACGGTTCCGGCGTGCAGGTATCCCATTCCAGCGTGACCCAACTGCGCCACACCGACGTCAAGGCACCGAAGAATCTGGAACCACCGGATCCATCGACGACACCTATCTGAGCAAAGACAGCTCGTATGCAGTCACCGCCGCTCGGTATGCCGGCGGCTACATCGGCAAAATGGACATCGGCTCGGCGGCGGCCGTGGGCGGCGGCTTGAGCCTGCTCGGCCAGAACGTCAATCTCAACGATGTACTCAGTGTGCTGGATGTCGTCGTCTCGACGATTGAACATTCCGATGTGACCGGCGGCATCGGCGGATACTCCGTGCTGGCCGGCACGGCAGACCATAGGAACGCCAACAACAAGCCCGATCCACTGGGTATGGCCGGCGGCTTCGCCGGAGACATCGAAGGCGGCCATATTCAGGACTCGAGCTCGCATGAGTTCGTATACATCATCGGCCAGGTTTCGGCCGGCGGCTACGTGGGCACCATGCAGCCGGGAGCCGTGGCAAACGTACTCGGCGACGGCAGCGTGCTCAAGAAGCTCGTCAACCTCGACAACCTGCTCTCGCTCGTGCAGGACTTCGTGCCGACGATTCGCAACAGCTCGACCGATGCCACAGTGTGCGGCGGCGCGGTGCGCGCACAGGCGGCATCGGATACGACCACACGCCGCGGCATGGCCGGCGGCTATGCGGGACGTAACCGCGGCGGCCATATCTGGGGCAACAACACCGCAGCATGGAAGCAGGAGAACACCGACGGCAAATACAACGGGCCGCAACGCGTAGCCTATGCCGCGCGCATCCGCAGCGTATACGGTGCCGAAATCGCCGGCGGCTACACCGGCTTCATGGAAGCGGCCGATACCGCTCAAGGCGGTTCGCTCTCCTTGCTCGGCGGTCTCATCAAGGCCGGCAACCTCGCTGGCGTGCTGTCCGTGGTCTACCCGACCGAGGAGCACTCGAAGGTCACTGGTCCGCTGCGCAATATGAGCTACGACCAGTGGAAGACGTGGGTCGACAACATCGGCAAGTACGGTGCGTATGGCAAGGAATTCACCGATGTGACCACGGCTGATGGTGCGGGCTCTGTTACCGACCAGGATTCCCTGGACAAGTTCCTCGAATCCTACATCTTCGGATTCAACGTCGTCGCAGGACGTGCGGAGTATCGGACTGGCGCGAACTTGCATGATTCCGGCGTCGCCGGCGGACACGTCGGTCTGATGCGCACCGGCACGATCACCGATGGCCAGTCGATGGATGTCAAGACCGTCTCTGCCATGCGTGCGGCAGGCGGTTATGCAGGCACGATGGAATCCGGCTCGGCATCCTCGTTCGGCTCTATCCAACTATTCGGCGACAAAGGCATCAAACTTGATCTGGGTCAGATGCTCGACGTGGCACAGGTATTTGTGCCCGTCGTCAAATCTTCGAGCGTGGCCGGCTACCGCAAGGGTATGAAGGTCGTGGCCACCGGTGAAGACATCACGCACGGTACCGGTAATGCCGGAGGCTATGCCGGTCTCGCGGTCGGTGGCCAGATCTGGGGCGATCTCGACCAGAACGGCCAGAAGCTTGTCGAGGGTGTCACCGCTGCCGGCGCCAACGTTTCCAACCTGCGCAAGGTGGAAGGGCGCAACAATGTCGGCGGATTTATCGGCGTGGCCACTGCCGGTGCGGTTGCGGATGTGGACACCAATGCGTCCGAGGGATTCCTGCAAGGAATCCTCGACTCGCTGGTATCGAACCCGGCAAGTCTGGTCAGCGTATTGCAGGCCACGGTTACGACGATTCGCGGTGCACATGTGAGCTCGGATGACCCGGCATGGGGATACACGGTCAATGGCGCATATGAGAGCAAGGACGATAAGGGTAATACCACAACCAAGTATGCCCTGAACGCCGGCGGTTTCGCTGGTTCGTTGCAGGCCGCGATCCTCGGTGACAAGGATTCCGCCAAAGGCACCGGCAGTGAAGCGGATCCGAACAATGACCCGGCTTCTCTTACTGTTAACGGGCTGCGCGCTGTTGAAGGCGGGCAATACGCCGGTGGCTTCTTTGGCCTTGCTGATATATCCAGCGTCGCTTCCGTCGGCGGCGGCGCGGCCGGCGATAAGCAGGATACCAACCTGCTGCTCAAACTGCTCAAGGTCGGCAACGTGGGCGTGCTCGAAGCATTCCGCACCTTCATCTATGACGGTCAGGTCAACGGTGTGAGCGACGGCATCCAGATTGTCGCCCATGATTCCACCACAAAGGGCATGCTTGACTCGAAGCGTTACACCGGTGCGGTCGGTGGCTTCGGCGGTGGACTGATCAATGGCTCTGTGAAGCAGTCTGCGGTCACCAACCTCAACAGTGTGACCGGCGTGAACTACGCGGGCGGCTTCATCGGGCATCTTGGCAAATCCGGCACGGTCGCCGCCGACAATGCACAACTCGGCACGGATGCGCTCAATCTGCTTGGTGCCACGGCCGGCGTACTTGACATCTGGGGCTCGCATGTCGGTGATTCGCATGTCACCGGCATCCCGGACGGTTATACCGTCACCGCCACACACCATGGCGACAATTACGGCAAAGCCACCGACAAGGCTACCGGACGCGAGGTCGCGGGCGGATTCGTCGGCTACGCGGACTTGGCCAGGGTGAAGGGCTGCGCGTCTGACAATCTCAAGAAGGTCACCAGCGGCGAGATCGCCGGCGGATTCGTCGGTGAAACCAGCCGTGCCTATTTGGTTGACGCGAAGGTCAACTCTGTACTCGTGGACCTGCTCCTGCGAGTGGTGAACGCGCTGGTCAAGCTCCTGTACCTCGACAAGGCGCAGCAGGTCGGCGTCATCGACTTGGGCAAGTGGTTCCCGGCCATCTTCGGCAAGGTATTCGATCTCAAGGTGCTTTCGGAAGGCGATGTGCTGTACGTGAACCTGTTCGGGCTGAAGGTGAGCGTCGCCCTGTCCAAGGCTGATGATGAAAACCAGCAGCAGACCGACGTGGCGATTGTCACCATCGGCGATAGTGTCATCAAACTGCCTTGCAGCAAAGACGGCATTGATATGGATGGTTCGGGCAGCAACCTGACCGTCCAGCTCATCAAGGGCAACCGTACTCGCGTGGAACAGTCCACCGTAACGGGCATCGCCAATGGCTATGACGTGTTCGGCGGAGGGGCAACTCAGGATACCGACGGTGTGAAGGATCTTTCCACAGGCTACACGGGCGGCTTCGCCGGACTGAACGACGAGGGCGTGCTGGCAGACGACCACATGGTCTACGCCGACACGATCCGCGGTGCCAGCGGACTGGTCGACCCGTTCTCGAACACCAAACTCAAGTCCGTATGGGACTTCAACACCATGAGCGACATCCTCGGACCGGTCGATGACGGCAACGGCGACAAGGCATACAACACCTATCGCATTTACCGCAAGGCGGCCGCGAACGCTAGTGAGGCCCGCACCTCCGCACAGGACGGCAACAAGATCTTCTCGCAGAAGAACACGGCAGACGATGCGCTGAACACCGGACTCGATCGTTGGGAAGTGAAGCTGTTCGACGTGGTCAACACATACGACAGCGGCGCTGTGCACAGTGGTGCATCCGGCGACGCGGGCACCACATGGGTCGGCATCAAGGACGCCGTGACTGTGGCTGGTGGCAGCAGCACAAAGCTCGATGCCTACCAGTCCCCGGCCAAGGCCGTGCTCATGCTTGACGTGCCCGTATCCGACAACAACGGCGGACTCACCCCCGAACCGGACGACGGCCAGGACCCGTGCGGCAAGGACGGTTGCCGAACCATTGACCTGACCGTCCAGAAGGTATGGAAGGACGGCAACCTCGAACGGCCGCAGTCGGTCGAACTGAAGATCGCCGCGCACTATACCGATGGCAGTGGCAATACGGTGACGCCGCAGACGATTCAATGCTTCGGCGCGGATTGCACAACCGTGCCGCAGAAGAATCCATGGACGGTGACGTTGGACTCCTCCGATGCCTCTTCCTGGAGCAACACCTGGCGCAAGGTGATTCAAGGACTGCCGGTCGCATTCGTGGATGGACAGGATGTCAACGGCAAGGACATCGTGCGTTACTACACGTACACCGTGGAAGAAACCGCCGTGACCTATAAGGACGGCGATACCACCAAGACCATCAAGCCTGCGGAGGCCGGATACCAAGTATCGGTCTCCTATAACACCAAGGAACGCGTGGCCATTGTTACTAATGCGGCGTTGCTTCCGGATACGGGAGGCGCGGGCACGATGTGGTTCCTGATGTTCGGCTTGCTGCTTATGGGAGCTGGCGTGGCCTGGTACATGCGTAATCAACGCGTTCAATCCGGCACAGTCCGCTCGGGCTCCAGCCGTATACGAAAGCGAGGTGCCCATGCCGCGTGACGACCACATAGACAAACCGTACCTGCCAAACAGAAAAGATTTCCATTTAGAGAAAGGAACAATAGTGAAATCACTGATGAAAAAGGTTTTCGCTGCCGCCGCGGCGATTGCCACCGTATTTGGATTGGCTGCGACGACAGTCGCCACGGCCAACGCAGCGGATAATGCCACGCTGACGGTCAGCACTACTGACGCGAAGTTCGCCGGTAAGACCGTGAACGCCTACAAGATGTTCTCCGCCACCGTGAGCGGTGACGGCAAGGCTGTCTCCTACACGTTGACTGACGAGTGGAAGCCGTTCTTCGAGAACTCCACTGCTTCCGGACTAACTGGTGCTACCGACGCGAACGTCAACGATAAAGCAAACGAGTACGTATCCAGTCTGACTGGAAAAGAAAAAGACTTGGTTGCTTTCGCTGCCAAGGCATCGAACTGGGCACAGAAGAACAACATCACGGCTGCGACCGCTACGGTATCTACCGATGCCACGGACGGTAAGTACACTGCGACGTTCACTGGTCTCGACTACGGCTACTACGTGGTCGCTGTGCCGGGTGCGACCTTGGCCAACGCCAGTGGTCAATACGCCACGCTAGTTTCCGTTGATCGCACCAATGTGACTGCCAACATTAAGGGAGACCTGCCTACCGTCGTCAAGAAGGTAAATGGTGAGAGCGCCACCAGCGCGAAGATCGGTGATACCCTGACGTTCACCCTGACTTCCACCATTCCGGACATGTCCGCCTATGACACCTACACCTTCAACTTCAAGGATACGTTGTCTCAGGGCCTCACCTTTGGACAAGTCGATTCCGTTACGGTCGGAGATACGACACTGACCAAGGGCACTGACTACACCGTCGCCACGTCTACGGTCTCCGACAGTACGCTTCTTACTGTCACCATGCTGAACTTCAAGGACAAGCAGCAGACCAATGTCGGCAAGACGATCACCGTCACCTACAAGGCCACGCTGAACAAGGATGCTGTTGTGGGCGGTCATGGTAACGTCAACTCCGCAACGATTCAGTACTCCAACAAACCGGGCATCGAGGGCACCGGTGAGTCCGAACCCAGCAAGGTTCGCGTCTTCACTTATGGCTTCACCGTCGATAAGTACACTGGTGACAAATATGATGATGACGCTACTCGACTTGCTGGTGCTGAGTTCACACTTGCACCTAAGAACGGCACCGCTATGAGCTTCGTGCAAGTCGATGCCGGTAGTGCGACCGAGAACGCTGTATACCGTGTAGCTAAGGATGATGAGACAGGTACCACCACGACTATCACCACTCCTGCAAACGGTAAGGTTGTCTTCCAGGGACTGAAGAACGGCGAGTACACGCTCACCGAGACCAAAGCGCCGGCCGGCTACAACAAGCTCGCCAGCGCCATCGGCGTGAAGGTTGATGGCCAGAACAACGGCACTGACACCACGCATGCCACCGTCACCATCACCTACAACAACGACAACAATGGCAGCAACTACAACCAGACCGCATCGAACGGTGTCATCCCGGTCCAGAACAAGTCCGGTGTTATCCTGCCTGGCACTGGTGGCATGGGTACCATCGCCTTCACGGTGATTGGTGTGCTGGTCATCGCGCTCGGCGTTGCCTGGACTCTCAAGCGCAAGAACGCCTGACGAGCATGGCCGTGTTTTGGGCATGAAGGGCACACACCCGCTACGCCCACAACACGGTTTCCTCGCGAAAAGAACGCTCGATGAAACGACTGCGCAACATCCTGCCCTTACTGGTCATTCTCGGTGGAATGCTCATTCTGTTCTATCCGACGATCAGCAACTTCCTCATTATGCGCAACGCCAGCCGCGCCGTAAATAACTACGACGCCAGCGTTGAAGCATTGAGCCAGGAACAGTACCAGAAGGTGCTGGAGGCTGCGCACGCCTATAACGAAAAGCTCGCCCAGAACGATGCAGGAGAGACCGACGCTCTTGCCAGTGCCGTCAATTCCGCATCCACGGACGAGGAATACAACAGTCTGCTCAATATTGACGGTGACGGCATGATGGGATACATCACTGTGCCTAAGCTCGAGGAGACCTTGCCGATTTATCACGGCACTTCCGAGAAAGTGTTGCAATCCGGCATCGGACATCTCAAACAGACCTCACTGCCAGTTGGTGGCGCGTCCACGCATGCGGCGCTGTCTGGCCACCGGGGCTTGCCCACGGCAAAACTGTTCACGGACTTGAACCTTATGAAAAAAGGCGACAAGTTCTACATCACAATACTTAAAGACACGTATGCGTATCAGGTCGATAAGATCACTACCGTTCTGCCGACCAATACCAAACAACTGGCAATCGAGCCCGGCAAGGATTTGGTCACGCTCATCACTTGTACGCCGTATGCGGTCAATACGCATCGGCTGCTGGTGCGCGGCCATCGCATCCCATACGCGCCGCAGCAGCAGGATGACGCCAAATCCACGTTCCACGTGGACATTCCGCTGCAGTACTGGTTGCCGTCTCTTGCACTGATTGCCTTGCTTATCGCATGGCATTTATGGCAGCGTCATGAGCGGCGACGCCGGCAGAGTGGGAGCGCCAAGGTCGCATCTGGTGATTCTGACTCTGCGGATATCGAGCCGGACGGTGACTTGCCTCCTCAGCCAGACAGTACAAATAACCAATCACATTCATCACGGCGGAAAGGACCGGGCAGACATGTTAGACCTGCATAGCGGAAGCGAATATGGTGCGGCGCGCATTGCTGCCATGATTGCCGCCGCCGTTACTATCGTCCTCACTGTTCTTGCAGCCCTCGGCTCTATGGTGCCGTATGCGCAAGCTGATTCTTTCGGCGCTCTCACCATCAATGCCGTATGGGGCCGAGACACGGCTTCGCCCAAATTGCTTGCCGGCGATACCTATTCCATCGTGCGCGTCGCCACCGTCACAACGAACAATGATGGTAGCGTCTCCTCATATAAAACCGTCGGCGATTTTTCCGGCCTCACTGCCGATTGGGAACGCCTGACATCAAGTGAATATCACGATGCTGCCAAGAAGCTCGCTACGCACGCGGCGAAAAACAAGCTATACCAGCATTCCGGCACCACTAACGTAGCTGGTCAGCTCACTTTCCAGAATCTGCCGCTCGGCCTATATCTGGTCTCCCGCACGAGCTCGGCGAAAGCCAACAAAGCATACGACTGTGATCCGTTCCTCATCTCGATTCCTGGCAGTGGAGACACATCCACTGATCTCAACATCACAGTAGAGCCGAAATTTAGCACTGGAACTCCTGTTGTCCCGCCCGAAAATAACCCGAGCGAGGAGCCGGGCAATCCTGGCCTTATCGGTCGTACGGGTGCCGCCGTAGGCAGCATTGCCGCGGCAGCGGGGCTCATGTTACTTGTTGCGTTCATTTTGTTCAGATTGCGCATGAGGCGTCGCATACGGGACGTCAATTCGGCCGGCAAATCCCATACAGATGATTGCACGATGAAGTGAAAAAAGTAAGCATGAGCGACGAACGATTCTCTCCGGAACAAGCACAGTATCTGGCTTCGCTGCCTGCGGTCATAAGTATTACTGGTTCACGTATCCGATATGCAGAGTGGTTCAAGCGTGAATGCGTTTCGAGCGCTGAAAATGGTGAATCTCCCATTGTGCTGTTCCGCGAAGCGGGGCTCGGTCCTGAGTTGATAGGCGAAAAGCGTATTGAACGGTGCATGCATCGTTGGAGGAAGACAATACGAATAGAAGATCCAGGCACGGTAGACAGAGTGAATCTCCCCGATTCTGAGGTTACTTCCAGTCGCACGAATGAAGGTAACCCTGAAACCGGTGGAAATGATATGCGTGATTTGATTATCCGTCGACAGGCGCTTTATATCAGACGTTTGGAATTAAAAGTCGATGACCTAAAGATGCAGCTCTCGCAGCAATCCCTATCAAATGATGTGCAATGAGTTGTGCTGGATAAGCTGAGAGCGTCATCATTATTGACTCTGATTCAGTATGAGATTTGTTTGAAACATTGGTGATTCGTGATTTGCGCGTGTATCTCGAATCGATGGGTGGCACGAATCGAATCGCATATTATCGGGAT
>ENA-OQJO01000028-OQJO01000028.1-human-gut-metagenome-genome-assembly--contig:-NODE-28-length-17497-cov-3.906390_pt1 | contig 17497 bp, 16 predicted proteins | sample MGYA00242613_ERZ504780 | MGnify/ENA primary metagenome ERZ504780 (study PRJEB26092, sample SAMD00036368) | human gut metagenome | host: Homo sapiens | study: EMG produced TPA metagenomics assembly of...
GGTCCTCACGAGCAGCAGTCTTCACAGCATCAGGCGGAAGGGGTTTCGGCATTGCGCACCTTAGGCTGATAAGGCATTTCCAGACATCGGGCATGTGACAGGTAAAAGCTCACGTCAAGAATAGCCGTACGTATACCTCTGCTCTCTACCACATCGACAACCGATGCTACCAGCGGTCCGGTCTGCCAGGTAAAGGCTGATCCCGGTTCCAGAATAATCTGAAGATTCGGATAGCGTTCACGCAAACCTTTCAACAGTCCGATAAGGTGTTCCACATCGTAGTCTTTACGTGTCATCAGGTGTCCCCCACCCAAATTCAGCCATTTCAATTGAGGGAACCAGCGAGAGAACTTTTCTTCAATGTGTTTCAGTGTACGTTCCAGCTCATACGAACTCGACTCACAATGACAATGACAATGAAAGCCTTCAATTCCTTCGGGCAAACGGTCGGGAAGCAAATCGGCAGTCACACCGAAACGGGTTCCGGGAGCACAAGGATTATAAAGTTCTACTTCCACTTCCGAATACTCTGGATTCACACGAATACCACAAGATACATGTTCCGGATAAGCCTTTGCCTGCGGATAAAAACGCTCGAACTGCGACAGCGAATTGAACGTAATATGACTGCTATACTTCAGAAAAGCAGGAAAATTGGTCTCTGTATAAGCAGGAGAATACGTATGAGCCTTGCTGCCAAACTCTTCGAAAGCCAGTCTGGCTTCGTATTCAGAACTTGCTGTTGTGTAATGAATATATTCACGGAATATCGGAAACGATTTCCACATGGCAAAAGCCTTGAAAGCAAGAATAATTTCCACACCGGCACGTTCTGCCACACTTTTTATCAGACTCAGGTTCTTTCTGAGCAAATCTTCTTCCATAACATAACAGGGAGAAGGAACTTTTGTTACATCCAACATATATTTATCAATCTTTATTCTATTATTTTAAACCGTGCAAACTTCAGCAGCAACTGCTTTTCTCCCGCATTACGGAAGCGTACCGTTGCCTTACAGTTATCTCCACTTCCTTCAACTTTAATAATCTCGCCTATACCGAAACGTTCGTGTTCTATCTGCTTTCCGGCACAAACTCCATTTACAGCAGGAGAAGAAGCAGAAGTTCCGACAGAAGTTTCCGCCGCAGGGATTCTACGCAGTACACGTGGAGCAGCCGGCTTGACGAAGCGACGAGGTTCTTCGGGAATTTCACCTCCATCAAACATCGACGGCGAATTACCAGATATATACCGCGGAGTGTCCGAATCCATTTCACGGCGAAAACGCTTCGCCCCCTCTTCTACCTTTCGGGAAACGATATCCTCCTGAGGCAGGTTCAAATATCTGGCATCTATATCTTTTAAGAAACGACTGGGATTACTGAATTCCACCTTACCGTATTTAAAACGAGTCTTGGCAAACGACAGAAAACAGTGTTCTTCCGCACGGGTAATAGCTACATAAAACAACCGGCGTTCTTCCTCAAGCTGCTTGTATGAATCGCCAGCCATCGGACTAGGAAACAAATTTTCCTCCAAGCCTACAACAAAAACATTCTTAAACTCCAGTCCCTTTGCCGAATGAATGGTCATCAATGTCACCTTGGGTGCATCATCAGCCCCTTCACTGTCCTGATCAGTAAGCAACGACACTTCCGACAAATAATCAGTAAGCAGGATATGCGTATTGCCTTCTTCTTCCCGACCGGCACAGAAATCGTGCATACCGTTTATCAATTCTTCAATGTTTTCCTGCCGGCTCAAATTCTCAGGCGAACGGTCCTGATAAATATCATTGATGATACCCGACTGACGGACAATGTCTTTTCCCAACTCGTAGGCTCCGGTATGCGAAACCGCTTCTACAAATCCGGCAATCAAATCACGGAATGCCTGCAATTTGGTGTGAGTGCCTTTCGTCAAAGATACTCCATAAGTCAGCGGTTCGTTCAACACCTTCCACAAGCTTACTCTATGCACATTGGCTGCATCAATAATCTTATTTAATGTAGTATTGCCTATCCCCCTTGCCGGATAATTGATAACACGCTTGAAAGCCTCCTCATCATTCGGATTGACAGCCAAGCGGAAATAAGCTATCACATCTTTTATTTCCTTACGCTGATAGAAAGACAAGCCTCCGTAAATACGGTAAGGAACTCCCCTCTTGCGTAATGCCTCTTCGAAGATACGGCTTTGGGCATTCGTACGATACAATACAGCAAATTCATCGTATGAATATCCTTTTTTGGTCCGGAGCTGGGCTATCTTGTTTGCAACAATCTCCCCTTCTTCCACATCGCTGTAAGCATTGAATACCGTAATAGGTTCTCCCTTATCGTTTTCAGAGAAAACTTCCTTACGTATCTGCTCCCTGTTTTTCTCTATAAGACTGTTTGCCGCCTTGACAATGGTCTGCGTAGAACGATAATTCTGTTCCAGCTTAAACAAGCGGGCATCCTTATATAAACTTGTAAACTTCAGAATATTGTCGATGTTCGCTCCGCGGAAAGAGTAAATACTCTGCGCATCATCACCTACAACACAGACATGGCGATATTTTTCTGTAAGTTGCAGTACAATGCAATGTTGTGCATAGTTAGTATCCTGATACTCATCTACCAAAACATAGCGGAAGCGAGAAGCATACTTGTCACACAGTTCCGGATGTGTCTGAAACAATATATAGGTGTAAACTAGCAAGTCGTCAAAATCCATGGCATCACTCTGCCGGCAACGCTCCCAGTATCTCCGGTAAATATCGCGCACAGCCGGTATTTTAGCAGCCTGGTCATTTTCATAAAGTTCACGACTGGCAGCATAGGCATCGGGAAGCATCAGATGATTTTTGGCATTACTGATACGCGACTGTACCACTCCCGGCTTATACACTTTATCGTCCAGCTGCATTTCTTTGATAATGGCCTTGATCAGACTTTTCGAATCGGCGGCATCATAAATAGTAAAATTTGCAGAAAAACCAATGGCAGCCGCTTCCGTACGCAAAATACGTGAAAAGATAGAATGGAAAGTCCCCATCCATAAGTATCGCGCACGTTCCGCTCCTACCCGACGCGCAATACGTTCCTTCATCTCACGTGCAGCCTTATTGGTAAAAGTCAGAGCAAGAATAGACCACGGCTCATAACCGTTATCCAGCAGATAAGCTATCTTATAAGTCAGCACACGGGTTTTTCCCGATCCGGCTCCTGCAATAACAAGAGAAGGACCATCATTGTATAACACCGCAGCACGCTGACTTTCATTCAGTTCATTCAAGTAATCTGTCATACAGGTTAAAATATTTCAGGCACAAAGATAGCACAAATCCAGCAGTGTTCTAATACATTTCCAAGCTACGCCTAAACAATTTTTCCAAACTCGAATATTTATTATAAAATCCCCAAAGCTTACTGCTACAGTAAAAACACGAAAAGAGGAAGTTCCCCGGCATTTTATCCGGCAGAACCTCCTTCTCTCTCTACAGTCTCGATTATATAATATACCTTACTGAAAACCGAAAACCATCTTCTAAATTAAAGGTTTGGATTTTTAGCCGAATCAGTATCTGGATAAGGCATATATACCATCTTATCATTCCATGAGCCGCTTACTTCTACACCTTCTTTCACCTTTACTCCCGGCACTATTTCAATTTCAGGATTGCCCTGACGTTCTTCAAACGTTTTCTGTAGAAGTTTCATACGGAACTGGTCTGCCCGGCGAGTTACCATAGCAACCCAATAACCAGCAACTTCCCATCCATGTCCCTCTAAAGCAGCCTCAGCAAGCTGTGAAGCATTCATTGCATCAATATTTACTCCATTTATAACTTGCCATTTTCCATCATCTTCATACGTTTTTTCCTTTGTTCCATAGGTATCACCTACCATTCCACGCTTACGCACGTCTTTCAGACATTGTTTTGCCAATGACAAATCGCTTTCTCCCGCACGGGCAGCAGCTTCTGCGTACCACAGTTTCACTTCTGCATAGCGTATCAGACGATGACGATGCCCATTACACATATTCTGACTTGCAGGCAACGTATAATCATACGGAGCATCAATATTAGTCTTTGTCGACGGTTCCCAGTTTACAGAAAAGACGCTGAACATCGGATGACATTCCGGAATCACCCAACCGTCTTCTGATTTGTCATACCAGTTATGCAGTTCATACCCGTTTCCATCTTTATTGGGTTTCAGAATCTGTGGGTCATAAGTGGCATCCTTGCGAGGACCTTCCGGAAATTTCTGCCAGAAACGGATTTCTCCCCATGCATCTCCCCATCCACCAAGTGATTCAAACTGATCACATGAAGTAAGTTGGGAATCTTGCACCCAGTCTACATTTGGAGAATAATTAATTCCAAGAATGGTTTCCTTATTATAGTTATTACTCATGGCATATACATCGTAAAAATTCTCATCCATACGAATATCATATATTCCATTACGTTCACCTTCTATCACCTTCTTGGCTTCATCGGCTGCTTTTTTATAATAAGCAGTTCCTTTCCCTAAAGGCCATCCGGCCATAGCCATATACACAGCAGCACGCGTAGCCTCTACTGCTTGTTTGGTTACATATACATTTACACCATTCAAAAAAGCCGGTGCATTCTTATAACTTGCGGGTAGTCCTTCACATTCATCCGAAGTAAGGTCGGCTACAATTTGCTCGTACACCTGTTCTACACTGCTAGGTTTCATAGTGAAATCATCGTTTTCATTGGTCAGTGTCAATGGAATATCTCCGAAAAGGCGTACCAACGTAAAATAAGCATAAGCACGCCAGAACTTAGCCTGACCTATAGCCTGATTCAGCGATGCAGCATCAGTAGGAGTTTTCGAAGCGTTCTGTATAATAAAATTAGCAGCTTTTATAATTGCATAATGGTCGGACCAGCAATCTTTTACTCCTTTATTAGAGTTCACTGGAGCAAAACGGTCAATTTCTGCAGCGGCCTGCTTGTTACTTCCCGGATTGGTCGTAATATCATCTCCCTGCCACTGAGGATACTGAGGATTGGTACGAGTTTGTGAATAATTTACTTTACTGTACAACGAATATACACTCATATCCAGTTCTTCCTGTGTACTGAAATAACCTTCTGGAGTAAGTTTCCCTGAGGATTTTCCTGAAGCAAGTCCGAACAGGAAACAGTTATCAATGAAGCTGCCATGATACAGCCCAGAAATATCTTTGTTTTCATATCAATTTGATTAAAGGTTAAAAGTTCATGCGCACACCGAAGGTAAAAGTACGAGGAGTAGGATAAGCTCCCATATCAATACCTGCATCCACATCCACATTATCATTAGAGAAAGTTGTTCCAACCGGATCCATACCCTTATAACCGGTAATAGTAAAGAGATTCTGGCAGCTTAGCGTCAAACGGATATCGGCAAACTTTGTTACTTTTTTCGACAGATTATACGATAAACTGATATTTTCCAGTCTTACATAGCTAGCATCTTCAACCCACTTGGTAGATACAGCCTGATAATTATTTCCAGCCACCTTCAGCCCCGGATATATAGCCGACTGTCCCACCTTATCAAAATTATCAGTATAAGCCTCACGTAATGTAATAAAACGAGAATCGCCTACCATTGAAGCCATTGTAAAACGTGCCAGATTCAATCTGTCAGCTCCGAAGGCTCCGTTGAAGAATAAGTTAAGATCCCAATTTTTGTAAGTCAATGTATTATTCCATCCTACAGTAAAGTCAGGAGTTGCCTTTCCGATAACCCGACGATCGGATCCATCAATTGTTCCGCTATTATCCATATCCTGATAAGTATCCTTACCAGATTCATCAAGCCCTGTCCAGATATAACCATAGAAAGATCCGATTGCATATCCCGGCTTAATGATACTAGCCTCATCCACCATACCTGAAGCCGGCTTTGAGCCGAAGAAATAATAGTTTTCACCTCCAGCAAGTTTTTCTACACGATTCTTCAGATAAGTTCTGTTTACAGTTGTCGACCAGGTAAAATTCTTATGCTGAATCAAATGTGCAGTCAGTGATATATCTACACCTCGGTTACTGATTTCTCCATCATTCACCCAATAACTTGCACCACCTTTATAATTAGGCATTGTCTTTTTAAGCAAAGCATCGGTAGTGCGCTTATCAAAGTAATCGACACTCATTGACAAACGGTGATTGAACATTGAAAAATCCAGACCAACATCAAACTGGCGAGTCTTTTCCCATGTAAGTTCAGGAGTTGCAATATCATTAGCCCAATAACCGACATAGTCACTGCTTGTTCCAAAATTATATTTAGTCTGCGTCATCAGTCCTAAAGTAGAATACGGATCAATAGCCTGATTACCCACGATACCAAAACTAGCACGCAGTTTCAAGTCTTGTACAGCCTTGACATTCTTCATGAACTTTTCATTACTGATAGTCCAGGCAGCAGCTACAGAAGGAAAGAATCCCCATTTATTTTTAGAGAAGCGAGAAGAACCGTCAGCACGGAAAGTACCTGTCAGCTGATAACGGTCGTTATAATTATACATCACACGCGTTACTCCGGAAACCAGTGCCCAGTTCTGTATACCATTACTTACATCGCGGCTTTGAGCCATACTTGCATCCCACCAACCGACAGATTCCGTCAAAAGATTTTTTCCGGAAATATTCATCAGACGTTCCTCATACTTCGTTACTTCGTATACGGCAGTAGATGTCAGCGAGTGCTTATTCCACTTACCCATGTAAGTAAAGTTATTAGAACTCTGCAACATCATACGGTAGGTATCACTATTTCCCATGCTGTTCGACGGATTCACCCGTTTAGAAGAAAAACTGTATGATTTGGCATCGTAATAGTCAACACCGTTAGTTGTCGTAAAAGTCAGTCCTTTTGCAAGATTAAAACGCAAATCTACGTGTCCGGTAAACACATCAGTCATAGTTTCTCCACCTTGCAAACGCAAAATACCTACAGGATTGCTGGCTATGGAGTTAATAGGATCCTTCGCATAATTATTACCATCCATCATCTGCATAGTAGGAGAATAGTTCATGGCAATCCAGATCGGATTATCTTTTCCAGTAGCAAAAGATCCTCCTTTACGTATATTATGCGAAGCATTGACATCTGCCGTCACATGCAGCCATGGAGTAACTTGTGACGTAACATTAGCTTTAGCCTGATAGCGTTCATTCTTCGACTCTATTACAACTCCAGTCTGTCCCATATAGTTGCCGGACAAATAGAACTGAGTCTTATCATTACCTGACGATACCGCTACTTTATAATTCTGAGTAATACCTGTACGGAAAATTTCATCCTGCCAGTCTATTCCTGGATTCGTACCATTCAAATAAACAGACATCTCATCTTGCGTTTTCTTTCCAGCATCGACCAAAGCCTGAGCATATTCACGTGAATTAAGCAAATCATAGCGTTTATATACATTTGCAACTCCAAACGAGGCATCCAAAGTTACTTGAGTAGCTCCAGCCAACCCTGTCTTAGTCGTAACCAATACAACACCGTTTGAACCACGAGAACCATAGATAGCTGTAGAAGAAGCATCTTTTAAGACTTGCATAGACTGTATATCCTCTGGATTAATGCCATCCAAACCACTTTCCCGTACAATACCATCCACTACATACAAAGGATCATTACTTTTATTAATAGAACCAGAACCGCGCACACGAATCTTTACGCTACCGCCTGGCACACCACTGTTTTCCACTTGTACACCAGAAACACGTCCTTGCAAAGCATCCGAAACCTGCGTTATAGGCTGATCCTTAAAGCTTTTATTATCAAGTACAGCAACCGCTCCTGCTACATCAGCCTTACGAACAGCTCCATAACCAATAACAACAACTTCATCCAAAGTTTCAGTATCTTCTTTCAGGACTATCTTTGCACCATTTTGATTTTTAGCCGAAACCTCCTGTGATACATAGCCTATATAAAGAAAAAACTAAAACAGCATTCGGAGATGATAAGCTTAAAGAAAAGTTTCCTTCAAAATCCGTTATAGCACCATTTTCAGTACCTTTTTCTACTACATTTACTCCAATCAACGGATCACCATTTACATCGACAACAGTACCAGTAAATTCTGTAACTTACTGAGATACAGAAACTTCAGTAACATTCGCAGCCATTGCTTCTGCTGCAGAACTAATTGCGACAAACAAACTAAGGGCAATGGGGACAGAGTGTAAAAGTCTCCTTGTCCAAGGAGAGTTCACCTCCCGACAAAATTGATTCTTTTTCATAAAAAAATTAAGGTTAACTATCAAAGTATTATTATCACCCGGATGCAATAATTAAATACAATAATTGACTTTAACAGGTTTAGTTAAAGTTTATTTTTGTTTTCCGCAAAGAAAGAATTTAATTTTAAAATCAGCAAGAATATCAGTAAAATATTTTCATTTTTAACCAATAAATAATGATAACATTTAGAAATACCCCGATAGTTTTATAATTCCTTTTCAAATAAGATCTTAACCTGCCTTCAAAATACTTTCAGAAGACCAAATAAAACACACAAGTAAAATAATTAATTGCATTTTATTATTGAAATATAAAGACTCGCTTGTCTCTCGAAACAAAAAAATCAGCCGAATTCTTTTCTATCGAATCCGGCTGATCTCTCATATAAAAAGCAATAATTAATTTTTAAAGCTATGAATCGGCGCAGGAATACGTCCCTTACGATTTACAAAAGCCTCACAGCTAAAACGGTTGACAGGCATCACAGGAGCATATCCCAGCAATCCACCAAACTCAACAGTATCACCAACCTCTTTACCCACTACAGGAATAATACGCACGGCGGTGGTTTTCTGGTTAATCATACCAATAGCTGTTTCATCGGCAATAATACCCGAAATAGTTGCAGCAGATGTAGTTCCTGGGATAGCAATCATATCCAAACCTACTGAACAAACACAAGTCATCGCCTCCAGTTTTTCCAAAGTTAAAGCACCGGCTTCTACCGCATTTATCATACCCTGATCTTCACTGACAGGAATAAATGCTCCACTTAGTCCTCCAACATACGATGAAGCCATTACTCCACCTTTCTTTACCTGATCGTTCAACAAAGCAAGAGCAGCTGTGGTTCCAGGTGCTCCCGGATGTTCCAAACCAATCTCCTGTAATATTTCGGCTACACTATCACCAATAGCCGGAGTTGGAGCAAGTGACAAATCAATGATACCGAAAGGAACGCCCAAACGGCGAGAAGCTTCCTGTGCAACCAGCTGTCCGACACGTGTAATCTTAAAGGCTGTACGCTTGATAGTTTCACAAAGTACCTCAAAACCTTCACCACGTACTTGTTCCAATGCGTATTTCACAACGCCCGGTCCGCTGACACCAACATTTATAATAGCATCGTCTTCCGATACTCCATGAAAAGCTCCTGCCATAAATGGATTATCATCGGGAGCATTACACAATACGACCAGTTTAGCACATCCCAAAGAATCACGCTCCTTAGTCAATTCCGCAGTCTCCTTGATTATTTCTCCCATAAGGCGAACAGCATCCATATTGATGCCTGTTTTAGTCGATCCCACATTCACTGAGCTGCAAATACGTTCCGTACAAGCCAAAGCCTTAGGAATAGAACGAATAAGCAATTCATCGCTTCGGGTCATGCCTTTCGAAACAATAGCAGAATATCCTCCGATAAAATTCACTCCCAATTCTTCTGCAACCCGGTCTAATGTCTGTGCTATCTTTACATAATCATCCGGAGTATGGCATGCAGTACCGCCAACCAATGCTATAGGAGTAATAGAAATACGTTTGTTTACGATAGGAATTCCATACTCCTTGGCAATATCCTCTCCCGTTTTTACCAGATTTTTAGCAAAGCGGGTCATCTTATTATATATATTCTGACAGAGAACATCCAGATTACTGTCGGCACAGTCCAACAAGTTTATTCCCTATAGTAATGGTACGTACATCCAGATTTTCTTTCTCTATCATCTTATTGGTTTCGAGAACCTCGGATATATTAATCATAGCAATACTGTTTTTTAGATACGATGCATTTTATTGAATATTTCCTCACGCTGGCATTTCACCTGTACTCCGATTTCATTTCCGGCTTCTACCAGTTCAGTTACTATTTGCTCGAAAGGCTTTTCTATATTCGCCAGATCTACAATCATCATCATATTAAAATACTCCTGAACAATAGTCTGAGAAATATCCAATATGTTTACATTATTTTTAGCAAGATAAGAACATACCTTTGCTATGATACCCACTGTATCTCCACCTACTACAGTAATAATCGCCTTATTCATAATCAAGTTTTCTAAGTGTTATTAATTTTACAAAGATATGTATTTATTATCAAAAGCCACCTCTCTAAAACTTTTTTTACCCAAATGCTTGCTTATTACAAAATTTTACGTACCTTTGCATCGCTTTTGAAAGGAAGCACTCTTACAAAAGAGTTTTGGAGAGGTGGCAGAGTGGTCGATTGCGGCGGTCTTGAAAACCGTTGTACCGCGAGGTACCCGGGGTTCGAATCCCTGTCTCTCCGCTAGGTTGATTGAATATAGTCCCGTAGAATTTATTCTATGGGACTTTTTTTATGATAATCAATCTAAATTTTTAGAAAAAGTCGTAATTTCCTTTGGGGGTAAATCGTGTATTTAGTTTTCTATATGATCGGTTGCTCGTTTAATTGAATCTGAAAAAATCAGAAATGTTTTTTTGAATAGCAGAATTAATCTTCTAGGGTATAGTGCGTTTTTATTGCTTGTGATCCTTTGTTGCATTTTGTTGAGTTCGAAAACTCAGTACGGTTTGACATCATGAAAATGGATCAACGTAAAAACTTGAGGGGTTAATTCAATAAATATTATCTTTGCCTACAAGAATAAAATAAAATATAATGGAAACAAACGGTTATCGTCTCCTTCTCCCGGAAGGAACTCTTGATTATTTCAACATATCAGATGTAAAGGAAAGCAGTACTGAAATAACAATCTATCTTGAAGAGAAGAATGAAGTTCCGAAAGAGTACTCTGAGAGCAAAGTTGAGAGCAAGGGCTTTTATGATCCGATAACCGTACAAGACTTTCCAATCCGCGGAAAGAAGGTATATCTAAACATCCGTCGCCGCCGATGGGTTTTAAAGGATGAGGACTGCTATGTAAGCCGTAACTGGAAACTGGTTGCCCAAGGCAGCCGCATGACGCAAGAATTTGCGTCTTTTTTAAAAGAGTTATATTGATACGCTTCCTGTCAGCTGTAAGCTTTTGGGAACTCTGTTCGGTATTGACGGTGATCTTTTTGAAAGACAGTATCGCAATCATCTGAGCGGATATTTGAAATGGCCCCAACTCCCACACGCAGAAGAATGGATTCTGTTTGAGAAAAACATCGGAGCATACGTAGGTATAGACGAAGTGTGTCTTTCGCGCGGTGAATTATATACCATATTGATAAACAAGGAGAAAAGAGGAGCTGCTGGAAGTATTATCGCCATCATAAAAGGCACTGACGTAAAGACTGTTATATCCATCCTTCTGAAGCTTTCCAGACGCAAGCGCTTTCAGGTAAGAGAAATAACACTTGATATGGCTCCGAATATGGAGCAAATAGCCCGTATCTGTTTTCCTACCGCCCGTCGTGTTACAGACCGTTTCCATGTACAGAAGCTCGCTTATGAAGCCGTTCAGGACATGAGGGTTAAAGCCCGCTGGGAAGCACTTGATGAAGAGTCCATACAGATAGCACATGCCAAGGCATGTGGAAAGATATATCATGCTCCGGTATTTGAAAATGGAGATTCCAGGAAACAGCTGTTGGCTAGAAGCATATATCTTCTGTATAAGAAAGAATCATTATGGACCGAATCACAGCGTGTCCGTGCCGGTATCCTGTTCAGGGAGTACCCTGATATAGAGAAAGCATACTATCTTTCCATGAGATTAGGATTGATTTATCACCAGTGCAGACATAAGGATGTAGCCTTGACAAGGCTTGCCAGATGGTATGACGAGGTGGATAAATCAGGTTTTCTTGCCTTTGGAAGAGTAGCAAGGTCAATACAGACGCATTATCTTGAAATAATAAACTACTTTGAAAGACGTTCTACAAACGCTGCATCAGAGTCTTTTAATGCCAAAATAAAGAACTTTCGCTCACAATTCAGGGGAGTGAAGGATAGAGCTTTCTTTCTGTTTAGACTGTCTAAAATTTATGCGTAATATAAGAATCCCTCAGGTTTTTACGTTGATCCGTTTTTACGTTGATCCGTAATATTTTGCCATTTTTTGCGTGCCTGGGGAAAACAAAAAATCCTGATTTCGCTTGGAAATCAGGATTTTACTGACTTTTGCTTTTCTTCAAAGTGGTGCCACCAGGAATCGAACCGGGGACACAAGGATTTTCAGTCCTTTGCTCTACCAACTGAGCTATGGCACCAATCTTTCTCGTTTGCGGTTGCAAAGGTAAGTAAAGTTTTTGAAACTGCAAACTATTCTCGAAAAAAATATGAGAAAAAATTAAAATAGGGCGGATTTTCATGAAAAATCCCACTATTACTCATAAAATAGTGGGATTTTAACTGTATGTGGGCTGTTATTATTCACCTTTAAGTGGATTCCATCCTTGAGCCTTTAATTCAAGTTCGTTGCCGTCGCGAGTAACCAGGGCACAACCTAACTCCGATTTTGTGATATGTCCGATAACTTTTACTCCTTCTATTTGTGAGACTTTTTCGTGATCGGTCAGAGGTACAGTGAACAGCAGTTCATAGTCCTCACCTCCATTCAGGGCGCAAGTTGTCAGATTCATATTAAATTCTTCTGCCATGACTGCGGTCTGATAGTCGATAGGAATACGGTCTTCGTACACACGGCAGCCTGTCTGACTTTGCGAACAGATATGCATCAGTTCAGAAGAGAGACCGTCGGATATATCCATCATTGCTGTTGGACGGATGCCTGCTTCAGCCAGTCGTTCGATGATGTCGCGGCGTGCTTCTGGCTTTAAGAAGCGTTCCAACAGATATTCTTTGCCGGCAAAGTCAGGTTGGACGTCTTTTTCTCCCTGAAAAACTGCTTTCTCACGTTCCATCAGCTGAAGTCCCATATAAGCTGCTCCCAAATCTCCGCTTACGCAAATCAAATCTGTATCTTTGGCTCCATTACGATAAACTACCTTATCTTTGTCAGCTTCACCGATACAGGTAATGGAGATTGCAAGACCTGTTACAGAAGAAGTAGTATCACCGCCTACGATATCTACGTGATGTAGCTGGCAAGCCAGTTTCAGTCCATCGTAAAAATCCTCCAGATCTTCTATGCAAAAACGCTTCGATACAGCCAGCGATACGGTAATCTGCTTAGGTGTACCGTTCATTGCATAGATATCCGAGAAGTTTACCATTGCTGATTTATATCCCAAATGCTTCAGAGGAGTATAGACCAGATCAAAATGAACACCTTCCATCAGTAAGTCGGTTGTAACCAGCACCTGCTTTCCTGCAAAGTCAAGTACGGCAGCATCGTCACCTATTCCATACTTGCTTTCTTCATTCTGTAGTTTGATATCTGTGGTGAGATGCTTTATCAGCCCGAACTCACCGAGAGTTGATATTTCAGTTCTATTTCCTTCGTGCATAGTTTTTTTACGCTCTGTTAATAAGTTCTCTCATGATGGTAGTCATGCGCGGCTGTGCTTCATCGGCAGCCTTCTGTACCTCTTCGTGTGATACTTCGACAATTTTGCCTTCCACTCCCAAGTCAGTGATAACTGAAACGCCGAACACCTTAATACCGCAATGGTTGGCTACGATAACTTCAGGTACAGTAGACATACCTACTGCATCGGCTCCCAGAATGTGGAACATCTTATATTCCGACGGAGTTTCGAAAGTTGGTCCCTGTGTCCCGATATATACTCCCTGCTGTACCTTAATTCCTTTTTCTTCGGCAATTTCGAGAGCTTTTGCGATCAGTTCTTTTGAGTAAGCCTCACTCATATCCGGGAAGCGGGGGCCGTATTCGATGTTCTTGCCACGCAACGGATGTTCAGGGAAGAAGTTGATATGGTCAGTGATAATCATCAGGTCACCGATTTCAAAATTCGGGTTTGTTCCTCCTGCTGCATTCGAAACGAACAAAGTCTTGATACCCAATTCGCGCATGACACGTACAGGGAAAGTAACTTCCTTCATTGAATAGCCTTCGTAAAAGTGGAAGCGACCTTGCATGGCCATAATATCCTTGTTGCCCAGTTTACCGAAAATCAGCTTACCGCTATGGCCTTCTACGGTCGATACCGGAAAGTTGGGGATTTCGGAATAGTTTATTTCATATTTATCGGTAATTTCGTGTACCAAACTGCCCAGACCTGTACCTAAAATGATGGCTGTCTCGGGATGAGTGTGCATTCTAGCTTTTAGAAAAGCTGCTGTTTCTTGAATTTTTTCTAACATACTCGATAATATTTTGATTAAATAAATGTTCTTCTTTATTCAGAAATTCTACCTCCACCGGCAATACATATATATAAGGTTTCATCGTTTCACTCAGTAGCGGATGAGCGATGAGTCGTGCCGCATCCTTTTCGGTTGTGATGATGAAACGTTTACCCTCAGGTAGTTTTCTGAACGCTTCTTCTATCCGTTTCATGTCCGTTGCATCAAAATCGTGATGGTCAGGAAAAGTCGACGGAGTAACAAACTGCGTATAAGCCGACAGTTTACTGATGATGGCTGCCGGTGAGGCTATACCTGTAACCAGCAGGATATGGTCATCGTTTCGGATTTCTTCAAGCTTCTTTTCCGGTTCTTCCGAGAAGAGAGGCTGTAGTTTTCCGTATGCCAGCGTTGTAAAATAAAGTTGCTGACAGGGGAGGGGGGCTATATCATATCGCAACGCCTGTTGTTCTGCTTCGCTCATTTGTGCCGGACACTTACTTACGATGATGATGTCGGCACGCTTTTTTCCACTTTCCGGCTCCCGCAGTCGTCCGGCTGGTAACATCCGGTCAAGATGTATCGGACGGTTATAATCTATAAGCAGAATGGTCAGTCCTGCCTTCACGTAGCGATGCTGGAAAGCATCGTCCAGAACAATAACCTTTATGCCGGGAGCTGTATGTCCATCTGTTAGCTGATTAATGCCGTGACAGCGGTCTCGGTCTACAGCCACATAGATATCCGGAAACTTGTGTGCCATCTGATAAGGCTCATCGCCAATCTGGTCGGCATCTGTTTCGGGAGTAGCCAGAACGAAACCTTTCGATTTACGTTTATATCCACGGCTGAGTACAGCTACCTGAAATTCATTCTGTAACAACCGGATGAGGTATTCTGTGTGTGGAGTCTTTCCGGTTCCTCCCACGCTGATATTACCCACGCAGATAACGGGTAGCGGAAATGACTGTGAATGAAGTATGCCTCTGTCAAACATCCAGTTGCGTATACTTACTCCCAGACGGTAGAGGCATGCTAATGGCAACAGTCCGTGGTAAATCTTTATTTTTCTTTCAAGTTTCATCAGGCAGCCGATGCTTTATTTGATAACCACATCAAACGGCATGCGCGCCTGCAGGCGATCGGCATCCTTGAGATTTTTTACAAAACGGAGTCCGTTGTAATATTCACCGAAATTTTCCTGCATACGGCTGCTGATATAACGGCTTGGCCGGGTATTAAGCAGTGAAGTCAGGAAATCTTCTTTTTCCGGATAGCTTACCAGCGTATAACGTTCTATTTTAGCATGTGAGGCTGCAACTTCAACAGCTTCATCCAGTCCACCCAGCTCATCTACCAGTTTCAGGTCTTTGGCCATTTCTCCGGTCCACACACGTCCTTCAGCTATCTTTTTGTATATCTTCAATATTCATTTTTCTGCCGTCGGCACAACGTTTGGTAAAGAGTTCATATCCTTTATTGACCATACCTTGCATCAGAGCCTTTTCTTCTTCATTGAACGGACGAGTCAAATCTCCCAAGTCTGCCAGTTCGTTTGTTTTTACAACATCGAAATTCAGCCCCAGCTTATCTTTCAGGAGTCCTTCTGCATTTGGAACCAGACCGAAGATTCCGATGGACCCTGTCAGGGTTGTCGGTTCGGCTACAATCCAGTCGGCAGCGCAGGATATATAGTAACCGCCCGAAGCGGCATAGTCACCCATAGAAACGATAACGGGTTTTTCCTGTTTCAGCAGTGAAACTTCACGCCAGATCTGTTCTGAACCGTAGGCACTTCCTCCCGGAGAGTTAACACGCAGTACAACTGCCTTCACGCTTTCATCTTCGCGTAACTTACGCAAATCCTTTATGACTTTTTCGGAGTTGATACCTTCTCCGTCAGCAGATTCATCACCGTCTATTTCACCATAAGCATAATATACGGCAATGACGTTTCCACTTTTATCTTTCGGTACGTTTCGTTTTACGTTTACCATATCCTCAAGCGAAAGTGTATTCAGTTTTTCATCTTCCTTACAGTCGGTCAGCTGTTTCAGGTAGGCCAGTACTTCATCTTTGTACATCAGTGTATCTGCCAGACCGGTGCTGAGATAAAGTTCTGCCGGCTGGAGATCCATATTACGGCTGGCAAGAGCATTCAGAGAGTCAACAGAAATCTTTCTTGATTCGGAAACCTCATTCAGAATCTGCTGCCAGATAGAGCCGATGAATGCTTGTGTCTGTTCACGGTTTGCCGGACTCATTTCAGTAGCGATATATGGTTCTACTGCCGATTTGTATGTTCCTACACGAAATACCTGCATTTCCACTCCGACTTTGTCGAGCAGACCTTTCAGGAACATGGTCTGTGCAGATAGTCCGTGCCAGCCTATACTTCCCGAAGGATTGGCTATTACCTTATCGGCAACACTTGCAATATAGTAAGTACCTTGTGAATATGCTCCGGCATAAGCGACGATAAACTTCCCGCTTTCTTTGAAATCAACCAATGCACGTCGTATAGCCTGCATGGAAGCTGTCTGACAGGCGAAAGCACCTGCATCGATATAGATACCTTTTATTTTGTCATTTTCTTTAGCTTTGCGGATAGAGGTCAGAATGTCATCCAGCCCGTAAGTCGCATAGTCTTCCCCTAAAAATTGCATGATTGGATTTTCCTGGTAGCGTTCCATTACACTACCTTTCAGTTCGAGTACGATACCGAACGGTCTTTCACTATAGTTTCTGTCCGGAAGTTGAAGCAACCATTCCGGCAAGACTGATAATACCTAATATTGTGAAGACTACTCCCGTCAGAATCAGACCGCAGACGGTGGCGAAGGTGTATTTCAAAAACTCTTTCATTGTGTGATGTTTTAGAGATTTATTAAATAACAAAGTTAGTCTTTTTCACGGAATAACCAAAAGCAAACGAATTTTTCCTGATGCCGAAGAGGAAGTTGCAATGTATTTACCGGAAGCGGACATAGGTGAAATAACATATCAGCATCTTTTAGGAAAAAACATGCTGATATGTTCAGG
>ENA-OQJO01000031-OQJO01000031.1-human-gut-metagenome-genome-assembly--contig:-NODE-31-length-16924-cov-3.381259_pt1 | contig 16924 bp, 20 predicted proteins | sample MGYA00242613_ERZ504780 | MGnify/ENA primary metagenome ERZ504780 (study PRJEB26092, sample SAMD00036368) | human gut metagenome | host: Homo sapiens | study: EMG produced TPA metagenomics assembly of...
CCCACCAGAGCAACGCCGCCGTCCAGCCATTGAGCTGCTTCATGCCCTGACTCTTGCTGCCGGGGTTGTCGTTACCATAACCTTCCAGCAGGTTGATGGTCACCCCAAACGCCGAGACCGGCACCCAGAGCGACAACCAGAGTCTGAAGAACTTCGATAGCAGAGTTGAAGAATTCCATAGTCTTTTCTCCTTTATTATAAAGCGTTTCCGGTCATTTGTACACACCCGAAATCTTGTGGTTTTACGCTGCATAACCGTAGCAAGGCTGATTTTCTGGTGCACCTTTCTGACCGGGGTAAAATAAAACCGCCTACCGGGTCAGGCAGGCGGGAGCGAATCAGCGTCAATCACAACAAATTCATCATTGGGATTGATTTTTCTTTTCGGTTCAGATATTTTTCAATATCGAAGGTGTTTTTGGGGTCGTAGTCCGAGGTCAGCTTGTAGTTGGGGTGCTGGGTCAGGTCGTACTTGTCCGAAAGAAACGGTCTGACACCACGCAACTGCAAAATACACTTGCCGCCGTCCAGCACCGCCAGCTCGTCCCGGCTCAACAATTCGTGGCCCATCTTTTGGAACGTAGTGCCGTAACTGGGGCTGTTGCCACGAGTGTCCGAGGTGTTAAACGCATCAATGGTCTCCTTGCCCAGAATCTCGGACAGGTCTTTCAGAGTGGTCGGCTCGCTGCCGCCCAGAAAAATTTGAGAATCCATGTTGCCCACGATGGTGTCCGCATTGTCCTTGTAGATGGCCTTCAACTGGCTTCTCGCCTGCAAAACAAGACAGGCGGAGATCTCACGGCTGCGGATGGTGGCCACCAGCTTTTCCAGATTGGGAATCTGCCCGATGTTGGCGCACTCGTCGATGAGACACCGTACATGAACGGGCAGCTTGCCGCCGTATACATCATCTGCCTTGTCGCACAGCAGATTGAAAAGCTGGGTGTAGACCATGCTGATGAGGAAGTTGAAGGTGCTGTCCGTATCGCTCATGATGAGGAACAATGCCGTTTTCTTATCGCCCAGCGTGTCCAGTTGCAGCTCATCGTACATAGTGAGGTCACGCAGCTCTTGGATGTCGAAGGGGGCTAATCTGGCACCACAGGAAATGAGGATGGATTTTGCGGTCTTGCCCGAAACGAGTTGTCAAGGACTTTTTAATCAAATTCACAAAAAGGCCACAAAAAAAGTGCCAGAAGCACTTTCATGCTCCTGACACTCAGGCGAGTAGAGTTACTTGCGGCCGCTTAGCAGTTCGTCGCAAATGTACGCATATTCCGGCAGTTGGTCGATATAGGGTTTCCAGCGCCGCTTAATCTCGGCCAGTTCCAGCGGATCGGCGTCCTCGGAGTCATGGTCGTTTCCAGTCATTCCGAAAACATCCAGTGCTATATCATTCAAGCACTCATAACAAAGGCTGGCAGCGGACTCTATCCAGTTTCCGGTGTCAATATAGATCGGGTCGATAGATATTGCCAGCCACACATAGCCGACCTTGTCCGACCAAACCAAATCATAACCAGTCATTTGTTGGATGTGTTTCTCGAACACTTTACGGACGCGCTCAATCTCATTTTTCTCTTTTTCTGTGTACAGCATTTTCATGTCCTCCTTGGATAAAAGTTTTGGTGTGTACCGTCATCAGTTTAACACAAGGCGACTGGCTTTATCAGCCGGTCACATCTGCTGTATCTCGTTTTTGAGCATACGCTTGATTTTGTCGCTCATGGTTTCGGTGCTGGTCTGGCTGAAATGGACGCGCACCTTGTAGGTGGTCTTGCCGATTTTCTTTACCAGCGCGGGGGCATCCTCCGGCGCTCTGGTAGGGGTGGTGTCTGCGGTCTGTATGGTACGGGTTTCTTCGCTCATGGTGCTCCTTTCTCCGGGCGGGGCTGTGCCGTCCGGCAAAAATTACTCATGCTTGCGGTTTACAATGTCTTTCGCCGCCTGTCTGGTGGCCCCGGCGTTTTCCTCCCGGAAGTTTTTCCCGGCAAAGAGGATCGGGGCGCACCGTTCCAGGATGCGGTCATAGATACGGGCGTGGGCCAGATCGGGCGGGTTTTTGAGTTCGGCCAGCTTCAGGTTGGTGGTGATGATCATGGGCCTGCGGCTGCGGTAGCGGCTGTCAATGACGAAAAACATCTGCTCCATCGCATACTCGGTACTGCGCTCCACACCCAGATCGTCAATGATGAGCAGGTCGTACTCGTCAAAGCTGGCGATAAAGTCAGCCCTGTCCTCAGAGAACATCCCTGTCAGGCGGTTCAGGATGGTGGGAAAGTTTGTCATCAGCACCGGCACATCCCGGTCAAGCAGGGCGTTGGCGATACAACCGGCGAAAAAGGACTTGCCGGTTCCCACATCCCCAAACAGAAGCAGGCCGGTGTTGTTTTTGTATGCCTCCTTCCAGTTCTCCACATAGGCGCGGGCCTTGTCCATCAGGGGATTTTTGCCGTTGTCATTGGCAAAGGTGTAGTCGTACAGATAGCGGTCTTGCAGGCCCTGGGCCTTCCTGCGCTTGATACGCTCCATGCGGCGCTGCCGTTCCTCGGCGGCCTTGCGTTGTTCCTCGGCCTCCCGCTGGCACTGGCAGATACAGCGGGGCATGAAGTAGCCGGGTTTCCCAAAGCATGGCACAACGGTCTGCCTCTGGCCGCCGCACTTTTTACAGTGAATGAGGCCGTCTGCCGGGTCTATGTACTCGTCCCCGGCCAGTTCCATACCGGCGGCTGCCTTGTCGATCAGTGCCCGGATTTCTGCGGTAATCTCCATCATACGGTTTCATCCTCCTTTACGCTGTAATCCCGGTTTCGGGTGGGCGGGGCCGCTTTCTTCGCGTCCTCACCGGCCCAGCGCCGGATGGTGGCGGCATGGCTCTGATACCGCTTGCCGGTAGAGGCCATGTACTCGGACAGCTTTTCGATGTACTGGCCCCATACGGTGGGAAAGCTGGCCTGCAAGTCCGCCAGTTCCTCGTCTGTCAGGAAAACATTCTGGTAACGGCCATAGGCGCGGGCGCTCTCACTCTCTCTATTCTCTATACTCTTATCTCTAATATCTAATCTCTTATCTCTAATCTCTGGTGGACAAATGTCCCCCCGGCTATATGGTGGACAAATGTCCGCCCCGTCGGATGGGAGCAGTTTTTGACGCTTCAACCGCATACGCTCTTTCTTTTTCCGTTCCCCCTCGGTAGAGGACTGGCCGATCAGCAATTGGATGTCGGCCATGTAGTAGGCCCCGTCGGTCAAAATCTCCACAAGGCCAAATTCGAGGAACACCTTCAAGGCCCGTTCCACCGTCCCCACCTGATGGCGGGTAAAGGTGGCGATGGTCTGGGGCGTGTGGGGCAGATGGTCGTTGAGCATGAGAATACCGCCGCTTTTGAGTGACATGAGGTACATTTTCAGCAGCAGATTGGAGTACAGCAGGCCGTCCTGCATACTCTCCAAAATAACCATTGTTTCGCTGTTGTAGAAGTTTTCTTTCAGCTTGAGGTAGTAATATTTTCGATTGTCTGACATGGGTTCCTCCTTGGGGTTTATTTCAGGGGTCTGTACGCCTTTAGAGGGCCGTTTTGGGGGCCAGAGGATAAATCTATCAGGCCCCCAGCGACACCCTCAAAAAAAGCCTTGATTTACAAGGGGTTTTCGGCCCCTAAAGCGTGACATTTCGCCCTTTGTTTCCGCTTGCGCTGGGCGGCCTTGATACGCTTCATGCGTCCGGCACATTCCGGGCAGTATTTGGCCCGGTTGGAGCCTGGGGTGAACAGCGCCCCGCAGACGGCGCACCGCTTGGCGTCCAGGCGGTGGAACAGGGCCGTTTCCAGCTCTCTGTCCAGTGGCAGCACCGCCGCCCGGAACCACCGGCACAACAGGGAGTAGGAAATGGACTGGACACAGACACATTCCTCCCCATCATCCAGCGCGATACAGTTGCCGCCGTCGTAGTTGCAGCACTCATGTACCAGCCGCCGCGCTCTGCGGTACTGGCGGTAGTCCATGACGGGGACGGGTTCAGGCTTGCTTTTCTTCATGCTGGCACTTCCCGCACCCGCCGCAGTTGCCGCAGCCCTGGCAGGCATGGGCCTCCGGCTCCGGGCCGGTGGGCGCGTCTGCCGGTTCCGGCTGCAAGAGGGCAAGGGGCAGGCGGATATTCAGGTGGACAGTGACGGGTAAAATAATCTGCTTCATAGGGCAATCTCCTTCCATGAGTGAATGTTGACAGTTCTGTGCAAAAGGGTGTCGTGAAACGCGACACACCGCAAGGGGTCGGCAAAACGCCGTACCCTTTACCGCTCTGGCCCCCGGTCACGGGGCTTGTCCCGTTCCTGCCGGGCCAGTTGGTCGGCGGCCTTGCGGAGCCGTTCCACGGCTTTCAGTTCCTCCCGCATGGCCTTCATGTCGATGCTGTCCACCTGCTTCTGGGCGGTCAGCAGGTCGATCTCGCGCTTCCATTCCTTCGGGGAAAGTTCCTCGCCGCTGGCTTTCAGTTCTTTCAGATACCGGGCCGCCGCGTCATAGAGGATCAGTTCCCGGCTGTGGCGCTGCTCGAACAGCTCCCGCTTTTCCGGCTTCATCCTGGCAAGCTGTTTATGAATGGCCTTGTACTCGTTGTACTGCGCCCACATCTCCCCGCGCTCGGTGAGGACAGCGATCCGGCGTTCGGCTTTGACGATCTCTCGCCGCAGGTCATAGTAGCGGGTGTTCATGCCGGCAATTTTTTCATGGAGCTGCTGCATGGATTGGATGCCGTTGGCGTTCAGAAAATTGAACAGGGCGGCGCTCTCCTGCAAAGCCCGGATTTTGCCGGTGCGGGTGTCGGGCCGCTTGAGCTGCTGCTGGGCCCCCCACAAGTCAACCATGCTGGGCTGCTGGCCCTCCGGCTTCTCAGCCTCGGCCTTCGACCAGTTGTAAAGGCGGGTAATGCGGGCTTTGATTTCCTTGAGCAGCTTGTTGTCGGCGGCGATCTGCCGGTTGACTTCCCCCTTGTCGGTGCGGATGCCGCGCTTCTCCATCTGGCTGGCCGCTGGCCCCAGATGGACAGAGGGGATTTTATCAATGCCCTGGCGCTTGTAGCTGCGGGGGTCTACCAGGGCAGGCTGACCGGCGGCCTCCAATGCCCGGTTGGTATAGGCCGCCCATGCCGCCCGCCAAATCTCCACATTCCCTTTGTCGTTCCAGTCGGTGGTATCCTCCCGGTGGTTCTTCCAGCCGCCTTTCCCGTCCGGGATGCGCTGGCCGTTTTCGTCCAGGTCGTATGCCTTGCGGCACTTCGCACCCCATGCACCGTTTTCTTTTAAGGGCCGGACGGTCAGCATGATATGGACATGGGGGTTGCCGGTTCCCTTGTCATGGATGGCGAAGTCGGCGCACATCCCCTTGTCCACAAAGTTGTTCTTCACATAGGCCCGGACAAGGGCAAGCTGCTGTTCCCTGGACAGTTCGCGGGGCAGGGCCGCCTCAATCTCGCGGGCAAGCTGACTGTCCCTGGCTTTCTCGATCTGCTCCACACTGTTCCAGAGGGTGGAGCGGTCTGCAAACTCCGGCGGGGCGTGGGCGGGCAGCATGATTTCCGCATGGACAACGCCGCCCTTCCGGGTGTAATCATGGGTCAGGCCGTCCCATTCATTCGTCAGCTTGGTTCCGCTGCGGTAGGCGGCTGCGGCAACAGCGGAACGGCCCTCGCTGCGCTTGATGATACTGACGGGGATATGGCAAAAATCTATGGGGATCGCCTCCTTTCGGTGAGGGATATTCAGGCCGCAGGGGACGGGACAGCCGCTTGCGGATGTTCCGTGGCCTGTGGCGCACAAGGGGTTTGGGGAGTGTAGCTCCCCATCGCGGACGAAGTACGCAACAGCCCCCGGCAGGGCGCACGACACCGGCAACGGTGTATAAGTGCGCCCTTGTAAACAAGGGACTTACGGCTTGTCCCCGGATTTCGGCAGTTTTGCGGCCAGTTCCGCCGCCCCCGGAAGATGGGACAGGGCAATCAGGAACGCCTTGACCTCTACGCTGGGAAGGTCTACGCTCATGGAAAATACACCCTCCAAAATGGCCCCGCGCTCAATCAGGCGGCGGGTGCGGGCCTTGCGTTCCTCATTGCGCTGCTTGTTCTCCAAAATCTTCTGGCGGTTCTCAAGCTGCCGGATCTCCTTCAGGACTTCTTCGCGCTCGTCTTTTTTCGGTTTCGCTTGGGCGGTGCTGTCTTTGTGCATATCGCTTTCTCCTTTGGCGGCTCCATCCAGCCGCGCCTGATATAATATTTCTGCAACTTGATGATGGCGTTGCGTACCGTGACAATGGCCGCCGATGTGGTAAAGCCCTCGGCCCCGGCAATCTCCTTGAAGGGCTTGCCCTCCCAAAACCGGGCATGAAGGCAGCTCGCCTGCCTGGGTGTCAGGGTGGCAAGGGCCTCCCGGAGCCGTTCCATCATCAGGGCGCGGGCGGCCTCCTGTTCCCGTTCCGTTTCCTTCTCCATCAGAATATTTTCCGGGGAAGCGGCCTGCTCCGGGAAATGGTTTTCCATGCCGGGGGATGCGTCCAGAGAGTAACAGTGATAGTGCTGTTTGGCGTCATTGGCGTCCTCTGCGCGGCTTTCCTCCACAATGGCGTCTGCCACCTCGTCCGGCACTTCTACAAAAATGTCCTTCTTGCAAATCGGGTAGTAGTATTTTTTCAGGTTGATGGTTTTCATAGGCCGCTTGTCCATTTCCGGCGTATGAAGTACCGGCGCAGCCGCCGGAGCGCCGCATGGATGGACTTCCCCGCCTGGGATGGGGTGATCCCTTCCATCGCGGCAATGTCCTTCACTTTCATCCCCAGCATATACCGGGCATGGACGCGACGGGCCTGCGTTGGGGGCAAAGAGGAAAGGGCCTCATAGAGCCGCCGGATCAGTTCGGCATATTCGGCCTGCGCCTCCTTTTCCATCAGGCAATCCTCCGGCGAAGGCTGCGCCCAGCCGATGGCGGCTTTTTCAATCCCGTCGTCACAGTCAAGGGAGTAGTGGGCCTTGTAGCGGTACATCTTGCGCTCCCTGGCGGCCTCGGCCCGCTTGTCCAGCAGAAACGCTTCAACGATTTCATCCGACACTTCCACAAAGGTGTCCTCGGTGCAGAACGGGTAATACTGTTTCAGGTTGATGGTCTGCATAGGCCCGCCCTCACTCTGACGGGAAAAGGCCGTCATAGCAGCGGCGCATATTCCGCAGGCCCCGCCGGATGGCAACGCTGACCTTGCTGCTGTGTACGCCCTCCATCCGGGCAATTTTCGGCTGGCTGATACCGGCGATGTAGTAGGCCCGGACGCGGCGGGCCTGGGTGGGAGTGGCATGGGACAGGGCCTCCGGCAAGGCGGCCAGCAGCCGCAGATGGGCGGCCCGTTCCTCACGCTCCAAAAGGATTTCCTCCGGCGATCTGCTGTGTTCCAGCGCATAGTTCTCTGTCCAGCTATATGCGTCCAGAGAGTACCAGGCGCGGTGGTAGACCTTCCGGCGCTCATAGTTGTTCATCTCGCGCTGGGCCTGCCGCATGACCTCCCAAACTTCATCGCTGACCTCCACAAACTCGTCATGCCGGTAGTGGGGATAAATCCACCGCAGATTGATTGTTTTCATAGGCTTACCTCCTGAAAATGGGAGAGGCGGACAGCTTGTCCGCTGTCCGCCTCCCGCTGGGATAAGGGAAATAATCCCTTTCACTTGGTAGCCCGAAAACAGGTCATTCGTGGGGTCTGTTTTCAAAAAAATCTTTGAAAATTTTTCTGACCGCGATAATGGAGTCCCGGACAGAATACTTTGAGCAGCCGCAAATCGTTCCAATCTCCGCGTAGCTCAAACCGTCCAGGGCATAGAGCAGGAACCGGCGTCGCTGGGCCTCGGTGCAGGTGTCCAGGACGGCCATCAGCTCGCCCAGCGTTTCCATGCGGCAAAGGTATTCCTCCGGCGTTTCGCCGTAGATACCCGCACCCTCGGTGGCAACTATGTATTCGTCAAACTCCCGGCCATCCCAATGCCGCCGCTGCTCATGGGACAGGTTTTCGACTTTGTGGTCGGCCCGGTCAAGAAATTCATAGACTTCCAGCGTGACCTCCACGGCCACAGCTTGTCCGTTGTAATGGATAGTGACTTCCATCTGCCTTTCCTCCGTTCAGATTTTTGCGGGAAAATCTGAACGGGGCGGCGGGGAACGGCACCGGGGGCAAGGTTCGGGCCATGTTGACCCGATGTTCCGGCCCCATAGGTATGAAAAAACGCCCGGACAGCATGAAGCGATTCGAGCGCAAAAAATACGGTATTCAGTTACATTGTGACAATTTTCGCACCGGCTGCCAGACGGGGGCTGTTCGGTGGCCGGGCTTTTTTTGACGATAGTGCAAATATCGTCTGAATTTGTCGGCGGTCAGTGTGCTTCATGGCGGCTCCCTCCTAAAGCCGCCGTGTCAGCATATAGGCGTCATTCCTTTGTCGAGGGCATAAGAAACGGCGGCCTTGATTTTGTCAAAGCCGCCGGTTGTATAGGCGTGTCAAAGAACTGCTGCACGACGGTCTTTTTTTTCTTTTGCCGTCGTCCGGCAGATTTTACAAATCATTGTTCTTTCTGTTTAATACAAGAAGTAGAACAAATGAAAAGCATAGAATTGCAATTAGCACACCAATACTCAACGATGGTGTATATATGATCTTATCATCATGTGCATAATTTGAAAGAACCAGTCCGGTTGTCATAGGATACAAATTGACCAAATTGCGGTCAGCAAGAAATATCCCGCAAAATCCATAGAAAAATGAGAATATTACGCCAGACAAAAACCTATTTTGTTTACCTGCGGTTATAATAATAATGGGGAGAACCGCAATGTAACAGCAGGTGCTTACAATAAATAACTGCTTAAAACTTATTGCACATGAGGCAATGTTTATATCTTCACATCCCATGAATAATGCAATTAGCAATGTAATAACGGAACTGAAAATCCTATTCTATAATTACCAAACCGTAACCGACAATAATTTTAGACATGATAAGTCGGATTCTCGAAACTGGAATTACAAGTATATTCTTTAATGTAAAGTCGGTATATTCACGATTGATAGAATAGCCGACTACCAAGACGAAAGTGAAAGGAAGGAACAAGCTAAAATGGTTCCAAATTACTCCTTCTGAAAGTCCTGCATAACTCACTATACTATTTTTTGTACCAGTTAATTGAAATACTGCCAGAATAATTGAAAAGAAGATTGATACAATTCCCAGCCAAACAATGTTGTAGCGTTTGTATTTTAAGAACTCTGTTTTGATTAGTCTAATCATATTCAACACCCCCTTCATATCTCTTGCTTTTTGGTAAGGATGATTGAGAGAGAAAGCGAAGCGATTGCTGTAATGATTAAAACACCAATACACGCAGGAGAACTTAAAAACCAATCATCTAACCCGTAAGTAGGGCCGGTAGTCATGTGAGGTAATGCCCATCTAAAAACAGCAGACAAAGGCGACAAGACATTCGACATCGCAAATACAAAAGCAAAACTGGCACTTGCATATACAAACGAGATAATAATTGAAAAAAACGTAGCCTTTCTTGCTAAGGCTTACAATCGCAATAATAGGCAGGATAGAGATGGCTACCATAAGACTAATTAGGATGCCCATGAAAAGTCTGTTAGCGAAATGGTCTACATTCCCAATAATTAAACCACCTATTAAGGTTGCCCCGTTTGTTGCAAGTGAATATACAACCGAGAAAATCAATACTGTAATTACTTTTGCAATAATCAGTGAGGCCGGTGACACTGGAACAGTACTAATATTCTTTTGTGTCCCGTTTGCTTTTTCTGTATAAAACAATATGGAACTAAGTATACCTAAAACTGTTGGAAGCAATAAAAAATACCCGAAAACACCAGTATTGAGATAGAGCCAATTAAATCCCAAATTGCTCCTTGCTGCAAAGATTGTCATAGGGATTGGAAATAGTATTGCAGCAAAAATGTAAGGATAATAAATTTCCTCTTTTTAATTCAGAAATTCGCAAAATCAAGCTCAAGCAATTCCTTCACCTCCTGTTACTCGCTTGAAATAATCTTCAAGACTTTCTTCACAGGAATGTGCTTCTGACACCTCTAAGCCGTTAGCCACAAACGCTGTCACGATTTTCCCTATCGGTAAAGTAAGGTTATACAGTTGTATATTATGGTCATCCAGTACAGAAAAATGGTTCTCTTGGAAATCGCGCTCCAAAACTCTGGCCGCCTGTGACGTATTTGAAACCGTAAAATGGATATGTTTACTGCTTTTTTGCTCAAGTTCTGCCAGACTTTCTTCCTCCAACAGCGTTCCGTGGTCGATAATGCCAACATCGTCTGCCAGCAAAGAGATCTCGGAAAGAATATGACTGGAAATCAGAATGGTTTTCCCTCTGGCGTCGCACAACTCACGGATGAAGCTGCGTACCTCGGCAATGCCAATAGGGTCAAGGCCATTGATCGGTTCGTCCAAAATCAGCAGTTCCGGGTCGTGCATAACAGCAAGTGCAATCGCCAACCGCTGTTTCATACCAAGTGAGTACTGAGAGAATAGTTTTTTATCCTTATAGGGCAATCCCACCAAGTCCAGTGCATCTTTAATGGCGTGGCGGTTTGGCACACCTCGTAAGGTGGCAAAGATACGCAGGTTTTCGGTAGCGGTCAGATTGGGATAAAAACCGGGTGATTCAATCAGACTGCCAATGCGGGGAAGCAATTTCTTTTCGTTCCCCTGCAAAGGTTTCCCCCAGATTTTTACCTCGCCGGAAGTGGGCCGCGTCAGGCCAAGCAGCATTTTCATGGTCGTTGTCTTTCCTGCTCCGTTTCTTCCCAGCAGACCGTAGATCCTTCCTTTTTCCACATGGATACTCAGATCGGCAACACTCTTTTGGGTGCCATACTGTTTTGTAAGATGTTTGGTTTCGATAATGTAATTGCTCATATAAGCACCTCCTGTCTGCAAATAGTCTAACACACCAGCCTTGCACTAACCTTGCCGCAACCTTGCATTAACCTTGCATTTTGAAAAACGAGCGTATGAAGGAAAATTTCCTCCCACCAACCTCTAAAATAACGAGAAGCCCTCGCCGCAGAGGGAGAGGGCTTAATCAACCAGAGGAAAATACAAAGCAAACATAGTTCCGTTCCCCGGTGTGCTTTCTGCTGTTATTGTGCCGTTCATTTTTTCCACAAGCTGATGTACGATAGAAAGTCCAAGTCCGCTTCCTTTTTCGGATCGGCCTTTATCGCATTTATAGAGGCGTTCAAAGATATGTTTCAAATCATCTTTTTCAATTCCAACTCCGTTGTCAGCGACGACAATTTTCATATTCCCGTCCTGATTGGATAGAGAAATATTGATTTTATCCGCATGGCTATGAACAATCACATTTTGTATGAGATTATTCAGTACCCGCATATATGCGTCGGGATCAAGCCGTACCCGGAAAGGCTGTTCGGGAATATCAATGCTGTAATCTATTTGTTTATCTTCAAAAATAGGTATCCAGTCAATGAGGATATTCCTTGTCAGTTCCACAGCTTCGACTGGATCTATCAACAAAACAAATTCGTCGGAGTTTAATTTGAACCAATCGAACAACACATCAATGTATTCTTTCAGGTCATGGGCTTTGCGGCGCGCAATCTCAACATATTCGTCTTTATCTTTGCCGGTGACAATTCCTTTATGGGCAGCATCAAGATACCCAATCAATGTGGTAAGCGGAGTTCGCACATCATGGGAAAGGCTTGTCATAAGCTGTTTGTTGACTTCCTCTGCTTGCCTGAACGAAGATAGTTCTTTTTCATAAGAGGAAACAATGTCGTTGACTTCATAAGCTATGGATGCAGTAAACTCATCGGTTGCAGATAAAATGCGCCTGTTGCCGTTTCCTGCCTTAATATCTTCCAGCGCATCAAGCATCCCGTTGATCTGCGCTTTTACTCTCCTAATAACGAAACCGCAAATAAATACTGAAATAATGGCAATCGCAACCGAAACAAAAACAAGCAATTCCATTTCATCAGACCTCCTTATTGAAGCGGTATCCAATCCCTTTGATCGTCTGAATATATTTGGGCTTGCTGGGATTTTCTTCTAACTTTTTTCGCAAGCGGCTAATGATCGCCATGATATTGCTATCATCATAGCAGTATTCTTCACCCCAAACTTCTTCGTAAATTCTTTGCTTCGTGAGAATTTTTCCCTGATACTTTGCAAGTAATAGGAGCAAGTCAAATTCTTTGGGGGGAAGTTCAAATGTCCCATTGACGGTAGTAATAGAACGAGTGTCTATATCAATCTTTAACCCGTCAAAATCAAGCTGTTGGGGTAATCCGCCCGATTGATTGAATCGTGTGTAACGGCGGACAAGAGAGAGGATGCGGGCGATCAGTTCGTCCATATCGAAAGGTTTTGTCAAATAGTCATCAGCACCCGCACGCAGGCCACGCACTTTTGAAACGCTATCATTTTTTGATGTGAACATCAAAATAGGAAGGTTGCTTTCTTTCCTGATTTGTTCCAATGTTTCAAATCCATCCATACCTGGCATCATAACATCAAGTACAACAAGCTGATAGTCCTTTTCCCTTAATTTTTCCAAGCCCTCTTTCCCGCTGTTACAACAATCGGCTTCTATATTTTCCGTCAGTACGCTGCGCTTAATTAAGGCACACAGTTCCTTATCATCATCTATAACCAAAACCTTATTCATGTTTCAAAGCCCTCCCTTGCTTTGTCCTGCCGTCCACCGGCTTTTTGGCATCCTTGGGGATTAACCATAGTGTTGCCATTTTTACAGCGCCAGGAATGCGGCCTGCCGCGCAATAATAATTTATTTGCCGAGCGGAAATGCCCCATTTTTCGCTTGCTTCTTTCAAAGTCATGTATTCCATCTCGCATTCCTCCAATATATCCATTATATTTCTTGACCTCGAAGAATACAAGATGCAAAGCGTGTCGGAATTATGAATTTAGGCAGAGGCCAAAGCCTCTGCCTAAAAACTAATTGTAAATTAGTTCGTCTTGAATAATTTCCTCCGCCTGTGCTTTCAGCGTATTCATCAGCCCCACCCAGCGCATGGGGTCACGGGCTTTCAGTTCCTCGGTGACACCTGCCGCCTCAATCATCCGGGGCAGCATGGCGTCCATCCGTTCACGCGCCTCCCGGTCAATCTCCAACAGGTGCGGGTACAGCTTTTCGCTCAAAATCAAGCTGCTGTAAAGGCTGGGCCGGTGTTCCTTCAGGTAGCGTTGCCGCATACGGCCATACTTGCCGATGGGGGCCTCCGGCTGCTCGGAGAGTTTCAGGTCGGGGATGTAGTAATCCCCGCAGCGGGTGTAAGTCAATTCGTTCATGCTCGTCCTCCTTTGCACTGTGACAGTTAAACTGCGGCGCTGGCCGGTAAGGTGGCCTTGCGCGGCTCCTGCCTGGGTAACTGGCTGACGGGGATAAAAACGCCCTTTTCCATATCCTCGGCCCGGATCGCGGCCTTTGCCGCCTCCACCTGGGCCTTGCGCTTGGCGTTGTAGCGTTCTTCCCATTCCTTCTGCTTGCCGTTTGCCTTGCGGCGCAAGTAGTTCTGGTGAAGCCTGTCCTTGCGTTCCTCCTTCTTCCGCAGTTCTTCCTGTTCCTCCGGGGTCAGGGGAACCGGCTGCAAGGCGGGCGGGATATACCGGCCCACAAAGTTGAAGTAGATTTCAACCTCCTGCGTGGTGTCCTGGCTGCCTTTGCGGGCGCGTTCATGGACAAGGATTTTCTCTACAAACTCGTTGAGCATGGTGTTTGTCAGCGTGTCGAAGTTCTCGTACTTATCAATCAGGGCGATAAACTTCTCCGCAGATTTCCGGCTCTGCTCATAGCCGGTAACGGCCTTTTCCAGTTCCGTGATTTCCGCATGGAGAGCGTCCTGCTCTTTGGCATACTGTGCGTCCAGGGCCTCATACCGGGCATCCGGCAGCTTGCCCAGGGCGTTGTCCTCATAGATTTTGCAGATCAGCCGTTCCAGTTCCCCGGCTCGCTTTTGGGCGGCGGCCAGCCGTTTCCGTTTCTTGGAGATGTCGGCGGTCTGCTGGGCGGCCTGTGTTTCCTGGACAGTACGGATAAACTCGGCCCGGTCATTTTTAGAATACTCCGCGATGGCCCGGAGCATATCGGTTATCAGGGTCAGGACGGCCTCAGCCCGGATGCGGTGCTGTGTGGGGCAAAGGGAGCCGATAGGGTATTTGCTATACTGACTGCAAGTAAACTGTGGGTCACGCTTGCCGTTATTGACGCGATGGACATACATCTTGCCGCCGCAGTAGGCGCAGTACATCAGGCCGGTCAGAGGATGGGCCTCGCCCCAGCCGTCCGGGTAGCGCCGGACATTCGCCCGGATGCGCTGCACATTGTCAAAGGTTTCCTGGTCGATAATGGCCTCATGGGTATTCTCGAAAATCGTCCACTCGCTTTCGTCAACATAGTGGCTTTTCTTGTCCTTGAAGTGCTTGCGGGTCTTAAAATTGATGGTGTGGCCCAGATATTCCCGCTTCTTCAGGATGTTCACGATGGTGGACGATCCCCAGCCGTAGGGGGCTTTGACCGGCTTTGACCTGTTTACGCCCTCGTGAAAGCGGGCCAGATGGACAGCGGGAATTTCAATCTTTGCCTCGGACAGCAGCTTCGAGATTTGATAGGGGCCATAGCCCTCCATCGTCAGGGAAAAGATTCGGCGTACCACGTCGGCGGCTTCTTCGTCTACAAGCCAGTGTTCCCGCTTTTCGTCCCACAGGTAGCCATAAATGACGGTTCCGGTCAGGTGTTTGCCGCTCATGCCCTTGGACTTGAACACGGAGCGGATTTTCCGGCTGGTGTCGCGGGCGTAAAACTCGTTCATGATGTTGCGGAACGGGGTAAAATCATCATCGCCTTTCAGACTGTCCACACCGTCATTGATGGCAATCAGCCGGACGCCGCGCTGCCGCAAAATTTCCATGACCTGACCGACTTTCAGATAGTCACGCCCCAGGCGGCTCATGTCTTTGATAACAATGGCCTCCACCCGTCCGGCCTCGACTTCCTCCATCATCGCCAGAAAGCCGGGACGGTCAAAACGGGTTCCCGATACGCCGTCATCGGTGAAATGGGTGGGGTTCGGCAGCCCATTCCGGCGGGCAAACTCCTCTAACATCTGCTTTTGATGGCTTATGGAGTTACTCTCGCCCTGTAACTCATCATCGCGGCTCAAACGCTCATACAGTGGGGTGATTTTCTCGTTTCTCATGGCTGTACCTCCTGAAATGAAAATGCTCTAAGTGACTGCTTCACTAACCATGACAAAAACCATGATTAAGAAGTCACTTAGAGCATACATCTCCGGCAGCCAGCTTGTAAAGTTTGTACTGCCGCCCGGCAAAGGAATTGGGCTTCTTTTTCGCCAGTTCTTCAAACAGCAGATCCACCGGGTTCTGATATTCCTCGTCATCCTCCAGCACCTGCATGGTGTTGAGCATTTCCAGCAGGGTGGCGAAATTTTGCTCCTCCACCGGGGCTTCATAATGCAGATAGGCGATCAGGGCAGTGAGCAAAAGACGTTCGCTTTTCTCCCAAAATGGGTCCCCACCGGACCCTTCGCCTTTGGTGTTGGTCATCAGGGTTGTGACCAGTTTGAGAATGTCCTTTTCGCTGTGGACATAGGCGAAGGAGTTATAGTGCATGGACTTTTTGAAGTTGATGGTGTTCAGAATCCTGACCTTGTAGCCGTTCTTCAACATCGCGTTGCCACATTCAAGCACGATAGTTCCTTTGGGCTGCATTTTGTCAAGATAAAAAATCAAGATGCTGCTGCAAATTTAAAAATTGCCAGCTTTCGCTTCTTTTTGGATGATTTTTCGCATTTGAGTATCCAATGTGCTTTTTGCATTCGGATTGAAAAAGATGTTGACGTTGTAAGTTGTGTTTCTGACTCGCATGGTCAACAGTCCGTCAGCGGGGCGATGTTCGGTCAGAGTGATAGTTTTGCTCATTTGTGCTTCTCCTTTTACAATGTGTGTTCAGTTGCCTTTTGCTGGGGCTGTAATTTTTTCTGTTCAAGCGCTGCCTTGCTATCGTTCAACTTTTTCAGCACCGATTCCTTCTCCGCGGTCTTGCCGCCCGGTGCGGAAGCTGTTGCTTATTCAGCACCATGTCGATATACTTGCGGATATCTTTCAGTGCGGAGACGTCCGGCTGTAAGGTTTCCAGTTGGGTGCGCAGTTCTGCGCTGCCGGATTGCAGCGCAGAAAATTCGGCATCCAATGCCGAAAAATTCACCGCTGTGCTGCCGTTCAGCTTCATCAGGGTGCGGACGGCTTTGTTGAATGCGTCCAGTTCGTCCTTGTGCTGGGCGGCGTAAGCGTCCTTGGTCAGCTTGAAGTTCTTCTTCATAAAGGTGTCATGGACGGGTTTCAGCTTGGCATGGACGGCAGCGGCGTCCTTGGTCTGAGCGATTGCCCGCATACGGTTTTCGTTCTGCTTCAACTGCTTGCGGAGAGGGGCGGCGGTCTGGTTCAGGTTAGAAATTGCGGTATCCAGATCCTCGATGGTGTTCAGAGAATGGGCTTTCAGATAGTCCACCGCCCGTTTGACTTCCTCAAAGTCCCGAATAGTGCATTTCAGTTTTGCCTTGCCAGACCAATCGCTGCGCTGCTCATTGCGGAGATTGAAGTAGTCCACCAGCAGATCGGACAGTGTGGGCTCCTTCGCCTTTTCCAGAGCGTCCAGAAGAAGCTGCTTCTTTTCGTTCAGGTCTGCGATCCAGCGTTGCAGCCCACGAATTGCGCTGCGGATGGACTGCATCAGGCTGTTGGCCGCACGAATATCCCGGTTCAGGTTGCCGAGAAAGGTTTCCACTCCACGCTTTTCCATCT
>ENA-OQJO01000032-OQJO01000032.1-human-gut-metagenome-genome-assembly--contig:-NODE-32-length-16640-cov-2.925332_pt1 | contig 16640 bp, 12 predicted proteins | sample MGYA00242613_ERZ504780 | MGnify/ENA primary metagenome ERZ504780 (study PRJEB26092, sample SAMD00036368) | human gut metagenome | host: Homo sapiens | study: EMG produced TPA metagenomics assembly of...
CACCATTCGGATCGGCGACCACATGCACTGTAATCTTGGCCTGCGAGCTTGAACCCTCAGCCGTGCCGGACACCTCATAATCGCCGATGGTGTCCAACCTGACGCCGGCAACACTTGCCTCATCCCACATAACCGTGCGATCGTCAAGCATGCCATTGGGGAATCGCACCGGAACCACAGACGGCAAAGCCACCGACTTGGAATTCTGGTACACCGTCTGTTCGATCGGCTGAGCCGCACCAGCAGTCTGAGACTGCGCGTCGGAACGCACGCCAATAGTGGCCTTGGTTCCAGCAAGCGCGCCAATAACCGTTCCGAAAACCGCAAACTCGCTATCGGAAGCAAGCTGATCGTCAGTGATGGCATCCCACGCAACACTCAAGTCACGACGGGAACCGTCCGTATAGCTGGCACTCACCGTCTTCGGCAGATTCACATCGGCAGCCTTGCTGCCAGTCTGCACCATACGATTCACGCCATCTACGCTCACCGGATCAAGCGCATACGCCTCAAATTCGGTAGCACCAACAATGGCACCCTTCGGGAACAGCACACGCAACTTGTTCGTCTCCACCGTTTCGGCAAAACGAACCTCATTGCCTTCACCCTGCATCGTGGTATAAGACTGGCCGGCGGCAAGCTTCACATCCTGCCAATCGCCATTCTCATCCGCATACTGCAACTTCCACGACTTGACCATCGGCACACCGCCACCGTCAGTCCAGAAGAACAGCTTCGCCTTCTTCAACGGAACAGTGCCATCCCAGGCAAGCTGCAGCCACGGCTCGGTACCGGTATTGTCACCCCAATTATTCCAGGTCTCATTCGGAGTATTGGTATACAACACCTGACCGTCGATAACCTTCTTGGCATTGTCCTTCGCCTGATATGGATTGGTGAAGCTGGCGCTCGCAGTGGACTGTGAAGCCACATTCACCGTGCCGTCGGAAGGAATGCCGTGAACGGTGACTTCCTTGAAACCGGTCTTCTCACCGTCGAATGCGGTGAGTTTGAGCACATAGTCACCCTCACGGTTGAACGTGACCGTAGTGTTGGCAGCGGTTGCGTCGACGAACTTCGCTTCGCCGTTTTCAGGGCCAGACACCTGCTCCCATGTGGTGGTGAGCGTGTCAGACGGCAGGCCGTCGTCCTTCACCGTGCCCGCCAGCTGCGCACCGGACGAGGTGCTGCTGGCAATGTAGGCGTCAACGCTTGGCGCCTGGTTCGTAGTTTCGCCTTCCGGCACAATGTCGGTTTCGTAGGCCTGAATCTCCTTCAAGCCAATGGCCTGACCTGCTTGCGGAGTGAAGGTGGCACGAATGGCTTTGGCCACGACCTTGGCGAACTGCACGCGGTTGTAGTTGGCTCCCGCGTAAGTAGGCGTACGCACCTGGTTCGGCAGGACATGCCATGCGCCGGCCTCATCCTGATATTCAAGCGTGTACACCGACGGCTCACTGTAGCCGGCAATCGTCTGGCTGGACGAGGTCTGGTAGAAGTACAAACGCACGTCGTCGATGTTCTGCACTCCATTCTTGAACGTTACGGTCAGCGAATCCTTGGCGTTCTTGGATCCCTTGGTGCCCCAGAAGGATTCCATCACGTTCTTGCCGTCCACTGCATTGGTTGCCGGGTATCCCTTGGTTTCGTAAGTGGCTTCCACATCGGCGTCCTTGGCCACGTTGGCCTGGCTCTTGGACGCTTCGTCCACGTTCTGTCCGGACTGCGCGAAGATCTGCGTAACCCTGCTGTTCGATGCGTAGGTCACTTCGTTGGCGTTCGGCATGGTGGCGGTGGTCGCGCCGGTGATCACCGCTCCGGAATCATCGGCAACCTCAACGGTTCCACTGGCCGGATCGTAGATGAGGTGGGCGAGCTTATCGGAGGTGAACACGGCGTTGCCGTCCACATACAGGGTATATCCCTTCGGAGCGTTGTAGGTGCCGTCGTTGTTCCATACGATCGACAGATCCTGCCCGTGGTAGCTCAGGTTGTTGACGGTGAAGTGGTTCCAACCGGGAATCTCGATCGGATTGAGTTCAATCTTGTTGTCTTCACGCGGAACCATACCTGCCACGTCTTCCACAATCGTCCAGTTGGTGGTGCCAAGCTGGGTGTGGTGAATCCAGGAACGGTAGGTGATCTTTCCACCGTTCTTGCTGGCGTCGGCGTTCTTCTACCGGAATCGTGCTTCCTGCGGAATTATATCCATATTCCAGAATTCGTTCTGGTCCGGATACTGGTTGTCGCCTCCCTGATAATGCGAGAACGCCACCCAATACAGCAGTTTCTTGAACGATTCGTTCGTGATATATCCGTTGTCTGCAGCATTATAATCACGGATTCCCGCAGAATAGATTTGCAGCAGCGGAGTTGCATTGATAATGGAGAAATTGTTTGATCCTGGGAAATTCAGCGCCTTCTTGTCTGCCTGATTCGCGGTGAAGAACGGGAAAATCGGGAATTCGTCGGCATCTTCGAACAAGCGCAACGCACTATCGTAATCATCATTGCCGGTCGGCATCAGACCTTCGGAATACGGATAGTAGTTGTTGAGTTCCTTGTATTTCGCGAATTGACCGTCGTTCAGCCACTTGTGCAGCAGCAGTTTGCTGTCGGAATCCCACAGGTTGTCGAGCACATCCTGCTTGATGGCGTCGGCGATCTGCTGCATTTCAGCGGCTTTTTCGGTGTCTCCGGCAGCCTTGTATGCTTGCGCGGCGGCATTGGCGTTGGCCCACATGTTGGCGGAACCGTCGGCACGGTCCATACGCTGGCCGGAACGACCGGGTTCGGAGAACGACACCGCGTCGGCATCGTTACCGGTCATGGACCACCACGACCAGTCGATCAGCTTGTTGCCGTTGCTATTCTGGTTGTCGTTGCTGTCTGGCTCGCTTTTGCGAATTGAGCAGACCTTTGACATCTTCGGAACCGTAATCACCCAACGCTTCAGCCAATGATGACGGGCCGCCGTGCACCTTGTAGGTAGTCCCAACCGGTCCTTGGTGATGTACTGCGTGTAGCTGTGGTTCCAATTGGCTGGATCGCCCGGATTGTCGTGGTAGTAGTAATACCCGGACTGGCCTTTCTTGGCTGTCTGCCCGGCCGACACCCAAGTGCCGTACGAGTACTCGGCGTTACGGAACCACTTGGTGTCGTTGATGAACATGCCGGATGTCAGCACGATCTGGTTGTTGTATCCGAGCACGCCTTCGATGGAGGTCGGATACTGGAACGTATTGCCCGGCATATTGGCGTCCAACATGTTGAAACGGCTCAGCCACCAGCGGTAGAACACAGTTTTGTCGATATTGTGTTCCTGGGTTTCCACGTAAGGAATGTTATCGACCCACCACTGGTTGTAGGTGGTCACGGAATCCTTGTAGGAAGCGGCCGGATCGGTGAGATCGCCGTTGAATCGGGCTTCGTATTCCGCGGTGGAGTCCGGCAACTCATTGGCGATCAGGCCAAGCTGCAGCTTGGTGGTTTGTGGCACGTTCGCTTCCAAGGTGAGGGTGGAAGCGAGTTTGCCGTCCTTTACGGTGAAACCGTTGCCGGAGAACCGTGGATAGATGGTGGTCAGATCGTTCTTCACATTGAAGCGACCGGTCAGTTCAGTGTCGCCGTCATTGCCGTCTTGTGCGAATGGCGAGGCTGCTGTCAGCGTTACGTCACCGCCGGTGGTGCTGGTGATGGTGAAATTCGCGACCATCACATTGGTGTAGGTGATGTACTTGACTTCGGTGACGGTAATGGTCTTGTCGCCGTTGGTGAATTCCGTGGTGAAGTAGCTTGGCGTCTGCTTGCGCTTGTCGGTGTTCTCGCGCAGGGTCTGCTTGGAACCGCCAATGCTTACCTCAACGGTAAAGCCGTCGTTGCCGGTCTGATCCCAGTATGCGACATCTCCTACGAAACCAAGTGCTTCCGGCGTATGCGTGTACATGAATGCGGCACGGCCACGTGAGAACAGGTATTCGTTCTTGTCTGCGCCCGCATAGTTGTAGTCGCCAGCATCGTTGGTGCCGGTACCGTTTGGTGCGGTGCCTGTGCGCGTCAGCATCTTGTCGATCCAGAAGTCGTGTGCGGTGTCGGTTCCGGCACCGTTGGCAACATCCGCATCGAACACCTGCTTGAGGTAGCTTGTCGAGGGATCGAAAGCGACGCCGGTGCCCGGAATCGGGTCGGCGGCCCCCTTGAAACTCGGATACCCCATGGCAGAGTTCGGATTGGCCAGCGCGTCATTGGCGTATGCGGTCGTCACACCGCCAGACAACAGTGTGGCCACTGCCGTCAGCACGCCCAATGACGTGACAATCCCTTTCTTCCTTGTTGATGGTGTCATCAATTCCTCCTACATGGACCATCGTTGGCCCTTGGTTGCCAAGGCTCGTTCCCTGGCATCCAACTTTCTTTCTGTAGGAATGAGAGTCGTGCGATGGACATGAGATTGGAGCGTCCACCGACATTTCAAGAATACATGACGCGAATACGGTTTCGCAAATTTTCTTTCAGTTTTCTCCAATGCTTTTCTAAGTGAACTGCCATACGATGGCTTTTATGCGAAAAGGAAAGTTTTCGCATTTTCCCGTCTTATACTAGGGGCTATGACAAACCGGCCACCCCATAAGGGGCAGCCGGTCTCTCATTCCAGTCAGCGCGGCGCATTCGGCTCCAATCGATCACGCCGCGCTCACCCGCTTCCCGGCACCATGGCACTCATAGCGCCGGGTAGCAAGTCTTTCTTTTGTTTAGCTGCGCAACCACACGTTCATTTGGCCGAGTTCGCGGTTGGCCCATGCGTAGTAGGGCACCAGCTTGAGCGACGTCCGCTCATCTGAGGCGTCACGCTGAGCGGACATGTACAACGGGGCGTCCACGGCATCCGCAGCCTCACGAACGGCAGGCAACGTCACCGCGTCAACACCTCCAAGCAAATCACTCTCGAAAGTAACCGTGGCATCCGCAGCATCCACGCCATCAGCAAGACGGTACGTCCACAGATCGCCGGCATTATCGGCTTGCTCCGCGCAATAGACGAGCGGACCGCGCATCACCGCAACACGACCTGCATCGCAACGCACATGAGAGTTGGCACGCACCAATCGCACTGCCATATCAAGATCCAGCACCACATGCAATGCAGTTCCCGGAGCAACTGCGAAATATACGAAACCGTTTTCCGGAGCCGTCTTCACAGCAACACCATCGCATGTCAGCGCATAGGAATCAGCCGACCATGTGGGAATACGCACGCCGAAACGTACCGAATCAGCCGCCTCAGCGGGCAATTCCACCATGTACTCAATATGACCGTTCCACGGAAAATCGGAACGCTGCTCCACATGCAACCCGGAATCAAAACTTGCCTGATTCGCAATGAACTGGTGAGCGAGCACCGTGCGACCGCCGTCACGTTCGGTATACACATAACGGTCCACCGACGCGATCAATCGCGCGACATTAGCTGGGCAGCATGCGCAGCCAAACCAATCGACACGATGCGAAAGCACATGATGCCGATCCGGATTGTCCAAACCGTCCGGCGAAGTCTCCAACGCATTCACATAGTAATACTGCTTGCCATCAAGGCTGATGCCCGCGATGGCACCATTGAACAGCTCACGCTCAAGCACGTCGGCATATTCACCATTCGGTTCCAACAGAAGCATTTGGCGGGCAAACATGCTCATCGCCACAGAAGCGCACGTTTCGCCATACATGGTGTCGTTCGGCAGATCGTAATCGTACGTGAACGACTCCCCCACATGTGTGGAACCGATCGCACCCGTTACATACATGCGTTTCGACACGATGTTGTTCCAAAAACGATGCGCCGCATCCAGCAAGCCCTGATCGCCGGTAATACGCGCCACATGTGCGATTCCAGTGCATAAATAGGCCACGCGCACAGCATGGCCGTCAGCGGTCTGCTGCTCGCGCACCGGCTGCGCGGCTTGGAAGTACGTGGGCTTGTAGAATCCCAGATCCCGGAAAATGTAGTCGTTGTCGACAGCGGCGATCTGCTTGGCGTAGAACTGCGGATCCTGACCACGCACGTCGATGAGATACCGCGCCAGATTCAGATAGCGCTCCTCACCGGTCGCATCATACAGCTTCGCCAACGCCAATTCGATTTCCGGATGCCCATCAGCACCGTGGATCTTGCCGTCCTCCGGGCCGAAATTGGCATCGATGCAATCCGCCATACGGCACGCCACGTCAAGCGCCTGCTGGTTACCGGTCACCTCATGATAGGCGACAGCAGCCTCAATGTAGTGGCCCATGACATACATTTCATGGCTTTGCTGAATCAGTGTGAAACGCTCACGATGCGCCCATTCACCGGTTTTGATTTGGTACGGAGTGTCCAAATATCCGTCCGATTGTTGCGCACGTGCGATGAGGTCGACGGTTTTATCGCACAGTTCCCGCAATTGCGGATCAGGATGATACGACAGTGCGTAAGCCGCTTCCTCCAACCACTTATATATGTCGGAATCCTGGAAGACCATGCCATGAAATTCACCGGCCTCATCACCGGCTGCGATACGCAGATTCTCCACGGCATGACTTTTATTATCGGCAAGCTGATTGCCAGCCGGATCATCCGGAACTTCAGTGGCAATCTCATCATTCATCACACCCCACTGATAGGGAATGACGGATTCAACGATCTGGTCGCGACGCTGCTTCCAGAAAGGAGAAGTAATAGTTACATTCATGATATTTCCTTAAGATTAAGGACTTCGCCAGCCCTTGACGGCTCTTGGCTACTCCGCCTTCGGTTCTGCTCAGGCCGGAGCCTGGAAACAGTCCACTGGGCTGTCTCCCAAGGGCTGACATCGCCAGGTGTCAGCCCTTGACGGCTCCAGCCATAAACCCTTTGACGTAGTACTTCTGGAGGGCTAGGAAGAGGATGGCTGCGGGGATCATCAGAATCACGACGCCAGCTTCGGTGGCACCGTAATCAATGACGCCCATAGTCTGCTGACGCATGTTCACCAAAGCGAGCGGCAGCGTGGCGTTCGACGAACTCGACAGGTACAGCGGAATCATGAAATTGTTCCAAGCCTCAAGGAAAGCAAGCAGACCGACAGTGACCATCGACGGCTTGACGACCGGCACCAGAATCTTAATCAGCGACTGCAGGGAGTTGCAGCCATCGACCATGGCGGCCTCTTCCATATCCTTCGGAATCGCATCGAAAGCATTACGCATGATGAACGTGCTCATCGGCAGCTGGAACAGGTAATAACCAAACCGACACCCAGCAAGGAATCGTTCAGACCAATATCCTTGTACCACACCATCAGCGGAATCAGCAGAGACGCATACGGTACCATCAAAATGGACAGCGTCACCATGAATCCGAGATTGCGGCCCGGATAGTCGAAACGGGAGAACGAATAGCCTGCGAGCGTGCACACCACCACGGAGAACACCACGGCGACCAACGTCACCACCACCGAGTTGAACAGGTACTTCGGCAGGCCTTCCTGGTAGCCGAACAACGTCAGATAGTTGTTCACACCCCAGCCCTTGGATTGTGCGGAACCAGGCTGCGGACTGAACGAGCAGACCACCACCCAGATCAGCGGCGAAATGAAGACCAGAGCCAGCAGACCTTCGAGAATATAGACGATTACGCGCTTCCACAATGGAGTAGTCATGTGAGTTCCCTCCCCTTGCTCACTTGGTGTTGTCGCGCATACCGCGCATCTGGATGGAATTGATCACCACGAGGGCCGCAAGCACGATCAGCGACAGTGCGGCTGCCATGCCCAGATCCTTCTTGGAATCGAATGCGAAGTTGTAGATGAGCTGCACCACGGTCATGGTGGAATTGTTCGGACCGCCCTTGGTCAGAATGAAGAACTGGTCGAACGCGAGGATGGAACCGGTGACGCAGTAGATCAGGCACATCACGATGGTCGGCTTCATCAGCGGCAGGGTGATGGAACGGAAAATGCGCCACGTGCCAGCACCGTCCATGCGCGCGGCCTCATACAGGTCGCCCGGAATGGCCTGCAGGCCGATCATCATAAGCAGCATGTAGTAGCCGGAGAAACGCCAGACGATCACAATAATGGTGGCCCACAGCGCGCTCTGGCCGGTGGCGAGCACGGAGCCGCCCTCATCCATCAATCCGAAGAAGCTCAGGATCTTGGTGACGGGGCCCACCTGCGGGGAGTACAGCGCGTAGAACAGCAGCGAAGCGGAGGCGAGACCGGTTGCGGACGGCAGCAGGAAGCACGTGCGCAGCATATTGTTCCACTTGGTGCTTTCCTGCACGATCAGCGCCAGGCCAAGGCCGAGCACCAGCAGGAAAATCGTGACGATCACGGTGTATTCAAGTGTGAACAACACCGACTGTCCGAGCAGTTTATTTTCGAAAACCTTGACGAAATTCTCAGGGAAATTCCAACCACGGTTACCGCCCATCAACGACCAGCGGGAACCGGCCATGATGACGAGCAGCACGATTGGCACGAAGAACAGCATGATGATCATCAGCCAATCAGGCAGCGCATACAGCAGGCCACGACGGGTTGCCTCCGCCTTGGCCTTGGAACGATGCGTCTTCACTGGCGCAGCGTTCTTGGAAACAGTAGTCATATTCCCTCCTTGGAACACTTTTGGCGACTCTCTCTTGAATCGTTCGGGGTTTTCGACATAAATGGCCAAGCGATTGGATATGCGTTTGGAAGTGCGATTCCGTCTCGTGCGGCCGTTGAAATCCGCCATGAAGACCGACATTGTTTTTGAAGTATTGTCGATCTTCATGGCAGACCACAACTGTGGTCTGTCGATTTTTGTTTTCGATATTCAGTTATTCGATATTCAGTTGTTCTTAAGTTATGTAAATCGGGGAAAGGAGAAAAAGGAGGAGAAGTTTGTTTTCAGTGGCTCACCTCACTGACCCAGCACGTCGGTGATGGCCTGGTTGTCGGCCTTGAGATCGCCATCGCCCCAGACTGCGTTCTGGATGAGCAGCTGCCACGGGAACCGGCTGCGTTGAAGGCCTCATTGAAAGCTGCGGACTTCGGGGTCTGGCCATTGCCGTCGATGATTACGGAGTTGATGGTCTGGACGCGAGGATCGGCATCGTCGTAGGCGGTCTTCAGGGTCTGGATGTTGGATGCGGTGTCGCCGTTGGCTGCGAAGACTTCCTTCTGGGCGTCATCGCTCATGAGCCATGCGAGGAAGTTCCAAGCCTGAGCGACGTGCTTGCAGTCCTTGGAGATGCCCATGGCATCGCCGCCGAGGAACGTGGAGGTCTTGCCTTCCTTGGTGCCCGGGATCGGGGTGACACCGACTTCGAAGCCGCCGTCCTTCTCAGCTTCGAACAGTGCGGTGGAGGAGGTGTTCGGATACGGCATCACACCGATGTTGCCGTTGGCGAACGGAGCGGTCCAGGTGGCACCGGTTTCTTCCTTGGAGCCTGCGCCCAAGCCGTTGGTGGTGTTGGCGAGTTCCTTGTAGGCGTCGAGCACGGCCTTCATGGAATCGTTGTCGAGGGTGGCTTCGGTGCCATCTGCGTTCATCACGGATTCGCCGTCAGCCCACACGGACGGGAACAGGTCGAACACGAGAGCGCCACCGGACTGGCCGGCCAAGTAGGAGCCTGCCACGCCGTCCTTGTTGAGGGCCGCGACCGCCTTGGCCTGCTCAACGAACTCGTCGATGCTGCTCGGACCCTTCTCCGGGTCAAGACCTGCTTCCTTGTACAGATTCTTGTTCCATACCATCACGGAAACGTCGGTGATGAACGGCAGCGTGTATTCCTTGCCATCCACGGTACCGGCTTCAATGTGGCCCTGCTGCAGGTCGGACTTGTTGTCGAGTCCGTCGATCTGCTTGGTGATGTCGGTGAAGATGCCTTCAGAAGCCCAGTACGGAATACGCACCACGTCACCGGCGAGAATGTCCGGAAGGGAATCGGTCTGGGAGGCACCACCAACCTTGCCTTCCATATCGTCGTTCGGAATGATTTCCAGCTTGACCTGGTTCTTGTGGGAGGCGTTGTAGGCCTTCACCGCGTTCTTGGCCTGACGCTCCAGCGGAGAACGGGTCCACAGAGTGATCTCAGTGCCGTCATCAGTGCCGGCTGCCGGAATATCGGCCGGAGCCGCGGATCCACCACTGCTGGAACCACCGCCGCATGCAGCCATCGGAATAAGCAACGCGGTTGCCGCGATGCCCGGCAATAACGCGAGTGAACCTTGTTTGAAAGACACCATTGTCGTACTTCTTTCTCTATGTATCGCGTCAGCTTTGAGCCATCCGGCGGGCCTTCCGCCGTCTGCCTTCACGATTTCCGGTTGTTCTCCTTCGATTGAACCGTAGTGCGAAAGCCTTTTCTCAGTATATGGTTTTCTCCAGATTTTGCAAAATCGCTTTCGCACATCAGAATGCAAAGGTATTCATGTCGATAAAACCGTTATAAATAAACGATTCTTAGCATTTTAAGAATCGTTTATGACAGCAAAAAAATGACGTGAGATGCAGAAAATGCGAAAGAAAAATGTGTTCATTTTCGCAAATGCGAAAGTTTCGCAATTTGCAAGTGAAAATGTCAGCAATCGGCTATATAAAGCCGTTTTGTCCACTTTTTGACACGATGCGAAAACTTTCGCAGTTTTGTCGTATAATATTACGCAATACAAGGGCGGCGAAGCGCATCGACGCGCAGCCAACGTTTTCGTCACACCGTAAAAAAGGGGAACATCATGGCAACTGCAGATACTCACTCAACAGCAAGGCTTGAAGATGTAGCAGCGCTGGCCAACGTGTCTTTGGCAACGGCTTCAAAGGCGCTGCATGGCAAACCGCGCGTCAGTGAAGACACCCGCGAGCGCGTGATGGAGGCAGCGCGGCAACTCAACTATTCCCCGAACAAGCTGGCGCAATCGTTGGCAAGCGGCAGAAGCGGAACCATCGGTTTGGTCACTTCCGATCTGCAAGGCCGTTTCTCCACGCCTATTCTTATTGGCGCCGAAAACGAGCTGCGCGCACAATCGACATCGGTACTACTCGCCAATGCTCGCGGTGACGATGCGCTGGAACGCAGCCATGTAGAGAAACTGCTGTCGCTGAAAGTGGACGGCCTGCTGATTGTGCAGTGCGAGACGAATCCGCGCCCGTCGCTGGGGCGTGATTGGGGCGTGCCGCTGGTGTATGTGTATGGTCCTTCCACCGACACCAACGATTGTTCGGTGACGTGTGACAATGTGGACGCCGGGCGCATGGCCGTGAATCATCTGATTTCGTGCGGACGCAACCGTATCGCCATTATTGGCGGCGATGAAACATATACGGCCTCCACCGACCGCACCAAGGGCGCGTTGGAAGCGTTGGCCGAGGTTGGTTTGGAACCGGCTGGCCCGATTCGCTATGGCCGTTGGGACGAGAATTGGGGGCGTGCCGCCACCAGACTGCTGCTCGACCAAGGCGTGAAGTTCGACGCCGTGGTATGCCAGAGCGATCAGCTGGCACGAGGATGCATTGACGCGTTGAAGTCGCAGCATCTACGCATTCCTGAGGATGTGGCGGTGATCGGCCACGATAATTGGGACGTGCTCACCAAGAGCTCCCGCCCGCCGCTGACCAGCATCGACAATGAAACGGAACTCATCGGCCGCAAAGCCGCCCGCTACCTGATGGACGCCATCAACGGCCAGCCCCACCACGGCACGGAATACCTTCCCTGCCGCCTCATCCAACGCGAATCCACTCTCCCCCTAGACTAGCGTCATCGCTTTTTGTTGGAACGTCCCTTGAAGTAAATGTCGAACACGATCCAGACGGACAAAACGAAACGCGATCACATAGCCGAGGAAACCGACGATCGGAATGCCGAAAATCACCGGTTTGATGCCCGCATAGTACACGATCGACGAGCCGATGAACAATCCGACGACGATCAGCGCCATCGTAAGCCTGTTCACCATGTTGGCAAGCAGATGGATCGGTTCCTGCGAGCCGACCATCTCCATATTCACGCGCAACTGGCCGCGCGTAAGCATACGGGAGGCCACTTTCAGCTCATTGGCGGCAGCGAGCAGGCTGTGCAGCGCCTGATGACCTTCGACAACCAGCGATTTCGCCTCATCCTTGGCGAAATCCTTCTTCGACGTGCTTGCGGCGATATGGTCGGAGATGATCTGAATCATATTCACGTCTGGAATGAACTCGTCGAGCAGGCCTTCCAAAGTGACCAGCGCACGCCCGACGGTGGTGACGGTGCTCGGCACTTCAATGCCGTGTCGTTGCGCCATTTGCGTCAACGCGGTGAGCATGGCGGCGATATCCAGCTCGGCCAAATCCACTGTGCCGAATTCCTTGACGATCACGTCCAAGTCGGCCAATAACGCCGGATAATCCTCCGGATCGGCCTCGGCACCGGCGAAACGCAGCAGACCGTCGGCAAGCGCGGGCGAATCCTGTTTGGCGACCGCGAAAATCATGTCTTTCAAGATGGAACGGGTTTTGGCATTAAGCCGGCCCGTCATGCCTAGGTCGAGCAGCACGATCTGCCCGCCGCGCACCATGATGTTGCCCGGGTGCGGATCCGCGTGGAAGAAGCCTTCGTCAAGCACTTGCGTGGCGTAATTGTCGACCAGTTTGGTGCCGATTTCCTTCAGATCGTAGCCCGCTTCGATGAGCTCATCAGGATGCGAGACGGAAATGCCTTCGACGTAGTCCATGACCACCACGTGTTCGGTGCACAGGTCGGAGTATGGCTTCGGGCAGTCCATGTATTTGTAGTGTTCGCAGAATCGTTTGAATTCCGCCAGATTTCGCGCTTCGATCATGAAGTCGGTTTCGGCTTCGAAGGTGTCCCACAGTTCTTCGACCACTCCGGAGAGATCGACCACTTGGGCGCTGGGCATGGTTTTGGCGGCTATTCGTGCGATGGTGCGCATGATGGACACATCCTGTGCCATGGTTTCGCGCACGCCCGGGCGTTGCACTTTGACGGCCACATCTTCTCCGGTAGTGAGTTTCGCACGATGCACTTGCGCGAGGCTTGCCGATCCGAGCGGTGTGGCGTCGATATGGTCGAAGATTTCGCCTGCCGGGCGTCCGTATTCGTCTTCCAGCACTTGCAGGACGGTGCCGTACGGCATGGGGTCGGCGTCGGCGCGCAGTTTGGCGAGTTCGTCGCAGAACGATTGGGGCAGGATTTCGGATCGCATGGATAGGATCTGCCCGACTTTCACGAAAGTTGGGCCAAGCGCTTCGAACATGAGCCGCATTTTGACGGGGGTCAGGCCGTGCACAATGTCGAATTGGTTGACGATTTGCGCGATTTGCGCAAGTCGCTTCAGTTTGCCTCGACGAGTCAGGTGGTAGCGCTGCGAGAATGAGTCTTTACGCGGGCCGAACAGTCCGATGGTTTCGGGTTGCGTAAAGGTTGCGTCGTTCTGCTTGCCTTGCGATTGCAGGATTCCCGTTTTTCCCGCGGATTTGGCTGCCGTTGCCGCAGCCGCGTCGGACGAGGGGTTCGCCGTCGGATTGATCACCGCGTTGACTCGGTCGGAAAGTGTGACCGGCTCCACGCTTTCGGGGCGGGCCGCATCCGGCTCGATCGGGGAATTCAAAGACATATCGCTGCTCGCAAACGTTGGTCGGATTACGATGAGTGGGATTCATGAGGAGACTTGCGTCCCGCGTATTTCATGCGATTCGCATGTTTCGCACGTTTCTTACGTTCCGCACACGGCCGTTCGCATGTTTCGCAAGTTCCGCATAACGAATCGCCGTCTGAACGTGATGCGACGAGCAGACGGCGATGTGAACGATTGAACGTTACTCGGCTTTGGCTTCAGGTTCGGCTTCCTTGGTTTCCTCTGCAGCCTTGGCTTCAGAGGATTCCTTGACCTCCGCGACCTTGTGCTTGAGTTCGGCGTTGAGGGCCTTGCCCTGTTCGACGGTCAGCTCGCCCTTCTTGACGAGATCGTCAACGATTTCCTGGCTCTTCTCGACCGTGGTCGCCAAAGCGCCAACGCCGGCGAGGAAGACCTTACGCAGGCCGTCACCAAAATCAAAATCAGCCATGATTACCTCCTTAAGGTGATGGTGGTACCCACTCTATCGCATTTTCTTCACAAATAACGTCAACGAAACTAGTCAATCATTACAATTCTGCGGAAGACTCGCTGCCGCATGCTCACAGCGTACGAAAACGCGAAAACTACGAAACAGCGCGAAAACAATCAGCGCGGGCGTGACATGGCCACGCGACGCGCGTTACCAGCAATCGTATTGATGCGATCAAGTTCCGCACGCTGCGCTTCCGTCTGCCCTGCAGCGGCCGGATCGAACGAACCATACCGGCGTTCTGCGGCGGTGCGGATCAGAAAATCGGCGATCGCGGGGTTTTTCGGCAGCAGCGAGCCGTGCATGTATGTGCCGATCACATTGTTGACGCGCGCGCCTTCCGTATGATCCTCGCCATTGTTGCCGGTGCCGTCCGCGTCGACGGTGCCGAGCGGCTGCACGCCTTCGCGCAGGAAGGTCTGGCCGGAATGGTTTTCGTAGCCGATGATATCGCCGAAATCGTCGGAATGCTCGGTCAGATTGCCGATCATGCGAACTTCCTGACCGACCGTGTACGCGCCGATCACGCCGATGCCGTCGAGCCGGGAGCCATCCACCGTTTCGAAATATTCGCCGAACAGCTGATACAGGCCGCAGATCATGAGCATGGGGGTGCCGTCGGCAGCCAGCGAGCGCAGCAGGTCGGCACGTTTGAAGAAGTCGTCGATGATTTTCTTCTGGCCGGTGTCTTGGCCGCCGCCGCCCAGAATCATATCGACGTGTTCGGGCCACGAGTAGCCCTGATTGTAGGCGTGCACGTGCGGTTCGTAGCCGTACAGCGCGAGTCGGCGCTGGATGGTGAGTACGTTGCCGGAGTCGCCGTAGATGTTCATGTCTTTCGGATATAGCGACACGATGTCGATTGTCTGGCTCATATCGTCTCCCTCATGCGTTTCATACGTTCTTCATGCGTTTTCATGCGTTGCGCGGATTCGCGCTGTTATTTGCCCACGCCAGCGTCGGCGACTTCGGCGATTTTGCCGAGCGCGGCTCGCGTTTTGAGCATTGCCGTGTATGTGCAGTAAATGTGCTTGGGGGTACCCGGATTCGCGTTCACGAACGTTGAGACAGCCTCTTCAAGTTCCGTGTTGACGCTATTCACCGGCACCTGATCGTATTCGAGACGCAACGCCATATCCCATGCGCGCACGCCTGAAACCATGGCCACACCGGTGTCTCGCAGCGAGGAGAAATCCACGTCCCACAACCAGCTCATGTCACGCCCGTCGGCGTATTCGTCGTTGATGGCGATCATGGTGTCGCAGCCTTCGGGGGCGAAGGATGCGAGCGAGAGGCGGAATCCCATGGGATTTTTGACGAGCAGCAGCTCCACCGGCGAACCGTTCACGTCGATGACTTCGCCGCGTCCGAACGCCGGAGTGACTTCGGCTGCCGCGTCGATCATGGATTGCGTGGTGGAGTGCGCGAAGTCGATCATGCGCTGTGAGATTCCCACTTGTCGCAATAGTTCGTCGGTTACGTTCTCTTCGAACGGCAGGAACATTGCTTGCGCGTCGGCTACGACCGCGCGTACGACGGCCAATGCGGCCGCCGCGTTGTACAGGTTGTACACACCTTCCAGTTTCACGGCGGTTTCGTACGTTTCGCCATCGATGCCGAAGCTGGCACGATGGTCGCCTACGGCAAGCAAGGTCACGTCAGCTGGTAGCTGTTCTGAAATTGCCGCATCTCCCGATTTTTCTGCATTTTCCCCAGTTTTCGCAATCGCTGCAGCATCGTCAATCTCAATATTTGCGGACGATGCAGTATCGACTGTCGTGCGCATGTCGTCGTCGGACGGGGAGAAGCTGCGCAACGACCCGTCAAGACCGAAATAGCGCACTTCCACACCATCTTCAGTATGTGCGACGTCAGCAAGTCGTGCAATGCGTGGATCCTCACGATTGAGCACTACGGTTCCGGTGGTCGCTTCGGCGGCTTTGCTCAGCAGTCGTGCGGTATTGTCGATTTCGCCGAAACGGTCGAGCTGGTCGCGCATCACGTTGAGCAGCAGGCAGTAGTCGGGTTGCACTTGTTTGACGAAATGCACCGCGTACGCTTCGTCGAGTTCCAGTACGGCGATGTCGGCGTCCAGTTTGCCGCCGAGCGAGACTTCGGCCAGCAGCGACGAGACCACGCCGCGGGTGAAATTCGATCCGGTCGGATTGGTGAATACCTTCAATCCCAACGATTCCAGCATGCTTGCCACCATGCGCGTGGTGGTGGTTTTGCCGTTCGTGCCAGACACGAGCACCACGCCAAGCGGTAGCTGCTGCAGGGTGCGTGCGAGGAATTGCGGGTCGATCCGTTCCACGATTTTGCCGGGGAACGCGCTGCCGCCGCCATGTGCCAGGCGGGAGGCCGCACGCACGGCCTTGCCGATCAACGGCGTTGCGAATGAGTTCCACGCCATGCTATACCTCCTGTTGGCTCTGGTAGTCCTGCGGCATATCTTTGAACTTGGAGTATGCGCCAAGGAACGCGAGACTTGAACGTCTGCGTCGGACCGTTACGATGCTTCGCCATGATGATAT
>ENA-OQJO01000033-OQJO01000033.1-human-gut-metagenome-genome-assembly--contig:-NODE-33-length-16490-cov-2.507486_pt1 | contig 16490 bp, 16 predicted proteins | sample MGYA00242613_ERZ504780 | MGnify/ENA primary metagenome ERZ504780 (study PRJEB26092, sample SAMD00036368) | human gut metagenome | host: Homo sapiens | study: EMG produced TPA metagenomics assembly of...
GTTGTTTTATGGTATAAAATTAAGATTTGGAAATAATGATTATTAACTTTGATAACAAACTTAAGGAATTGTTTAAATAGAGAATACCTTTTTTACAAAAATTTGCAAATAAAAATTCCTTTCATTCTTTTGCCTGTAAACGTAAGACTTTAAAGAATGAAAGGAATTACAGCTGTTTTTATAAAATATATTTTATAAATCCTTTAGATATTTAGAAAGATATATTTGCCATTTTCCATAGCCCAAGGAAAGATGTTTTGGTTATTTCTACCAGCTTGTCCCAGTTTATTTTATCAGCTTCATCACCCGGAAGATGATAATCCGGATGCCAGTCTGTGTGATACCACATAATTGGAATACCCAGTTTGGCAAAGGTTTCGTTGTCACTACCTCCTACAGGATTGTCCCATGCACGATAGTCGGGCTGTAGATTCAGATTGTAATGCTCGATATCTTCTTTCAGCCATTCACCGAAGGCAGGTGTTCCTTTGGTAAAGAAGTATACTACATGCCAGGGACGTGACTCATCATTATTTCTTCCTATCATGTCGAAATTTAAGTATCCCTTCACTTGCTTGATTTGCGGAAAGGTCTGTGCAAAATATTTTGAACCTAACAATCCTTTTTCCTCTCCGTCCCAGAAGGCAAAAATAACAGTACGTTCTGGTTGCTTGCCTGTAGCCAGGAAGGAACGCACAATCTGTAGAACGGCTGAAACTCCCGATGCATTGTCATCGGCGCCATTATAAATCTGATCACCATCCAGCATGGGATCGTAACCGATATGATCATAATGTGCACCTATTATGACGATCTCGTCCTTGTTCTTTCCATCTATTTTTGCAAGTACATTGCGCATGTGATATTTTTGATGTACTCCCTGTTTGATTAGTTGGATTGAATCGGGATGAACTTGCAACTTGCCTTTTTTCTGTCGTTCTACACGGTATGCTTCAAACGGTTGGAAATAGCTGTCGAATACCGGAGAAACACCCCATTGCTGTAATAGCGAAGCAATGTAGTTTCCGGCTATTCTTCCCTCTTCTGTTCCGGCTTCCCGGCCTTTCAGCTCATCTGCTGCCAGGAAACGGACAAAAGCTTCTGCATTTGCCTGGTTGATTTGAGCAAGTCCTTTTTCCTCTGGAGTAGGTCCTGAGTTTTTCTTTGCATATGCATTTGTAGTTGCAAACCACGACATGGTTGCAAGTAGTATACAAAAAGTGAGTTTTTCTATGTCTGTTAGATTTAAAAGATTAATAAGCTGAGCGGTATTTCCCTTCTTCTTTGTCCTCCAGTATATTTAAGTAAGAAGCATAACGTGATTCACTGATATAATGGTTTTCCACGGCTTCACGTACGGCGCATCCCGGTTCATGTCGATGGGTACAATTACCGTATTTGTCATTTAGCTGAGAACTCAAAGATTTCTTTGAGTAATGTCCTACTTCTTCGTCCTCCATGTCAAAAGTACCAAACCCTTAATTCCCGGAGTGTCAATGATATAACCTTCTTCACCTATAGGAAACATTTCAGAGAAAGTCGTAGTGTGCATACCTTTATTATGTACTGTCGATATTTCTCCTGTTTTATTTTTTGATCTGGAAGGATGGCGTTAATTAATGTCGATTTTCCAACTCCGGAATGTCCGGAAAATAAGGTGACTTTTCCTTTCAGCTCTTTTTTTATTTCTTCGATATCTGTCTGATTTAATGCAGAAATCTTGAAGCAAGGATAACCGATATGTGTGTAAAGATTGGTCAATGCTTCCAGATAATGAAGTTCCTCATCCGAATACCGGTCGATTTTGTTGAATACAAGACAGACAGGTACACGATAAGCTTCTGCTGATGCCAGAAAACGGTCGATGAACGTAGTTGATGTTTCCGGATAGTTGACAGTAACTATCAGCATGCACTGGTTCAGATTTGCTGCAATAATATGCGATTGTTTGGACAGATTTGATGCACGACGGATAATATAATTTTTCCGGTCTTCTATTTCTGTAATGAAAGCTGTACCTTCAGCGTTGATTGAGATTTGTACCCGGTCGCCTACGGCAATGGGATTGGTACTACGGATTCCTTTCAGGCGGAAGTTTCCTTTGATTTTACATTCTATTTGCCGGTTGTCGTCTGTTTTGACGAGATACCAACTTCCTGTGTTTTTAATGACTAAGCCTTTTTTCCAAAATTTTTATAGGATGAAAAGATAAAGGATAGAAGAAAAGCTGACGCATTCTGTTTTCAGAGCGTCGTTGAAGCTTCGTTCTTCATCCTTTATAAAATTAATTAAACAGTCATGATTTCTTTGTCTTTAGCAGCAAGCATATCGTCGATCTGTTTGATATACTTGTCATGAGATTTCTGCAATTTTGCTTCAGAGTTCTTTTGTTCGTCTTCAGGCATACCGTCTTTTACGGCTTTTTTCAAAGCATCGATAGCATCACGTCGTGCGTTACGAACGCTGACTTTAGCTGTTTCGCCTTCACCTTTACACTGTTTTGCCAGTTGTTTACGACGCTCTTCTGTCAAAGGAGGAATACCTATACGGATAATTTCTCCATTGTTTTCGGGCATGATACCCAATTCAGAGTCGATAATTGCTTTTTCAATAACACGGAACATACTCTTGTCCCAAGGTTTTATAGCGATACTGCGTGCATCAGGGTAGTCACTGCTGCTACATTATTGATGGGGACCATGCTTCCGTAAGAATCTACGCGGATGCCGTCCAGCAAGCGTACGTCTGCTTTTCCTGCACGGATGTGTGCCAGTGCATCTTCCAGATACATAATTGCCATATCCATTTTCTCTTCAGCTCCGCTGAGAATTGTCTTTGAGTCTGCCATATTAAAATTCTAAAGTTTATCGGGTTAGACTTATGCTAAATTAATGTGAACAAAAATACATGATTTTTTATTTTTCTGCAATAGTTTACTGATAATTATGCTAATGGCTATGAGTGAATGTCTGTATTTAGTATGATAAAAGAGCGGGATTTTTATTGTGAATAAATAAATGTGCCTTCTATGAAAAGAGGATGGGTTTAGTGATGAAATAAACGTTTTGTCCCAATTTTTCTACTTTTTATGCGAAAAAATAGTTGAAAAATGTTTGATTGAAGAAAAATGTTACTATATTTGCCAACAACAAAACAATAATACATGAACAAATACTCTCTTCATATCACAATGATGGTCGGAATGGGGCGCACTGCAACATTCACATCTGTAACCGGGATGACCCCTCGGGGGTGAGAGATTGTATTTAGGTGTTTCTACGTGTTACACGCCTGTGGACTCAGGCATTTCGTTTTATTTTAATCAATTATTTATTTTGTTTTATCTGACAAGTGGGCTTTCTTGTATGAAAGAACAGTCCTTGTTATAAAAATATAAGTACATGAAGGTATTAAAATTCGGTGGAACATCAGTGGGTTCTGTCAGCAGCATGTTGAATGTAAAGAAAATTGTTGAAGCGGTTGATGATAAAGTGATAGTAGTCGTTTCAGCATTGGGTGGTATAACTGATAAGTTGATTAAGACTTCGACTATGGCTGCCAACGGTGATTCCGGTTATGAAAAGGAGATGAAGGAGATTGTAAACCGTCATATAGAAATGGTTTATACCGTCATTCCGGCAGGACAGAAACGTGAATTGCTGCTTGACTGTGTGAATGAACTGCTGAGTGAACTGAAAGATATTTTTCAGGGAATATATCTTATACGTGATTTGTCGCCAAAGACTTCGGCTACAATTGTAAGCTATGGCGAACGTCTTTCTTCTATTATCGTAGCAACACTGATAGAAGGAGCCCAGTGGTTTGATTCCCGTCTGTTTATTAAAACAGAAAAGAAACACAACAAACATATACTTGATTCGGAACTTACCAATCGTCTGGTTCGTGAAACGTTCCATGAAATTCCTTCCATATCACTTGTTCCTGGATTTATTTCTACTGATAAGACTACAGGAGAAGTGACCAATCTTGGACGAGGCGGTTCCGATTATACAGCTTCTATTTTGGCAGCTGCACTGGATGCCGATGTGCTGGAGATTTGGACAGATGTAGATGGTTTCATGACAGCCGATCCGAGAGTTATCAGTACTGCATATCCTATTACGGAATTGAGTTACGTAGAGGCAATGGAGTTGTGTAACTTTGGTGCGAAGGTAGTTTATCCTCCTACTATTTATCCGGTTTGTCATAAGAATATACCTATTTTAATAAAGAATACATTCAATCCTGATGCTCCGGGAACTATCGTAAAACAGGAGGCTGATCACTCATCGAAAGCCATTAAGGGTATTTCTTCTATTAATGACACGTGTCTGATAACCATGACCGGACTGGGAATGGTCGGTGTGATTGGAGTGAACTACCGAATATTCAAGACATTGGCTGAAAATGGTATCAGTGTGTTCCTCGTTTCACAGGCTTCTTCGGAGAATTCAACGTCTATAGGTGTACGGACCGTGGATGCTGATCTGGCTTGCGAAGTATTGAATGAAGAGTTTGCCAAGGAAATAGAAATGGGCGAAATCAGCCCGATGAAAGCAGAAAGCGGACTGGCTACTGTGGCGATTGTCGGAGAGAACATGAAGCATACACCGGGTATTGCCGGAAAGTTGTTTGGTACACTGGGACGTAACGGTATCAACGTGATAGCTTGTGCACAGGGAGCTTCCGAAACAAATATTTCGTTTGTAGTAGACGGAGCTTCGTTGCGTAAGACATTGAATGTTATTCACGATTCTTTCTTCTTGTCCGAATACCAGGTACTGAACCTTTTCATTTGTGGTATCGGAACGGTAGGGCATAGTCTTATCGAACAGATCAGCAGTCAGCAGGAACGACTGAAACGTGAACGTGGGCTGATGCTGAATGTGGTAGGTATAGCCAATGGACATAAAGCTTTATTTACCCGCAGAGGAATCGACCTGTCTAACTATCGTCAGGAATTGGATGAAAAAGGAATACCTTCATCTCCTCAGGTACTTCAGGATGAGATTGTTGGCATGAATATTTTCAATTCTGTATTTGTGGACTGTACTGCAAGCCCAGAAATAGCCGGACTTTATAAGGAATTTTTAAGTCACAATATTTCGGTTGTAGCAGCCAATAAGATTGCCGCATCGTCGGAATACGAGAATTATGCGGAACTGAAGCAGATTGCTCGCCAGCGTGGAGTGAAATTCTTGTTTGAAACAAATGTGGGAGCAGGTCTTCCTGTGATAAATACGATAAACGATTTGATAAACAGTGGAGATAAAATTGTAAAGATTGAAGCTGTACTTAGCGGTACACTGAACTACATATTCAATACTATCAGTGCCGATGTACCTCTTAGTGAAACTATTCATAAAGCAAAAGAAGAAGGATATTCAGAACCTGATCCGCGTATCGACCTGAGCGGGAAGGATGTTATTCGCAAACTTGTTATTCTGGCACGCGAAGCAGGATATCGGTTGAATCAGGAAGATGTAGAGAAGCACTTGTTTATTCCTAACGAATTGTTCGAAGGTTCACTGGATGACTTCTGGAAAAAGATTCCAGCTCTTGACGATGAATTTGAAGCACGTCGTAAAGTATTGGAAAAAGAAGGAAAACACTGGCGTTTTGTAGCTAGTCTGGAAAATGGACATGGAGTCGTGGCTTTGCAGGAAGTAGGCCGGAATCATCCGTTTTATACACTGGAAGGTAGTAATAATATTATTTTGCTTACAACTGAACGATATAACGAGTACCCGATGCTCATTCAGGGTTATGGAGCCGGAGCAGGTGTTACCGCAGCCGGAGTCTTTGCCGATATAATGAGTATCGCAAACATTTAGGCTTATGAAGCACATTATTATTTTAGGCGACGGTATGGCGGACTGGGCCGTACCATCGCTGGGAAACAAAACATTGTTACAATATGCAAATACTCCGTACATGGACAAACTAGCCCAAATGGGACGTACGGGGATGCTGAAAACAGTTGCCGACGGTTTTCATCCCGGAAGTGAGGTTGCGAACATGTCGGTTATGGGTTACGACCTGCCGTTAGTTTACGAAGGAAGAGGCGTACTTGAGGCTGCCAGTATCGGTGTAGATCTGGAACCGGGCGATATGGCCATGCGCTGCAACCTGATCTGTGTAGAAGGAGATATCCTGAAAAATCATTCGGCAGGACATATCACGACCGAAGAAGCCGACCAGCTGATTAAGTATCTTGATGAGAAATTAGGAACAGACCGTATTCGTTTTTATACGGGGGTACAATATCGTCATTTGCTTGTCATCAAAGGAGGCGACAAACGTCTGGCTTGTGTGCCGCCACACGATGTCCCGCTGAAGCCTTTTCGTCCGAATCTGGTAAAAGCCTTATGTCCGGAAGCACAAGAAACTGCCGACTTGCTGAATGCCTTGATTTTGAAATCGCAGGAATTGCTTGCCACTCATCCGGTCAATCAGAAGCGTATGGCAGAGGGAAAAGATGCAGCCAACAGCATTTGGCCATGGAGTCCGGGGTATCGTCCGAAGATGGAACCTTTATCACAGAAATACCCTTCCATTCATAGAGGATCGGTCATTACGGCTGTCGATTTGATTCGTGGTATCGGACGTTATGCGGGGCTGCGTTGTATAGATGTAGAGGGAGCTACCGGACTTTACAATACGAATTACGAAGGCAAGGCTCAGGCAGCTATCGAAGCGTTAAAAACTGATGACTTTGTTTACCTGCATATCGAGGCTAGTGATGAGGCCGGACATGAAGGAGATATAGACTTGAAGCTGAAAACCATTGAATATCTGGACAGCCGTGCAGTCGGACCTATTTACGAAGAAGTAAAAAAACTGGGATGAGCCGGTAGCGATAGCTGTGTTGCCCGATCATCCTACTCCGTGCGAACTGCGTACACATACAGCCGAACCGATACCTTTCCTGATTTATTATCCAGGTATTACTCCCGATAGCGTGCAGAGTTACGATGAAATAGCCTGCCGGGAAGGAGGATACGGTACGATGGAAAAAGATGAGTTTATGAATGAGTTTATGAATTTACACTAGAGAGTTATGAAATATTACAGTACAAATAAGAAGGCTTCCGACGCAACACTTGAGGAAGCTGTAGTACGTGGACTGGCAGGCGATAAAGGTTTGTATATGCCTCGTGCCATCAAGGCTTTGCCTCAGTCTTTTTATGATGAGATAGAAAATCTTTCGTTTCAGGAAATAGCTTATCGTGTAGCTGATGCTTTTTTCGGTGAAGATGTTCCTGCCGAAACGTTGAAACACATTGTATACGATACACTTAGTTTTGATGCTCCGGTAGTGAAGGTGAAGGACAATATTTACTCGCTGGAACTGTTTCATGGTCCTACATTGGCTTTTAAGGATGTAGGCGGACGTTTCATGGCACGCTTGCTGGGATATTTCATCCGTAAGGAAGGCAAGAAACAGGTGAATGTACTGGTTGCTACTTCCGGAGATACAGGCAGTGCCGTAGCAAATGGTTTTCTGGGGGTAGAAGGGATTCATGTATATGTGCTTTACCCGAAAGGTAAAGTCAGCGAGATTCAGGAAAAGCAGTTTACTACACTCGGACAGAATATAACGGCTATTGAAGTAGACGGTACGTTCGACGACTGTCAGGCACTGGTGAAGAATGCCTTTATGGATAAGGAACTGAACGAACATATGCAGCTCACTTCGGCAAACTCTATCAATGTGGCCCGTTTCTTGCCTCAGGCTTTTTATTATTTCTATGCGTATGCACAGATGAAAAAGCAAGGAAAAGCAGACAATTTGGTGATTTGCGTGCCTAGCGGAAACTTCGGAAACATAACAGCCGGCCTGTTTGGTAAGCGTATGGGACTACCCGTGAAACGCTTCATTGCGGCAAATAACCGTAATGACATCTTTTATCAATACCTGAAGACTGGAGAATACAGTCCTCGACCCTCAATAGCAACCATTGCCAATGCTATGGATGTAGGAGATCCGAGTAATTTTGCCCGTATCCTCGATTTATATGAAGGTAGTCACGATGCTATAGCATCCGAAATTAGTGGGGAGACTTATACCGACGAACAGATACGTGAAACAGTACAGAAAACTTACGAAGAAACCGGATATCTGCTCGATCCTCATGGTGCATGTGGGTATCGTGCCTTGGCAGAAGACTTGCAGCCTGAAGAAAACGGGGTCTTTCTTGAAACTGCTCATCCGGCGAAGTTCCTGCAAACAGTAGAAGCGATTATCGGTACAGAAGTAAAGATACCCGAAAAGCTACAGGCTTTCATGCGTGGTAACAAAACAAAGTGTACCTATGCAAAAAGACTTTACGTCGTTTAAAGCTTATCTGTTGAAACAGTAGTGATTGACAGCTTTTATGATTCATTTGGGAAAGTGTTTTATTTTTGCTGAAAAGGCAGAGAAAACATGCTGATGTTTTTTTTATTTTTCTACAAAAGTTGTACTTCTTTGTACAAAAAAATAAGGCTTTTTCCTGATGTTTTATCAGCTTTCCGAACTTGTCTTAAAATGAAGTATAAAGTAAAAAATCTTATAGGTTGAAACTTTAATAGTAAAAAATCTCCTGCTTTTAGCCATATAATCAGCATGAATAAAGCTAAAGCAGGGGATTTTTTGTACTCTAACGTATGGATACAATATAAGTAAGTCTGTTATTTTCTATTTTGAGCCTCAAAAGAATGTTAGTTTGCTGATAGGAAGTTAATATAGATTGCTAAGACAATAATAATGTATTGTATGTATGAGGTATAAAGACAAAAAAATCCCGCAGGATTGAAAACAAATCCTGCGGGACATTTTTTGTTATATAGCAGTTCAGATAAAAATATATTTATCTGTTTTTATACATGTTTTCGTAGTAATTCTGATAGTCACCGCTAGTAACGCTCTTTACCCAGTCCTGATTGTTCAAGTACCAGATAATGGTTTTTACAATACCATCTTCGAACTTAGTTTCGGGAGTCCATCCTAGTTCACGAGTAATTTTAGTCGGGTCGATAGCATAACGCTGGTCATGTCCCAAACGGTCTTTTACAAAAGTAATCAGTGAATCGTTTATCCAGTCGATGCGGATTTCACCATTTTCATCCAGTTCTTTTTTCTTCAAAACCTTACGGTAAGCAGGTTCTTCTTCCATTTAAACGTCGGATTGTAGCAATGGTAAGTTTTACGATTTCTATATTCTGTTTTTCGTTATGTCCGCCTACATTGTAAATTTCTCCGTTCTTACCCTGGCGTACTACCAGATCGATAGCCTTGCAGTGGTCTTCTACATACAACCAGTCGCGTACGTTTGTACCGTTTCCATAGACTGGAAGGCGTTTTCCTTCAAGGATATTTTTGATAATTAACGGAATCAGTTTTTCCGGGAAGTGATAAGGACCGTAATTGTTTGAGCAACGTGTGATAGTAACCGGCATCTTATAAGTGTCACGATATGCCATTACGATTAAATCGGCACTGGTCTTTGACGCACTGTATGGGCTGTGCGGGCATAAAGGAGTTTCTTCAGTGAAGAAGCCTTCTTCACCCAGCGAACCATATACTTCGTCGGTTGATACCTGATGATAGCGTACATCTTTTCTCCATGTAGGATAACCGTTTTCGTCTTTTCCGGTAACCCATGCACGGCGGGCTGCATCCAGCAGGTTTTGAGTTCCCAGGATATTAGTCTGAAGGAACAGCTGTGGATTTTCTATACTGCGGTCTACGTGGCTTTCGGCAGCGAAATTTACGATATAATCGAATTTATATTCTGAAAAAAGTCGGTCGGCAAGCTCACGGTCGCATATGTTGCCTTTTATGAAAAAGCAACGTTCGTTGTCTACATCTTTGGCAATAGTACCTAGATTTCCGGCATAAGTCAAAGCGTCAAGTATAACAACCTTAATGTCTTCGTGTTTTGCTAAGATATACTTTATATAATTGGCGCCGATAAATCCGGCTGCTCCTGTTACTAAATAAGTTTTCATATAAGATGTTGCTTAAAATCGGTTACAAATTTCGGAAAGTTTTTTTAATCAGGCAAACAATTACTTGTTTAATTCTATTACTTCCAGGTCGGAAAAGTTTCCGTTGTCGATGCTGAAACGTACTAAAGTACGGACCGTATGGAATCCGTATATTCCTGCTGCTCCGGGATTTATGTGCAGTAATCCGAGTGTCTGGTCATATTTCACCTTCAGAATATGTGAATGACCGCTTATAAAAAGCTTGGGAGGATTGGCTAAAAGGACAGAGCGGATAGAAGGATCATATTTACCGGGATATCCTCCTATATGTTTCATCAGTACATCTGCTCCGTCGACAGTGAAGCGTGCTGTTTCAGGAAACGTGTGCCTCATGTCTTGTCCGTCTATATTTCCATATACTGCTTTCAGGGGGCGGAAGGCTGCGAGTCGTTCTGCTACTTCCATCGAACCGATATCGCCGGCATGCCATATCTGGTCGCACGGATCAAAATATTTCAGGTAACGTTCGTCCCAGTAGCCGTGAGTGTCCGATAATAATCCGATTCTTGTCATTTTTTCTTTGGTTTTGTCGGACAAAGATAGTATTTTTGACTCAACCTTGATTCATGGCATTATGGAAAAACAATATAGATATTTTAACCGCGACATAAGCTGGCTTTCCTTCAATCATCGTGTGTTGCTTGAAGCTGATGACGATGATTTGCCATTGTATGAGCGGATAAACTTCATTGCAATTTATTCATCCAATCTGGAGGAGTTCTATAAGGTCCGTGTTGCCGAACATAAAGTTGTTGCTTCCGGTGGAAAAAGCGAAGACATGACTGTAGACCAGGCACATGAGCTGATTCGTAAAATTGCGGAGATAGTCAATGCACAACTGGAAGACAGAATCCGGATTTACGAGCAGAAGATATTGCCCGGACTCCGTCAGAATCATATAATCTTTTATCAGTCGAAAAGGGAAGTGGAAGATTTTCACCGTGATTTTGTACATCGCTTTTTCATGGAGGAAGTATTTCCTTACTTGCAACCGGTAAAGATTGAAAAAGAGAAGGTCAGGATGTTTCTTCGTGATAAACGCCAGTATCTGGCGGTACGGGTGCGTTGCCATGAAACAGAACGGATGGAGTATTTCATTATCAAGATGCCATACAGCAAGGTTCCTCGTTTCGTGGAACTTCCCAAACAAGGTGATAATTATTATCTGATGTTTCTGGAGGATATCGTAAAGGCTAATCTTGCTGAAGTTTTTGTCGGCTACGATGTAGATTGCAGCTATTGCTGTAAAATTTCGCGTGATGCGGATGTATTTGTAGATGATGTTCCTTCGGAAAATATGGTGGAGAAACTGAAAGAGAAAGTTAAGAAGCGTAAGATTGGAGCGATAGCACGTTTTGTGTACGATCGTAAGATGCCTGCTGATTTCCTGGAGTTTCTGACCGATGCTTTTTCTATCGACAATGAGGAACTGGTTCCGGGAGATAAACATTTGAATTTGGAAGATTTGTCTTCACTACCTAATCCGAATCCAGATTTGAAGCCTTTGGCTAAGCCGGTTCCGATGAGGCTTTCCGGACTGGAAGGTAAGAATTTTATGTATCGCCGGATAGCTCGTAAGGATTTGATGTTGCATTATCCGTATCATAGTTTCGAGCATTTTACACATTTTCTTTACGAAGCCGTTCACGATCCCTTGTGTCGGGAGATTATGATTACCCAATATCGGGTAGCCGAACATTCGGAGGTTATCAATACGCTGATTGCCGCCGCGCAAAACGGTAAACAGGTAACAGTGTTTGTAGAGCTGAAGGCTCGTTTCGACGAGAAAACAATCTGGCTACGGCCGAACTGATGAAGAAAGCCGGAATCAGGATACTATACAGTATTCCGGGACTCAAGGTACATGCTAAGGTCGCACTTGTATTACGTTATAATAAGAAAGGGGAACAAATACGTAGCTATGCCTATGTAAGTACAGGAAATTTCAATGAGAAAACAGCTAAGATTTATTCCGATATTGCGCTATTTACGTGCAATCGGGTGATAGTGGAAGATATGCATACGCTGTTCCGTTTTTTGCGTAAGGAAGTGGATGAACCTCGGTTTAAACGTTTGCTGATAGCCCGTTTTAACTTGCTTCCAGAGTTAAAACGTATGATTCATCATGAAATTGCTTTGGCTAAAGCTGGCAGGCAGGGGAGAATTATTCTTAAGATGAATGCTTTACAAGACCTCACCATGATAGACGAACTGTACAAAGCAAGCGAGGCCGGGGTAAAAATAGATCTGATTGTACGAGGAATATGCTGTCTGGTTTCCGGAGAGTCGTTTAGTAGCAATATTCGTGTTACCCGTATTGTCGACAGTTTTCTGGAACATGCCCGCGTATGGTATTTCGGTAATGATGGAGATCCGCGGTTGTTTATCGGTTCTCCTGATTGGATGAGGCGTAATCTGTATCGCCGTATAGAGGCTGTAACACCTGTTTTGGACAAGAGCTTGAAGCAGGAATTAATAGATATGCTCGATATGCAGCTTCGTGCTAACTGGAAAGCTTGCTGGGTAGACAAGGAACTGAAGAATATATTCAAACGTACTCCTGACGAACCGAAAGTACGTGCTCAATATGATTTTTATCAGTATTTGTATAGAAAAATATTGAGAACTGTTCTGATAATTCTCAAAATCTGTGTGAGGAGAAAGCTCGTAAAACTAAACAGAAAGTTTGAAAAAAGTGTAGCAACCGATAAGCTAAATAAAAAAGAACCATATCAGATTCTAATTGGGTGAGTAATGATATGGTTCTTTTATTATATAAGAGAATATATGGTTTAGACATATTCTCTTTTGACTGTGAAATAACTTTCTAAGAATTTAAGGAAGCTGTAATTTCAGCTTTACGAATTGTTTGATGAATTCAACAGTTCCGTCAATGCCTAAAACCGAAGAATCGATGCAAAGGTGATAGGTTGCAGCTGCTCCCCATGTCTTATAGCTGTAGTAGTTGTAATATGAAGAACGTTTTTTGTCTGCTTTCTCCATCAGTTCTTCTGCTTTTTCTGCACTGATGTTATGCAGTTTCATCAGTCTTTCAATGCGCGCTTCGGGAGAAGCCGATACGAAAATGTTGGCACAACGCGGGAAATCGCGTAAAATATAATCTGCACAGCGTCCTACAAACAGACACGACTTTTGTTCTGCCAGATGACGTATCACATCACTTTGTATCTTGAACAACGAATCGTTGCTTAAATAAGAGTTATATGGATAAGCTCCTTCTGTTATAAAAGGAAAACGTGTTCCGAACAATCCTCCCAAGATGCTTTGCGAAGCTTTCTCGTCTGCTTTCTCAAAGAACTCTTTACATAGTCCGCTTTCTTTAGAAGCCAGATTGATCAGTTCTTTATCGTAGAAAGCTATACCTAAGTCTTTAGCCAGTTTTTCACCAATTTCCTTTCCGCCGCTGCCCAGCTGACGTCCGAGGTTAATTATATAGTGATTGTTCATAATTGAATGAGGTTTGGTTGTAAGGCAAATATAAATAAAAATTTTTGCTTTTAATTTATTTCTGCTTGCCTTTTGCTTGAATTGTTTAAACTGGTTGTATAGCATAAATCCTGCAATCAGGCTGGCTAGGACATCGGATATCGGCATGCTGAACCAGATTCCGTCTGCTCCCCAGAATAAAGGAAGTATCAGCAGGCATGGGATAAGAATCAGTACCTGACGGCTTAATGAAAGGATAATGGCCTTTTTTGCCATTCCGATACTCTGGAAAAAGTTAGATGTTACCATCTGGAATCCGATAATCGGGAAGAACATGACAGTTATTCGGAGTCCCCGTGCGGACAGTTCGATCAACTTGCTGTCGGTTGTAAAAGCCGATACAGCAAGTTCCGGTATAAGTTCACCAACAAGAAAGCCGGTAGATGTGACGATTGTAGCAGCTATTACGGTCAGTTTCATTACATGGTTTACCCGATGAAATTGACGTGCCCCGAAATTGTATCCGGCAATAGGTTGCATACCTTGGTTTAACCCCATGACAATCATTACGAAAAGAAATACAATTCGGTTTACTATACCGAAGGCTCCTATGGCAAGGTCGCCGTCGTACAGTTTCAGCCCTTTGTTGATCAGAATCACTATCATACAAGAGGCTACGTTCATGAAGAAAGGAGCAAGACCGATTCCGATAATATTTTCTACCAACACGCCTTTCAATCGGTAAATACCGCGGCGGAAATGTAAAAGTTCGTTTTTATTGCAAAATATTTTAATTAGCCAGCATAAAGATATAATCTGTGCCAGAATGGTTGCTATAGCTGCTCCACGTATTCCCATACCGAATCCGTAAATGAACAAAGGGTCTAATAGGGTATTGATGACGACGGTCAGTATGGTTGCTGCCATTGCCTTTTGCGGATGGCCGGCAGAACGCAGTACGGAGTTTAGTCCCAGATACATATGAGTAACTACGTTTCCGAGAAGAATGGTGACCATATAGTCGCGTGCATAGGGTAGAGTAACTTCACTGGCTCCGAAAAAGTACAGGATAGGATCAAGAAAAGCAAGTGTCAGTATCGTAAACAAGATACCGATAATCAGGTTTAGGGATACTACATTCCCTAAAATCTGTTGGGCTGTGGAATAATCTTTTTGTCCTAACTTAACAGAAACAAGGGTAGAGGCTCCTACACCTACCAGTGAACCGAAAGCAGCAGCCAGGTTCATCAGAGGGAAAGTAATGGCAAGACCCGAAATAGCCATGGCACCTACTCCATGTCCGATAAAAATACTGTCTACCATGTTATAAAGTGAAGATGCTGTCATCGCGATAATGGCCGGAATGGCATACTGCGTCAATAGTTTGCCGATGGGTTGGTTTCCCAGTTCGGTTGCTGTTCCTTTTTGTGTCATAAAACTCTTTTTACGATTAAATTCGCGGTAAAGGTACTTAAAATTCCATACAAGGAAAAACTTTCTTTATCTTTGCATCATCGAAAGTGTCAGATTTTATGGAACATTCATCTTTATCTTTGCAAGAACTGAACTCACTGGTACGCAAAAGTATTCGTACTTGTCTTCCTGATACTTATTGGGTACAGGCGGAGCTTAGCGATGTGCGGGCAAATTATTCCGGCCATTGTTATCTGGAGTTTGTGCAGAAGGATGCAAAAAGCAATGCCCTGATTGCAAAGGCAAGGGGGATTATCTGGAGTAATGTATATTATCAGCTGAAAGCTTATTTCGAACGGGAAACCGGTCAGGCATTCGTTTCGGGTATTAAGGTATTGGTGAAGGTCAGTGTCGATTTTCATGAACTTTATGGATATTCGTTGACTGTAACAGATATAGATCCTACTTACACGCTGGGTGATATGGCACTTCGCCGGAAAGAAATTCTGAAACGTCTGGATGAAGAGGGTGTCCTGACACTGAATAAGGAACTGGAATTGCCGGAACTTACACAGCGTATCGCGGTTATATCTTCGGCTACAGCAGCCGGTTATGGTGATTTTTGTAATCAATTGGAGAACAACGCCTTTGGCTTTGCTTTCCATTCTCGATTGTTTCCGGCAGTCATGCAGGGAGAAGCTGTAGAAAGTTCTATTATTTCTGCTCTGGAACGGATCAATGCAGAATGCGACCGTTGGGACGTCGTTGTCATTATCCGTGGAGGAGGGGCTACATCCGATTTGTCCGGATTCGATACGTATGAGCTTGCTACACACTGTGCACAGTTTCCATTACCTGTCATAACCGGCATTGGTCATGAACGTGATGATACGGTACTCGATATGGTATCGCATACACGAGTTAAAACTCCGACTGCTGCTGCCGAGTTTCTGATAAATCATTTGAGGCAGACAGCAGAACGCCTTGAACGCTATACACAATTTATTTATCAGGAACTGCCGGTTTTTGTTTACTCGTAAAAAGGAACAGTTTGAGCATTGGGTATCTCGCATTCCTGTACGGGTACAGATGCGCCTCCAGCATGAACATTTCCGTCAGGAAAGACTGACCAAGCAGATACAGATGGGATGGCAGACACGTTTCCTGAAAGAAGAACACCGGTTGCAGATTGACCGTCGTATAGCTACGGCTTTGGAGGTGATTCTACAACGGGAAAAGCATCGTCTGGCACTGATCGAACAACAAGTCAAGGTCTCTTCTCCGGAACTGTTGTTAAAGAAAGGGTACAGTATTACCTTAAAAAATGGGAGAGCGGTAACGGATGCAACACAACTTCTTCCCGGTGATGAAGTTGTTACTAAAGTAGCGAAAGGAGAATTTAAGAGTAAAGTGATATAATTATGGCAACAAAAAAAGAAACTTATACCGAAGCAATGAAACGCCTGGAAGCTATCGTGGCACGAATAGAAGGCAACGAACTCGATATAGACGAGCTGGGCGATAATCTGAAAGAAGCTCAAAAACTGATAAAGTATTGTCGGGATAAACTGTATAAAGCAGATGCTGAAATCAAAAAG
>ENA-OQJO01000034-OQJO01000034.1-human-gut-metagenome-genome-assembly--contig:-NODE-34-length-16082-cov-2.870824_pt1 | contig 16082 bp, 16 predicted proteins | sample MGYA00242613_ERZ504780 | MGnify/ENA primary metagenome ERZ504780 (study PRJEB26092, sample SAMD00036368) | human gut metagenome | host: Homo sapiens | study: EMG produced TPA metagenomics assembly of...
CAGCCTATGCACAATACGCTCTCGATGGCTTTGAATTGAATGCTATAGATTTTCTTCACAAACCATTCTCGTATGCTCGTTTTGAAAAAGCAGTACAAAAAGCTATAGAGCTACAAACACTACAACAACTTTCCGCTCAACCAACATTTACAGACGAGTATATCACACTAAAAGTGGAATACAAAAATACAAATATCCAGCTGAAAGATATTCTATATATAGAATCGATGGATAACTATGTGCGTATTCATCTCACCAGTCAGCCGACTCTAACTTCACAAATGAGTTTGAAAACGCTACAGGAACTTTTGCCCGAAGAAAAATTTATACGAGTACACAAGTCCTTCGTTGTTCCAATCTATCGGATTGCCAGTTATACTTCTAAAGAGATTCTTTTATATAATGGAATCAAAATTCCTGTAGGCAGAAGTTATAGTAAATATCTGAAAGATAAAAATTCAAAAATGGCATAAGATACAAGATATCAATAAAATTAAGCAGAAGAAAAGAAGTGCAGAAAAGTCATTTCATCTGATTTTACAGTCAAATAGTAACAATTTGGAGAAAAGCAAATAAAGTCATTACGGTTTCTTGATTAAATCCATATTTTTGCACCTCACAAAAACTACCAAATGCATGAATGACTACAAATTTCACAAAAAATTTCTTTGTTTAATTTTACTGATTGTGAAATTCGGCTTACCTTGCCATGCGCAATCATCCATCATTGCGGAAAAAAGATTACTACTTATCTGCCAGCTGATTCGCTTATTGCCAGATATCTGCATAGTCAGAATGTAGCAATCATAAATAACAATGACCTGAAGCTGCTGCCCAGTGGCAGAGAAAAATTTAACGACCTTTTTGAAGAAATCAAAAAGGCAAAGCATCATATACATCTGGAATACTTCAATTTCAGAAATGACTCTATCGGAAATGCATTGTTTGACTTGCTTGCGGAGAAAGTAAAAGACGGAGTGAAGGTACGAGCTATGTTCGATGCCTTCGGAAATATGTCAAACAACCGTCCGCTTCGTAAAAGACTACTTAAAGATTTAAGTAAAAGAGGGATAGAGATTATTACATTCGACCCTATTACTTTCCCGTATGTCAATCATGCAGCTAGTCGTGACCACCAAAAAATTATAGTCATAGACGGTAAAGTAGGATATACAGGAGGTATGAACATTGCCGATTATTATATAAACGGACTTCCCAAAATCGGCGCATGGAGAGATATGCATATCCGTATCAAAGGACCTGCCGTTGAAAAATTGCAGGAAGTTTTCCTCACAATGTGGAATAAGGAAACCAAACAGCAAATCGGAGGAGACGAATATTTTCCATTCGGGGAAGATTCATTGAATGCAGCTCCTGTACATGCGGGACATCAGGTAGCAATCGTACAGCGGGCTCCCAAAATATCTCCTGAAGCAATGAGACATGCATATATTGCAGCCATCAATTCGGCCGAAACGGAAAATACAGATTATCAATCCTTATTTCACCCCGACATCCAGCATTCGCCGTGCCATTGAAAAAGCTGTCGACCGTGGAGTCAGAATAGAAATCATGATTCCCGGAAAGTCGGATATCAGCTTCACACCCGATGCAGGATTTTATCTTGCTAACCAACTAAGAAAGAAGGGAGCGCATATTTATGTTTACAACGGAGGATTCCATCATTCTAAAGTCATGATGGTAGACGAACGATTCTGTACCGTAGGTAGTACAAACCTGAACAGCCGGAGTTTACGATATGATTACGAGATAAATGCATTCGTTTTCGATTTGCCTGTTACAGCACAACTGACTGATATATTCAGTGCCGACAAACAGAACAGTACGATCATGACTAAAGAGGTTTACAAAAAGCGAACTCCATGGAAACGATTTGTCGGATGGTTCGCTCATTTGTTTACTCCTGTACTCTGATTATCGGTCAGTAAATTAAAAAAATTAAGAAACATTCTCCCATTAAGTACAATATTTTTCTTATTTTTGCCAAATATGTAACACGCCTGACAAGGCGCAAAAAAAGCAAAATGAGAGTAATCGACTTAATAAAATCACCTGAAAAGACAGCCTTTTCATTCGAGATTCTTCCTCCGCTGAAAGGCACTGGGATAGAGAAATTATATGAAACAATCGATTCGTTGCGCGAATTCGATCCTAAATACATAAACATCACTACCCATCGAAGCGAATATATATATCGCGAACTGGGTAATGGTCTTTATGAGCGCAAACGAATCCGTCGTCGTCCCGGTACAGTAGCGGTAGCAGCTGCCATACAGAACAAATACAATATTACGGTAGTTCCACACATATTATGTAGCGGATTTACACGTGAAGATACAGAGTATGTATTATTAGATTTACAGTTTTTGGGAATCACTGATTTATTGATTCTGCGTGGTGATAAAGCCAAACATGAACAAGTATTCACTCCTGAGCCAGGAGGGTATGCACATGCTATAGAACTGGAACATCAAATCAACGATTTTAATCAAGGTGTATTCGTCGACGGATCACCAATCAAGGCTCCTGTACATCCATTCAGCTATGGAGTAGCCTGTTATCCGGAGAAACATGAGGAAGCTCCTAATATGGAACAAGATATCTACTGGCTGAAAAAGAAAGTAGAAGCTGGAGCCGAGTACGCTGTAACTCAATTATTCTATGACAACCGGAAATTTTTCGAATTTGTAGATCGTGTTCGTCAGGAAGGTATTGATATTCCTATTATTCCGGGAATTAAACCGTTCAGTAAGTTGTCACAGCTGTCCGTTGTTCCCAAAACATTTAAAGTTGATTTACCTCAGGAACTGGCATTGGAAGCTTTAAAATGTCAAACAGATGAAGAAGCTCGCCAGCTGGGAGTAGAATGGTGCATCAATCAATGTCGTGAGTTGATAGCTCATGGTGTACCTAGTATTCATTTTTACACCGTAGGGGCAACAGAAAGCGTACGCCGTGTAGCTAAAGAAATTTATTAACTGTGTTTTTCAAAGACGTCATAGGGCAAACCGAGGCAAAACGCCATTTGTTGACACTCGTACACGAAGGACGAGTGCCCCATGCCATATTGTTTTGCGGAGCAGAAGGTACAGGGAAATTACCTCTGGCATTAGCGTTAACTCGCTATCTGTGTTGTGAAAATCCGGGTGAAGAAGATGCCTGCGGAAAATGTCCTTCATGCATAAAAATGAACAAACTGGTTCATCCTGACGTACATTTTGCTTTTCCGGTAATAAAGAAAAAAGCAGGACGCGACACCGTTTCTGACGATTTTATAGATGTCTGGCGACAACAGTTGATTGACTCTCCATATTTTTCACTGGCAAACTGGCTGGCACGTATGGGAGCCGAAAATCAGCAAGCGCAGATCTTTGTCCGCGAAAGCGATGAAATACAACGCAAGCTTTCACTGAAAGCCGGAGAAGGCAGTTACAAAATCATGATTATATGGCTTCCAGAAAAGATGAATGCAGAGTGTGGAAACAAATTGCTCAAATTGTTGGAAGAACCACCAGCCTACACAATCTTTTTATTGGTTAGCGAGGCTCCCGAAAGCATCTTGCCAACACTTACGAGCCGTATGCAGCGCTTTAACCTGCCTCCACTTAACGAAGAAGATATTGCCGGACTATTACGTACACGTTATATGCTTCAGCCAGAAGATGCTTCCGACATTGCACATTTATCTGCCGGGAGTGTACTGCGGGCTATAGAAAACATACACTTAGGAGAAGAGAACCGACTTTTCTTTGAATTATTCACTTCACTGATGAGATTAGCTTATGCACGTCGGCTCAAGGACATGAAAGCCTGGAGTGAACAAGTTGCAGCTTTAGGCAGAGAAAGGCAGAAAAATCTGTTAGCCTATTGCCAACGTATGATACGAGAAAACTTTATATATAACTTCCACCACTCGGAAATGAACTATTTAGGACGTGAAGAAGCACAATTTGCCTCACGATTCGCTCCTTTTGTAAACGAAAGAAATGTGATAGGTATCATGGAAGAATTGGAGGAAGCCGGACGACACATCGAACAAAACGTAAATCCCAAATTTGTTTTTTTCGATTTCGCCCTGAAAATGATTGTACTATTAAAGAATTGAAACTATGAGCAAATTTATATTGAAAAACGGAAGTGGTTCTTTATGCTGCAAGGGCTGCGGACGACAAGATAACAAGCTGAACACTTACGACTGGATGGCAGATATCCCTGGCAACAGTGAAGAGCAGGATATGGTAGAGGTTCAATTCAAAAATACCCGCAAAGGATATTTCAAGAACAGTAACCATCTGAAACTGGAAAAGGGAGATATCGTAGCAGTAGAAGCCAGCCCCGGACACGATATCGGCACAGTTACACTGACTGGCCGACTCGTACCTTTACAAATGCGTAAAGCAAACATCAAGCCTGATGCTGAGATACGCCGAGTATACCGTAAGGCTAAGCCTGTCGACATGGAAAAATATGAAGAAGCTAAAAGTCGTGAACATGCAACAATGATTCGTTCACGCCAGATTGCTGCGGACTTAGGGCTTCAAATGAAAATCGGTGACGTAGAGTATCAAGGTGACGGAAATAAAGCTATTTTCTACTACATTGCTGATGAGCGTGTCGACTTCCGCCAGCTAATCAAAGTCTTGGCAGAAGCTTTTCGTGTGCGTATCGAGATGAAACAGATTGGCGCACGTCAGGAAGCCGGACGCATCGGGGGTATTGGCCCATGCGGACGTGAATTATGCTGTGCTACATGGATGACAAACTTTATCTCTGTATCTACAGGAGCAGCACGTTATCAGGATATATCACTTAATCCTCAAAAACTGGCAGGACAGTGCGCAAAACTGAAATGCTGCCTCAACTACGAAGTAGATGCCTATGTAGAATGCCAGAAACGACTTCCGAGTAAAGAAATCACACTCGAAACACTGGATGCTACATATTATTACTTCAAAGCAGATATTTTAAAAGGAGAAATCATTTATTCTACCGATAAGAGTTTCCTTGCCAATGAAGTAACGCTTACAGCACGCCGTGCTTTTGAGGTTATCAATATGAACCGTAGAGGTGAGAAACCTGAAAAGCTTAATGACAACGGAATGCATGAACCTGCACGTCCGAAAGACTTGCTGGAACAAGAAAGCGTAACCCGCTTCGATAAAAGCCGGAACAGCAAGAACCGTAAAAAGAAGAAAAACGGCGAAAACCGTCAACAACCGGTTCAGGAAAATAATTCTCAGAAGGCTTTACCCAACAATGCTGCCGGTCAGGAAAAAGGAGAAAATACAGCTAAAATAGCAGTTAATGCTACAACTGCTAATAATGTTCCATCCAATTCAGGCAAAGATAACAGACGAAAAGAAGAACGTCAAGGAGAAAAACGCAGAGAAAAAGGAAATCGTCCGCCTAAACAACAAGGAGCAGCTCCAAATCCTTCCGATAAACAAGCTAACCAACCAGAAGCTCGTGCTCAGCAACCGCAGCCGGAAGGAAACAAGCAAGCCAACAATCGCCCACGCCGACAGGGACGAAAGAATAACAATGAGATAGTATGACCACACGAAAAACTTCATCATATATTCGCATCGCAGGGGGAATAATCTGTTTACTATTCTCCCTTGCGGCATGCGATAACCAAACCATTTACCATACTTATCAAAACCTGAGTATTGAGGGCTGGAAAAAGACAGATACCCTGAAATACCAGTTACCAGCTCAATTGGCAGGAAAACAATACGACTTAGAAGTAGGACTACGACATACAGAAAACTATCCTTATCAAGATATATGGATGGAAATATTATATCCGCTTAGTCCAGACAGACATCCCGATACCCTCCATATCACACTGGCAGACAAACAAGGCAACTGGAAAGGAAATGGAACTTCCAGCAATTTATACCAGTATACCTCCCCTCACCACCCTGTCACTTTTTCTCCATCCGACAGTATGGTTCAGATAATACACATCATGCGAGATGAGCCTTTAAAAGGTATCAGTGATGTAGGCATACGCTTATTACCGCTCACGAGCAGCATCAATACGCAAAAAGACAAATAATAAAATTGTAAAGCCCCAAAGCGAAGATCCTCCGTAACTAAAGAAAGGAAGTGGTATACCGATGACTGGAGTTAACCCTAACACCATGCCTACATTAACAAACAGGTGAAAAAAGAAAATACTTAACACACTATATCCATATACTCTTCCAAAACGGGTACTCTGACGTTCAGCCAAATAAATCAAACGCCATATTAATGAAGCAAACAAAAGAATAACGAAAGTAGAACCCACAAATCCTTTTTCTTCTCCTACCGTACAAAAAATAAAATCAGTATCCTGTTCAGGGACATACTTCAGTTTTGTCTGAGTACCGTTCAGAAAGCCTTTACCAAGAAAACCTCCAGATCCAATGGCGATTTTACTTTGATTTACATTATATCCAGCTCCCGTCGGATCGTCTTCCATACCCAATAATACCTTTATACGAATCTGCTGGTGAGGTTCCAGTACTTCATTGAACACATAATCGGCAGAAAAAAGGAAACCTACCGAGCCAATGGTAAAAACCAATATATACAGATAATTACGAATACGTTCATGCAGGAATAAATAGACCAGATAAATACATAAGGCTACACAAACTCCTCCCTGCAAATAAACGACATCAAACGGAATGACATAAAGCGAAAAAAGCCATACCCAATAACATCGATCCCAATCCAAATGAAAGTATATAGACTACAGCTCGATCGCTATTCTTACAATATGCTTTGACCAATAAGGCAGAAAACAATATAATTAACCCCAATACGGCAAATTCTCCCAATGAAGTGAGTCCATCTGCCATCAGTTCATTGCTGAAACGAATACCGACAATAAAATAAATAATGGCACATACACCCGCAAACAAGATGGAACCTGTCATACCTTCTCTATAGAGAACAAGAAAAAATGATAAGTAAACCAATGCCGAACCCGTTTCTTTCTGACAGACTATCAGCACCATAGGGATAAGAATTATAGCAAGACATACCAGCATGTTTCTACCCCGCTCGATAGAAAGGTATACTCGCCCATATATTTTGCCAAAGCTAAAGCTGTTGCAAACTTCGCAAACTCTGCGGGCTGTAAACTCACAGGTCCCAATACAATCCACGAACGTGATCCTTTTATCTCATGTGGATTAAATATCGTTCCAAAAAGCAACAACAACAAAATACCGTATATCAGATAAGCATAAGTATCATACAAACGTTACTTCAAGCATCAACAAAACAAAACCTAAAAGTCAAGGAACATCCAATCCACATCAACTGCTTTCCGGCACGTGTAGTAAAGTTCAGAAAATCAGGATCACCATAATCATAACTGGCTCCGCACACACTGAACCATCCACATACGATCAGCACCATGTAAAGAGCTATCGTCCACCAGTCAACTGTTTTCCATAAACTATCTTTCCTGTAAGCCATAATCAATTCTTCGGTTTTGAATATCGGTTGCCAACGCCTCGTCTTCCGCAGTCAGCTTACCAGTCAAATACTTTTCTATCATCAATTTTCCGATAGGAACCCCATATGTGGCTCCCCATCCTCCATTCTCTACATAAACAGCAATCGCTATCTTCGGATTATTCATCGGAGCAAATCCCATAAATGCAGAATGGTCCTTTCCATGATTTTGCGCTGTACCCGTTTTTCCGCAGATTTCCAGTTCTGGAATATTTGCCGTACGGCATGTACCTCCAAGCACAGCCGAACGCATGCCCTGTACAACTTCTTCATAATGCCCTTTATCTACTTTCGTATACCGGCGAGTTGTATAAATCGAATCAATAGACTCTCCTTCTATTTCCTTTACGACATGAGGAGTTACAAAATATCCCCGATTGGCTATAGTAGCACCCAAGTTGGCAATCTGTAATGGAGTAGCAGTAACTTCTCCCTGTCCGATTGAAATACTAATAATAGTCAAACCATTCCATGAACGGCGGTATGCCTTATCATAATACTGTGCATTAGGAATCATTCCACGTTTTTCTCCCGGCAAGTCAATTCCCAACTGATAGCCAAATCCCATTGAAACCATGTAATCACGCCAGGTATTCATCGCCTTCTGCACAGAACCATATTTCTGTCGTGCACCAATCATATAATACAATCCCCAGCAAAAATAACCATTACAAGAAGTTGCAATGGCAGGAATCAAAGACAGAGGCGAAGGATGAGCATGGCATCCCACATGAAGTCCACGGTAAGAGAATCCTCCAGAGCATGGATACATGGTTCCTGTATTAATAATTCCTTCCTGAAGAAAAGTCAAGGCCTGAGTAGTTTTAAATGTAGATCCCGGAGGGTAAGCTCCCATTATAGCACGGTTCAGCAAGGGTTTCCAAGGGTCCTTTGACATAGCTAAATGATTCTTTCCTCTGTCACGTCCAATCATCAGACTGGGATCATAAGTTGGCGATGAAACAAGGCATAGTACCTCACCCGTAGAAGGCTCAATAGCAACAATACTTCCAATTTTCCCTTCCAGCAGCCTTTCACCCAACATCTGAAGCTCAATATCCAGACTTAATGTCAAGTTCTTGCCCGGAACAGGAGCTTTATCAAATTTACCTTCCATATAATTGCCCTGAATACGGCCATGCGCATCACGAAGCAGTACTTCAACTCCCTTTTCTCCTCGAAGTTGTTTCTCATAAGAGCGTTCCACTCCCAGCTTTCCAATAAAATCACCGGGCAGATAATATTCATCATCCTCCATTTCCTGTTTGGAAACTTCCCCTATATCTCCTAATATATGTGCCCCCGAATTGTAATTATACTGACGAATAGTACGTCTTTGAATATAAAAACCGGGAAATTTAAAAAGCTTCTCTTGAAAAACCCCACAATCTTCAGCTGAAAGTTGGGTAAGAAAGACTTGATTGGTATAAGGCGAATAACCAGGATTTAAACGACGATCTTTCAGATCGCGAAACTTACGCCGTAAAAATTCAGGGGTAATCCTCAGCGTACGACACAAGTCCAGCGTATCCAGTGAAGTAATTTCCTTCATTACCACCGTAATATCATAAGCAGGCTGATTATAAACCAACAGCTTACCCGTACGGTCGTATATTACTCCACGACTCGGATATTGGATTTTTTTCAGAAAGGCATTACTGTCTGCATTCTTTCTATAATCGTCACTCAATATTTGTAAGGCAAACAAGCGAATGATAAAAAGAACAACTACCGTCAGCACGACGCCACCTATTACATATCTTCTTTTTGCCAGCTTATAATTTCTATCCACTACTTCTTCCTCCTTATAGTGTCTATACAAATAATACCGACAATCGTCATCAATGTATCTGTCAGAATTTTCCACATCAGCTCACTCATGCGGAAAAAGGTAAAAGCATCGATAACCTGCAAAGTCACAATAAATACCACCGTTTCACTCAGAACATACCTGAAAAACGGATAGAATCCCATTGAGCGAATGCCGGGAACATAATCGTCAGTCACATCACGAAGCATCTGCATACGCAGTAACGGACGACGGGTAAAAGCCATCATTGTAGCCGCTGCCGCATTCATGCCGGGAGTATTACTAAATATATCAATGCAAAGTCCAATAAAGAATGCCTGCAACAACAACGATTTACGCGGAGTTTCAGCATTCAATATCAATATATAATAGATATAAAGCATAGGAGTTGCATAGCCTAAGATATGCACATGGTTCAGTACCAGTACCTGAAGCAGTACCAGAAACACAAACCAGCCCAGTCTATGTAAGAACAATACCATATCCTTTATTTTATATTATCTTCGAGTACAGCCTGTTCTGACTGTCCACGAGCACTAATCACATTTACATCGTTCAGACGAGCAAAATCGGTAAACAGTTTTACTTTCAACACATACGACAACCCGTCATGACTATCCATTATATCATCTACCATTCCCACAGGAATACCTTCCGGAAATACAGCACTATGCCCGCTAGTCACAACTGTATCGCCTAACGAGAACTCAGAATGTCGCGGAATATCCCTAAGCCAGGCATAAAGTGAAGAACCTCCACTCCATTTTAAAGAACCGAAATAATCTGTCCGACGTATTTTACAACTGATACTGCTTTTCGAATTCAAGACTGGTAAAACAATGGCATAATGAGCCGAAGTCTGATATACAATGCCAACAATTCCATTTCCGCTCACTACCCCCATTTCAGCACAAATACTATCAGCAGAACCCTTATTGATTGTTATGTAATTATCAACGTGTGTCAGACTGTTATTCACCACCTGAGCCGGATAGATAGAATAATCAGCCAGCACATCTTTATAATTCTTTTCTACTTCGGTAGTATCGCGTGTATAAGCTTTAAGTGCTTTACTCAAAGACTCAACTTGCAATTCCAGTTCTACATTACGGCGTACCAAATCACGGTTTACCGTATGCAACCCGAAATAAGAAGTAATCTCGCTGGCTACTTCATAAATGTTTCCGGCAATACGATTGGCTGAAGTAAAAAAGACACTCCCCTGATAGCTGTTGAAACGAAACAGCAAAATGAAGCTCACTACCTCTAAGAAGACAAAGAGCAGCCAATAATCATATTTCAATAAAAAGTTTAGCAGATTTCGCATACCTACAACCTATCAGAGAAGAGAAATATCAAGATTAACGCGGAGCCATAATCTTTCAAGGCCCCGCAACTTCCATAAATAATGCTTCAATGGAAGTTTTATCTCATCAAGAATGAAAAACGATCGACGTTCTTCAGTGCAATACCTGTACCTTTAGCTACACTCAGCAAGGGGTCTTCGGCTATATGGAACGGAATATTGATCTTGTCAGTCAAACGTTTATCGAGTCCACGCAACAATGCGCCACCACCAGCCAGATAAATACCGTTGCTCACGATATCAGCATACAATTCTGGAGGAGTATTTTCCAATGCGCTCAGAATTGCAGTCTCTATCTTAGCAATGCTCTTTTCCAGACAATGAGCAATTTCCTGGTAACAAACCGGAACTTCCATCGGCAATGCAGTAATTCGGTTAGGTCCACGCACAATATAGTCTTCCGGAGCATCCTCTCCCAAATCTGTCAAGGCAGCTCCCACATGAATCTTGATACGTTCTGCCATACGTTCACTCACCTTCACATTATGCTGACGGCTCATATATTCCTGAATATCGGCTGTCAAATCATCTCCGGCAATACGGATAGAATTGTTCGACACAATACCTCCCAATGAAATAACCGCAATTTCGGTAGAACCACCACCTATATCTACAATCATATTACCTTCCGGAGCTTCTACATCCAGTCCGATACCGATAGCAGCTGCCATTGGCTCAAAAATCAGATATACATCACGTCCGCCCGCATGTTCAGCACTATCGCGTACTGCTCTCAGCTCTACTTCAGTAGAACCAGAAGGAACACCAATCACCATACGAAGTGAAGGAGTAAACAAACGGCGCCCCGTATTCACTTTCTTTATCAAACCACGCATCATCTGCTCGCACGCATTAAAGTCGGCAATCACACCATCACGAAGCGGGCGCACAGTACGGATGTTTGGGTTTTCCTTTTCATACATCAGTTTTGCACGTTCACCGACAGCAATCATTTTGTCAGTGCGACGGTCGAGTGCTACCACCGATGGCTCATCCACTACAATCTTGTCATTGCTCAATATAATGGTATTGGCAGTTCCAAGATCCATTGCTATTTCTTGTGTAAAAGAAAATAATCCCATAATCTTTCTTCTCTGTAATAAAAGGATCTTATTAAATTAATATGGAAAATATAAATATATAATGAAGAATAAAGACTTATACAGCCTCGCCTCATGCAATTCCCCACGGAAAGCCTTTATTCCTCATTATTTATATTCCTTATGTAAATATTAATGCTTGAAATGACGCACTCCAGTAATGACCATAGCTACACCATGTTCATTGCAATACTGGAAAGTGAGTTCATCTTTCACTGAACCACCCGGCTGGATGACAGCTTTAATACCTTCCTTATCTGCAAGTTCTACACAGTCGGGGAAGGGGAAGAAAGCATCACTAGCCATAACAGCACCATTCAGGTCGAATCCGAAAGACTTAGCTTTTTCGATAGCCTGCTTCAATGCATCAACGCGTGAAGTCTGACCAACTCCACTAGCTACAAGCTGTTTTCCTTTAGCCAGTACAATTGCATTGCTCTTGCTTTGTTTTACAATCTTGTTAGCAAAAAGCATATCGTCTATTTCAGCATCCGAAGGAGCTTTTTCAGAAACCTGTTTCAAATCGTCACGAGTTTCAGTCTTCAAATCACGATCCTGAACCAATACACCGTTCAACAAAGAACGGAACTGTTTTTTCGGAGTTTCAGCTTCTTTGCGAACCAGAATGATGCGATTCTTCTTTTGAGTAAGAATCTGTAAAGCATCTACATCGTAATCAGGAGCAATAATAACTTCGAAGAACAAACCATTGATTTCTTCGGCTGTAGCACGGTCTACTACAGTATTTGTTACAAGCACACCACCGAAAGCAGAAACAGGATCTCCTGCCAATGCAGCACGCCAGGCATCTACCAATACAGGACGAGAAGCCAGACCACAAGCATTATTGTGCTTCAGGATAGCAAATGTTGTTTCTCCCTTGAACTCATCAATCAAATCAACTGCTGCATTGATGTCAAGCAGATTGTTGTATGAAATTTCTTTTCCATGAATCTGATCGAACATCTTGTTCAAATCGCCGAAGAAAACACCTTTCTGATGAGGATTTTCACCATAGCGCAATACTTTCGGTTCTTCAGCAGCACAACGGAATGCAGAATCTTCACCTCCATCGAACCATCCGAAGATAGCTGAATCATAATGAGAAGAAACGGCAAATGCTTCTTTAGCAAACCAGCGACGTTCTTCACGAGTAGTAACCGCACCGTTTTCTGTAATGATATCAAGGAACGGCTTATACTGAGCTTTACTTGCTACGATAACTACATCATTGAAGTTTTTCGCTGCTGCACGAATCAATGAGATACCACCTATGTCAATCTTTTCGATAATAGACTGAGCATCGGCTCCTGAAGCAACTGTATCTTCAAACGGATAAAGATCGACAATCACCAGATCTATTTCAGGTATTTCATACTGAGTAACCTGCTGACGGTCTTCTTCCAGTTCACGACGGCATAAAATACCACCAAACACTTTCGGATGAAGTGTCTTTACGCGACCACCCAGAATAGAAGGATATCCAGTCAGATCTTCCACTGCATGACAGGGATAACCCAAACTTTCAATAAAATGACGTGTACCGCCGGTAGACAAAAATTCTACACCTTCTTCCGCCAAACGACGAATGATTGCATCTAAACCATCCTTATGGTATACCGATACCAAGGCAGTTTTTATTCTCTTTGACTCTGACATTGCTATAATATTTTAGTAATTACTATAATAATTCTATGTTTAGGGCACAAAGTTACGAATTTCCAGTAGATAAACATGCGAAGAAATTCTAAAAAATCCCTTTTTCATTTTGTAACACGATTGTAACATTTATGACATTTCAATATAATACCCCCTGCATACCTTTGCGACACTGAAAAATTCATTTTATAGTAGTATATGGAAACTCTTTACTTGGGAATTGTAATTTTCCTTTTTATGCTGGCAATATTCGACCTTCTGGTAGGTGTCAGCAATGATGCAGTTAACTTCATGAACTCCGCCGTAGGTGCAAAGGTTGCCCGGTACAGGACAATTATCATTGTAGCGGCAGTCGGCGTTTTTGCCGGAGCTATTTTGAGTAACGGCATGATGGACATCGCCCGGCACGGCATTTTCCAACCCGCCAATTTCAGTTTCTATGAAATTATGTGTATCCTGCTTGCCGTCATGGTAACGGATGTTGTGCTGCTGGACGTATTTAACACGCTGGGGTTACCTACCTCAACCACCGTTTCAATGGTATTCGAATTATTGGGAGGTACATTTATTCTGGCTATTCTGAAAATTATCGGCGATGAAACCGGTCTTCTTTCATTGGGAGATATGATGAACACCGAAAAAGCATTGTCCGTTATCATGGGTATCTTCCTCTCTGTCGCTATCGCATTTATTGCCGGAACTCTTGTTCAGTATATATCCCGAATCATTTTCAGTTTCAACTATAAAAAACATCTTTCCTGGACAATTGGTATATTCGGAGGAATTTCAGTCACATCACTTTCATATTTCGTTCTGATCAAAGGCTTGAAAAGTGCACCGTTTATGAGTGCTGAATCACTTGCCTGGATAGATCAAAACACGACATTACTTGTAGCCGGATGCTTTGTTTTCTTTACATTGCTAATGCAGATTCTTCACTGGTGTAAGGTAAACGTATTCCGCATCATCGTATTACTCGGTACTTTCGCACTGGCTCTGGCTTTTGCTGGAAACGACCTTGTAAACTTTATCGGTGTACCTCTTGCCGGTTTCTCAGCTTATACCGACTACGTTGCCAATTCGAACGGTGCAGGTATACACGACTTCATGATGAGTTCTCTTATGTCATCTGCCAAGACTCCGGCCATCTTCCTGCTTGCTTCGGGTATCATCATGGTATATGCACTTGCTACCTCTAAGAAAGCTAAAAACGTAATCAAGACATCTGTCGACCTGGCACGTCAGGAAGAGGGTGACGAAATGTTCGGCTCATCTGCTCTGGCACGTACCATCGTACGCCGCGCCACAACGATTAATGAATTCATGGTAAAAGTAATTCCGGTAGGAATGCGCCGCTGGATAGACAGCCGTTTCAACAAGGATGAAGTTATCCTGGAAAATGGAGCAGCATTCGATATGGTTCGTGCAGCAGTCAATCTGGTACTTTCTGGTTTGTTGATCATTATCGGTACAACAATGAAGTTGCCGCTTTCTACTACATACGTTACCTTTATCGTAGCTATGGGTTCTTCACTTGCCGACCGTGCTTGGGGACGTGAAAGCGCTGTATACCGTATCACTGGAATGCTGTCAGTTATCGGCGGATGGTTCATTACAGCTTTCGTAGCCTTTACTATCTGTGCACTGGTTACTGCCATCATGTTCTACACTAGCTTTGTTGGAATGTTTATCTTCATCTGTGTTGCAGTATTCTTGCTGGTTCGCAGTAACATTAAATACAGCAAGAAAGAAAAAGGCAGAACAGCAGGACGATACGTTCAAACGTATGATGGCAAGCAAAGACAAAGCAGAAGTCTTGTCACTGCTCCGTCTGCACGTGAAAGAAACATTGACCGACTACATCAACTATACCGAACAGGCTTATATGCAAGTAACCGACGGATTCATCAACGAAGACTTGAAACAGTTGAAGAAAGTAATGAGTTCAACCGACGATCAAAAGAAAAATGTTGAAAAAACGTCGTCGTAAAGAAATTCTCGGTTTACGTCGTATACCTATTCCTATTGCTATCGAAAAGAATACATGGTTCCACCTGGGAAGTAACAGCTGCGAACAGATGTTATACTGCTTGAAGCGTATTTGTGAACCTTGTAAGGAACACGTAGACAACAACTTCAACCCGATATCAAAAGATTGCATCGCAGAATTCTTACCAATACGTGAAGAACTCTGTCAGCTGATGGATCGTACTCAAACAGTCATCGAAAACAACAACTATGCCGAAGCCGATGATATTTTAGTAAAAGGTGATGCTTTGAAGAATAAGATATCAGCATTGCGCAAACAGCAGATGAACCGCATGCAGGAAGCAGACAGCACAAGCCTGAAAGCTTCGATGGTATATCTGAACATTCTTCAGGAATCACAAGAGTTGGTAAGTATCTGGCGACACCTGCTTCGTGCCAGCCGTTTCTTCCAGGGAGATTATGTTCCTACAGGAAGTCACAGATGCTTAGCTTAACAGAATAAGATCCTGATTATAAGAATGCTAGAAGTCTCAAAATAAATCGTACAAAAGCTTCTGTATTTGTACAAAAAAATAAAAACATCAGCATGTTTTCCCCAAAATATGCTGATGTTTTTTTTATC
>ENA-OQJO01000035-OQJO01000035.1-human-gut-metagenome-genome-assembly--contig:-NODE-35-length-15994-cov-2.319657_pt1 | contig 15994 bp, 15 predicted proteins | sample MGYA00242613_ERZ504780 | MGnify/ENA primary metagenome ERZ504780 (study PRJEB26092, sample SAMD00036368) | human gut metagenome | host: Homo sapiens | study: EMG produced TPA metagenomics assembly of...
TTTCTTCTGAGATGAATGCTACATCCTCTCCCGAGTTTTTAAAAGACTCATGCTGTAATTTCAAGAAGTTGGCTATTGGCGCAAATTGAAAAACGCAAAGCAATGAGCAAACACGATAACGGCTTTTTCTCCTTTATAAAGACTGACACTGAATACATCCGCTGGTACGACCGCGAAGATCATACTATTTTTGATGTCTGTGCAGACGATCATTGCCAGCGTTACCAAGGCATTACGAAGGCATCCAATAAGAATGTTGTAGAAGCGGTCAAAGCAACTCAAGGCCAAGTATTAATGTACAAAAACTGTATTTGTGATGCACGTTTCTCTAAATGCTGTGGAGGAGTCAGTGAGGTTTTCGATACCTGCTGGGAAGAGAAAAACTACCCTTATCTCAGTGCTATACGTGATACAAAAGAGGAAGGAAGTTTTCCTGATTTGACTCAAGAAAGTGAAGCTGAGAAATGGATTAAAAGTACCCCTGACAGTTTTTGCTACACTCATGATAAAAACATCATTTCACAGATACTTAACAACTACGATCAGGAAACAACCAATTTCTATCGCTGGAAAGTTCGCTATACCCAGGAAGAGCTTGCAGAACTGATTCGCAGCAATACAAAGAACGATTATGGAAAGATTGTCGATCTCATTCCCGTTGAACGAGGAAAATCAGGACGTATCTGCAAGCTGAAAATAGTAGGAACAGAAAAGACACTTATCATAGGCAAAGAACTGGAAATACGCCGTACACTCTCTCCTACCCACTTATTCAGTTCTGCATTCATCGTAGAAAAAGGAGAAACGGATGCCGAAGGAATACCTGCATGGTTCGAACTTACTGGTGCCGGATGGGGACATGGTGTAGGCCTTTGCCAAATCGGTGCTGCCGTCATGGGTGAGCAGGGCTATAATTACAACGAAATTTTGCTTCATTACTATAAAGGGGCAGATATAAGAAAACTGTATTAATATTTTCAATATGAAAAAACAATCTCCCTGGTCGTGGGTCCCAACGCTTTACTTTGCTGAGGGATTACCTTATATAGCAGTCATGACTCTGTCGCTTGTCATGTATAAGCGCATGGGAATTTCAAATACAGAAGTAGCTCTTTATACGAGTTGGCTGAACCTGCCATGGGTCATCAAGCCATTATGGAGCCCGTTTGTCGATTTACTCCGTACCAAACGCTGGTGGGTAACTCTCATGCAGCTATTTATCGGAGCAGGTCTTGCAGGTATTGCTTTTACTATACCTACCGAACATTTTTTCCAGGCTACACTTGCCATATTCTGGCTCATGGCTTTCAGTTCCGCAACTCATGATATTGCAGCAGACGGATTTTACATGCTCGGCTTAACGACTCATGAACAGGCTTTGTTTGTCGGAATCAGAAGCACTTTTTATCGTATAGCAACCATCGCCGGACAAGGCTTACTGGTCATGATAGCCGGATATCTGGAAAAAACAACCGGAAGCATTCCCTACTCATGGAGCATCACGTTCCTCATCATGGCAGGAATATTTCTTGCGCTATGGCTCTATCATGCCTTTATTTTGCCACGTCCTGCAAATGACAAGGCAGCAGTAGAAACATCAGCCTCTGGACTACTTAAAGAGTTTTTGCTGACATTCCGCTCGTTTTTCCGAAAAGAGCAGGCTGGTATTGCTATATTATTCATGCTTCTGTACCGGTTACCGGAAGCACAACTGACTAAGATGAGCATTCCTTTCCTGCTTGATCCGGTTTCTGAAGGCGGATTAGGCATGACGACCGAACAGATAGGATTTACACAAGGTACAGTCGGCATTATCGGACTGATGTTAGGAGGTATATTGGGAGGTATGGCAGTCGCACGGCACGGACTGAAACAATGGCTATGGTATATGGTATGGGCTATCTCACTGCCCGACATTGTATATGTATTTTTAAGCTACTTCCCCGAAACGAATCTCTTATGGATAAACATATGCATCTTTATTGAGCAGTTTGGCTATGGATTCGGTTTCACTGCTTACACGCTTTACCTCATTTATTTTTCCCGAGGGACTCACAGTACCGCACATTATGCCATTTGTACAGCTTTCATGGCACTGGGAATGATGCTTCCAGGCATGATAGCCGGATGGATGCAGGAGCTTCTGGGATACCAGTACTTCTTCCTCTGGATCATGGTATGCTGTGCCGCAACCTTTGGTGTAACAGCTCTACTGAAAATAGATCCTGAATTTGGAAAAAAACAGACCGAATAAACAACTTCAATACACACCGACAAATAAGAAAAAACGTCACCGGAAATTCGATAATTTCCAGTGACGTTTTTTCTTATTCATGGCGATAAATTATACCATGTACTTATAAAATCATCAATTCTTCTTTTCCAGCTCCCGCAGGTTTTCCATTTTCTTAGTCTCCAAGAATTCATAGATGCCACACAAGTGTTCTTTCACACGCTGATTACCGAACTCGTATACCTTGGTAACCAATCCGTCAAGGAAGTCACGGTCGTGCGAAACAACAATCAGTGTTCCATCAAAATCCATCAGAGCCTGTTTCAGAATATCTTTTGTCTTCATGTCAAGATGGTTAGTCGGCTCGTCCAGAATAAGCAGGTTAACCGGCTCCAGCAGCAATTTAATCATAGCCAGACGCGTACGTTCTCCTCCTGAAAGTACCTTTACTTTCTTCATTGACTCTTCCGGTCCGCCAAACATAAACGCTCCCAGCAAGTCGCGTATCTTGTTTCGGATTTCCCCTTTTGCCACATCATCGATAGTCTGGAAAACAGTCAGGTTTTCATCCAGCAACGAAGCCTGATTCTGAGCGAAGTAACCAATCTGCACATTGTGTCCCAATGTAAGTGTTCCCTCGTGCTCTATCTCTCCCATAATACATTTCACAAGCGTAGACTTACCTTCTCCATTCTTTCCCACAAAAGCAACTTTATCGCCACGTTCTATGGTAAGATTTGCATTACGGAACACCACATGATCACCATAAGTTTTGCCTACTCCTTCCATAATAACCGGATAACTTCCGCTTCGGGGTGAAGGAGGGAATTTGAGTCGGAGTGCCGAAGTATCTTCTTCATCAACTTCAATAAGTTCCAGTTTCTCCAGCATCTTTACGCGACTCTGTACCTGAAGTGTCTTACTGTATGTTCCTTTGAAACGTTCAATAAAGTCTTTCGTTTCCTGAATCATCTTCTGCTGTTCTTCGTATTGCTTCATCTGCTGTTCACGACGTTCCTTACGCAATACAAGATACTGCGAATAGTTTACCTTATAGTCGTAAATACGTCCCATCGTCACTTCAATGGTACGTGTAGTAATATTGTCGACAAACTTACGGTCGTGACTGATAACTACCACAGCCTTGGCACTGTTAATCAGAAATTCTTCCAACCAGCCGATAGATTCAATATCCAGGTGATTAGTCGGCTCGTCCAGCAATAATACATCCGGGTTCTGCAACAGCAGTTTAGCCAGTTCGATACGCATGCGCCATCCTCCACTGAAATCACTGGTAGGACGGTTAAAATCCTCACGCATGAAACCCAGTCCGAGCAAAGCCTTCTCTACGTCCTCTTCAAAGTGAGTCATATCAATGGCATAAAACTTCTCGCTCATTGCCGCAACCTTTTCTATCAACTCCATATACGAATCGCTTTCGTAATCGGTACGGGTAGCCAGCTCGTTGTTCATGCGTTCTATCTCTTCTTCCATTTCACGAAGATGAGCAAAAGCCTGCGATGCTTCCTCGAACACCGTACGTCCATCCTCCGTCATCAGATGCTGAGGCAGATAAGCAATTACACAGTCTTTAGGAGCCGTCACCTTTCCACGGGTAGGCTGACGTACCCCTGCCATATTTTCAATAAGGTCGATTTCCCTGCTCCGTTCTTTCCCATCAGGGCGATACGGTCTTTTTCATTAATCTGAAAACTAATGTCACTAAATAAGGTGGTTCCGCCAAATTCGACGGTAAGTCCATCTACTGAAATCATAAAATATTACGTATTAGTATATAAAATTACATCATCTATCTCAAAAGCCGAACTGCTCGGCCGGATTTTTTAATTGTCCGACGACCAGTCCCTTTAAAGAAACCATTTTCACTGACAACAGGTTTTCCGCTACAATGCTTTCCGGCGCACAATTACCCCAAGCTGACCATTTCCTGTAAAATCCGGACTGCTGAATCCACATCAGTAATATCTTTCACAATCATGCTGCGGCGTCCGTTCTGTTCACGCAAGTTGCATACTCTCGGATACTTTGCCATATAGTCGATTATCTTTCCAAAAGCGGCACTCTGATAATACGGACTGTCCGGATTGCTTACAAAATAAGAATCATCTTACCACCTTTCAGTACAGCTTTTTCCACTCCCAAACGTTTTGCCAGGCGACGAAGAGGCACAATGCGAATCAACTCTTCCCCTTCAGGCGGAATCTTTCCAAAGCGGTCGACCAGACGTTCCTTGAAAGCCTCTACATCACGGTCGAGTTCCAGTTTGTCCAGTTCACGATAAAGCAACATTCGTTCACTGCTGCTTGGAATATATTCGTTAGGGAACAATAATTCCAAATCACTTTCTACAGTACATTCGTCCACGAAATCTTCGCCACTGATTTTTTCTTCTCCTGCTTTTATCTCGTCGGCATAAAGTTCTGCAAACTCATCATTCTTCAATTCGGTTACAGCTTCCGACAGAATCTTCTGATAGGTTTCATATCCCAAGTCTGCTATAAAACCACTTTGTTCAGCTCCCAGCATATTACCAGCACCACGAATATCCAAATCCTGCATGGCAATGTGTATACCGCTTCCCAAATCGCTAAAGTTTTCGATGGCTTGAAGACGGCGTTTGGCTTCGGGGGTAAGCGATGACAACGGAGGAGCCAGCAAATAACAGAAAGCTTTTTTGTTGCCTCGTCCTACACGTCCGCGCATCTGGTGCAAGTCACTCAACCCAAAGTTCTGTGCCTGATTAATGATAATCGTATTGGCATTCGGAATATCAATTCCACTTTCGATGATAGTAGTTGCAAGCAACACATCATAATCATAGTTTACAAAACCGAAGATTATCTTTTCCAGTTCTTCGGGCTGCATCTGTCCATGTCCGATACATACACGGCAATCAGGAATATTGCGCACAATCATTGCTTTCAGTTCCATCAGGTTCTGAATGCGGTTGTTCACGAAAAATACCTGTCCGTTCCGGCTCATCTCGAAGTTTATCGCTTCCGTTATTATCTCTTCGTTAAACGTATGCACCTCCGTCTGTATCGGATAGCGGTTGGGCGGTGGTGTCTGTATAACCGAGAGGTCACGAGCCCCCATCAACGAAAACTGAAGTGTACGCGGAATAGGTGTTGCCGTCATGGTCAGTGTGTCTACATTGACCTTTATCTGACGCAATTTTTCTTTTACACTTACTCCAAACTTTTGTTCTTCATCGATAATCAGCAAACCCAGATCATGGAACTTTACACTTTTACCGATAATCTTATGCGTACCTATCAAAATATTGACAGTACCAGCTTCCAACTCCTTCAGAATACGAGATGTATCTTTAGCTGTACGGGCACGGCTCAGATATTCTACCTTACAAGGCATCCCTTCCAGACGTTTACAGAAAGTCTGGTAGTGCTGATAAGCCAATACAGTAGTAGGAACAAGCACAGCAACCTGCTTATTGTCGGCCACGGCCTTAAATGCGGCACGTATGGCAACTTCTGTTTTTCCGAAGCCCACATCACCACACACAAGGCGATCCATCGGACGATCGCTCTCCATATCGGCTTTTACTTCCTGAGTAGCTTTCAACTGGTCGGGAGTGTCCTCATAGATAAAGCTTGCCTCCAGTTCATGCTGCATAAAACTGTCCGGACTATATTTAAACCCTTTTCCTGCTTACGCTGTGAATAAAGTTTAATCAAATCACGGGCAATATCCTTAATCTTAGTCTTAGTACGTTCCTTGATCTTTTCCCATGCTCCCGTACCCAATTTACTGATACGAGGCTGTTCTCCTTCTTTTCCCTTATATTTGGAAATCTTATGCAGAGAATGAATAGAAACAAACACCACATCATCGTTCTGATAAACCAGCTTAATAACTTCCTGCGTTGTATTCCCGTTCGGGATGCGCACAAGTCCGGCAAACTTTCCGATTCCATGATCAATATGCACCACATAATCACCCGGTTCGAACATGTTAAGCTCTTTCAAAGAAAGTGCGACCTTACCACTTCTTGCCTTATCACTGCGCAGATTATATTTATGAAAACGGTCGAATATCTGATGATCGGTAAAAATACAGCAATGCAACGTGTGATCGACAAATCCTTCGTGCAAGGTACGGTCTACAGCTGTAAAATCTATCTTATCACCACGCTCACGAAAGATATCTGCCAGTCGGTCCGTCTGTTTTACACTGTCAGAACATATATAAATGGAATATCCCCGCTGTAAATAATCTGTCAATGAACTTGCTACCAAATCGAAATTCTTATGGAAAATAGGCTGTACAGACGTATTGAACTTCAGTGTAGCCTGAGGTGTCCCCGTTGCCTTGTGTCCGAAATCAATCCGCCGGAACTCCAGTGATTCTACCGTAAACTCAGCACCGTCTATCAGCTTCCGCTCCAGGTTCATCAACTCAGTCTGCTCTCCCTCATATGCGGTCAGTGCCTGAGGCGAGAGAGCCTCATCATGAATTATCTGGATACGTTCGCGTACCCACAATAAATCTTTTACCCATAAAACAGTTTCACGTGGAATAAAGCTCAGGAAACTGATATCGCCATCCATAGCCTGTGCCAGTTCCGGAACAATACTTACCGAATCTTTTTTCTCACGCGACAACTGGCTTTCTACCTCAAAGGTACGTATACTATCTATCTCATCACCGAAAAAGTCTACTCGGTAAGGATATTCAGAAGCGAAAGAATAGACGTCGATGATACTACCGCGTGTAGCGAACTGTCCCGGTTCATATACATAGTCAACATGCTCGAAGCCATAATCCGAAAGTGTTTTGGTAATTTCATCCGTATCAATGTGCTGTCCGACAGTCAGCTTCAGTGTTCTGTCACTCAGTATCTTCGGTGAAACGACCTTCTCGGCAAGCGCATCGGGATAAGTTACAACTGTTACTGGTTCATTCTTTTCCAGCCTGCTCAACACTTCAGTACGGAGTATTTCATTGGCTGCATCTTTTTGACCGTATTTAATAGCCCTGCGATAAGATGAAGGGAAAAATAAAATCTGTTCATCACCGTTCACCTGCACCATATCATGATAAAAATATCCGGCTTCCTCCTGATCATTCAAGACAAAAAGATATACGCCCGATACCGACTTGATAAAGCAGGAAGCAAACAACGATGCGCACGAAGCATGTGTTCCCTCTAAAAATACAGTACGGATATCATTATTTTTTAAAGTATTCGCCAATCCTTCCAAGGCCGGATGACGAGTATAACGCGATTGAAGTTCTGTTATTCCCATTGTTATCATCAATAGTATAGTCACATCTTCCTGACCTCGCCGGCAGAAGATTACTCATATAATAAACAATGCAAAATTATAAAATAATTTCAGTACAGAAGAATATAAACCCGAGCTTGAAGAAAAACAAAAGCTTTTTTAGATTTTCAAAATAAGAAATTTTATCCATAAAAACGGAAAGAATGAATAACTTTGCAGAAAAACCAATATCTTAACAACAAAAAGATAAATAAAGGAAATGACAAGGTTTAAGAAAATAGTAGCGGTAGACGAAACGCTGCTTAATGAAGAAGCCCTACAACAGCTGCAAAAGCTGGGAGAAGAAGTAGTGGTATATCATGATTTTCCACAAGACGAACATATCGTAACCGAGCGTATCGGTGATGCCGACTGCCTGTTAGTATCATTCCGTACACCTATCAGAAAAAGTGTACTCGATGCCTGCCGCAATATACAATACATAGGCATGTGCTGCACACTCTATAACCCGGAAAGCTGTAACGTGGATGTTATAGAAGCCCAACGAAGAGGAATTACCGTGCTCGGAGTAAAAGATTATGGCGACGAAGGAGTTCTAGAGTATGTAATAAGCGAACTGGTACGATTATTACACGGATTTGGAGGCATACGCTGGCGTAAGGAAAGTACTGAACTGACCAGACGGAAGATAGGAATCATCGGAATGGGTAAAACCGGACGAATGGTTGCCGATGCGCTGAAGTTTTTCGGAGCAGAAGTCAGCTACTTCAGCCGCCACAGAAAAGCAGATGCAGACAACGCCGGATTTGTGTACATGCCACTCGGTGAACTGTTGGATAAAAATGAAATAATCTGCACATGTATTCCTCGTAACAATTATCTGCTGGAAAAAAGAGAATTTTCCATTTTAGGCAATAACAAAATTGTAGTGAATACTTCAGTAGGACCGACATTCGATGTTGCTGCCATGAAAGATTGGCTGAATGAGTCACCCGACAATTATTATCTTTGTGACGCGACAGGAATGGGCAACGTATACGAAGAACTGAAATCATGCAGTAATCTTTTATATACGCCCTATATTTCAGGAAAGTCCATACAAAGTGTCGAAAGACTTTCACAAAAAGCTTTGGCCAACATAGAGTCTTACCTTACGGCATCAGCCAATAATAAATAATACTTTAATATTATTCGACCTATCAACTATATGTACAACGACATCATTGAATTTCTTGATAACAAACGGCTTAAAGAAGCTCTTGTACAACTTACAGCTTTGGCGCATGAAGCAGACAACTGGCAATTAAGTTCTGAAATAGAAAGTTTGCAGACTACTTACAGTTATATGCTGCAATATGCGGCACAGGGTATGGAAGATCCGGAACGCAACAAATTATACCATCAGTTACTCCGTACAGCATACGAACTTGCCGACCGCACCGAAGCCACACGTAAATATCGTACTGGAACAGGATATATGCATGGAAAATATTACAGTTTTCAGCAAATTCCACCACATTCTTATCAGGAAATCTGTCTCAGTCTTGAAGCTTTCAGCGAAAATCTGGGAATGGCTCAGATAACAGTCATGGACGAAGAACGGCGTAGTGAAACAGTTAACAAGCTATATATCGAGCATGAAAAGTATGTTACTGAGTTATTCGATATAATATGGATTTCTACACATTGGACAGATGAAGACTTGTCGGGTGCAAATTCCATATTGGAATCACTGCTCGTTCCTGCCAACGATGTAGCTGTAATGATAAGTGCAGTCACTTTAAGCCTGATACAAGTATTCGACAGCCGGAAGTTCCAATTCCTTATTAAGGCATATCAGACACACAGCGAAACAATAGTTGTCCAACGTGCTTTGATTGGAATTGCTCTGACAGCCTATTATCAAGAAAAAAGGTTAAAGCTATATCCGGATCTGCAAGCAGCCTTATCATTACTAAGCGACTCTACCCCGATCATTAAGGAACTGAACAAACTTCAGACCCTCCTGCTCCTTTCCCGTGAAACGGAAAAGATAGAAAAGAAACTGCGTGAAGAAATTATACCCAACATGAAGATTTCTCCGGAAATGCTGAACCAAAATCAGAAAATCATTGATCTGGAGGATTTGGAAGACAAGAATCCTGAATGGGAGAAAGAGATGAAACGTGTCGAAGAAAGTATACGCGAACTGGGAGAGTTACAGCTGGAAGGAGCAGATACCTACCTGAGTGCCTTTGCCCAACTGAAATCGTATCCGTTTTTCCGTCAGGCAGCACACTGGTTTTATCCATTCGACCGCCAGCATCCTGACATTGTGAAACTATTCACCAATCACAAGTCCACAGAAGGCAAATCGCTTATAAATCTGCTTATGGAATCAACCATGTTCTGCAATTCGGATAAATATTCTTTCTGTCTTGCTTTAAAGGATATTCCCAAACAGCAAATTAGAGATGTTTACGCAGAAGCTACCGAACAAAACCAAATACTGAAAGAAGGAAGCGAACAATTTGCAGAAACAATAAAAGGAGAAAAAAAAGACCAAGCAATATCAGCCGTCAGTACATACACGACCTGTACCGCTTCTTCAAGTTATGGATGTATCGCAGTGAAATGCACGATATCTTTACAGACGATTTGTTCACTCTGGAAATGTGAAGCTCTGAAACCGTTGATGCATACTCCGGAAAACCTGAAACAAATAGCCGACTATTTATTTTCTAAAGACTATTTTCAGGAAGCATGCACGATATATTATGACGAATTATGCAACAAGGGAAAAGGCGATGCCGACTCCTGGCAAAAGGCCGGATTCTGCCTTCAGAAAATGAAAAAATACACCGAAGCATTGCAGGCTTACGCTCAGGCAGATTTATTGAAACCTGAACATATATGGACGTTAAAGCAAATGGCACAATGCCATAAGAAATTACATCATTATCAAGAAGCACTCGACTGTCTGTACAAAGTAGAAACAATGCAACCCGACAACTTGAATTTGCTTCTGCAAATAGGACAATGTCTTGCCAGCCTGCACATGTACGACAAAGCTTTGTCTTATTTCTTCAAAGTGGAATATATGGAAACTGCTCCGGCAAATGCACAAAGAGCCATCGGATGGTGTTATTTCATGACAGGAAAATATGCTGAAGCTGCCCGTTTCTTCGATAAACTGCAACAGGCTGACGAAGTGCTGACTTCCGACTGGCTGAATGCCGGACACGTATATCTGGCACAAAACAATATACCCAAAGCACTGGAATGCTACAGACAGGCAGAAAATCATTGCCAAAGTCACGATGAATTCATACAGCTTTACTTAGCAGACAAGGAAGCCTTGCTGCAACAAGGCATATCGGAAGATAATATTTATCTGGTTCCAGATATGCTCTAACACAAAAATCCCCTTCTTCAGTTTTGCTCAATACATGGAAAACCGAGGAAGGGGATTTTGTATCGTAATATTCAGAATCAGATAGTCATTTTAAGAATCTTACCACCCCATTCCGGTAAGTCAACAGCAACAGGCTTATCGCTCGCGAATGAGATAGTTTCGTCTTTTCCCGACAACAGATCCGTTGCCTGAACTGTTTTATATTCCGGTATCTGCAAATATTCGAAAGCATGATAAGGAATGTTCACAGACAGATGGACAGGCATATTGTCGAAATTCACCAAAACCAGCAATACTTCATTTTCATATTTACGGATAAATACATACTGACGGTGCTCATTCATCAGCCAGTTTCCTTTATTCGCATACATCAGATCGAAAAATGCTCCATGTGATATAGCCTTTTCCTCACGGCATAAATTCAGGACATGCTGATAAAAACTGCGAAGCTCCTTTTCCTTATCATTCAGTAAATGCAAATTATAACGTCCGTGATTACTCCACCGGCGGATAGTATCCACACTCCAGTAATCAAAAATAGTAGTTCGTCCGTCACGGCCACTGAATCCTTCGCTATCCATTCCTCTTTCTCCCAGTTCCTGACCAAAATAAATCATCATAGGATTGGTGTTCATACAAGCCGAAACCAGCAAAGCAGGAAGAGCCTTACGTGCATCGCCTGCAAAGAAATCGGAAGCAATACGCTGTTCATCGTGATTTTCCAGGAAGTTCAGCATGTGCGGCTGTATATCGTCCACACTCTGCCAGCAATTTGTAATGGCAGTAGCCGATCCATATCCACAAGTTACGGCACGAAGGGTATCATACAGTCCCACCTTATCGTAAAGATAATCAAAATGCCCGTTGAATATATAATTACGGTATTCGTTCGGATTATAAACCTCAGCGATAAATATAAGTTCCGGATGCTGTTCTTTCACCTGAGGAATAGCCCATCCCCAAAATTCACAGGGAACCATCTCTGCCATATCGCAACGGAAACCGTCTATACCCTTTGCTGCCCAGAACAGCAGGATATCTCTCATCTTATACCAGGTATCGGGAACAGGAGAAAAATGGTTGCCGGTGTTTCCCATGTAATCGACTCCATAATTCAGTTTTACTGTTTCATACCAGTCGTTTTTGTTCGGATAAGCGTCGAAGCGGTTGTTTCCCGTAGCTTTAGCCGGCTGTTCTTCGTACATACCAGCCTGTTCATCATAAAAATCAATTTCTCCGCCTAAACTAGTTCCGAGGATATAATAAAAATTATTGTTTACATCGAAAGCTTTCGAGCTATCATCATCTTCTCCCAAATCCTTCACTCCGTCCGGCTTGGCATACGAATGATACTGACGTGCCACATGGTTTGGCACAAAATCAATTATCACTTTCAATCCATTGTCGTGCGAACGTTTTACCAGCAGTTCAAACTCTTCCATACGGCGGTTTACATCAACAGCCAAATCAGGGTCTATATCATAATAATCGCGGATAGCGTATGGAGAACCTGCCTTACCCTTTATAACAGCAGGATGGTTGCGAGGTATATTGTAAGCTGAATAGTCTGTCTGAGAGGCATGGGCAATAACCCCTGTATACCAAATATGTGTTGCCCCAAGCTTTTTTATCTCATTCAAAGCCTGGTTTGTAAATCCGGCCATCTTACCACATCCGTTTTCCTGCAGGCTGCCATTGTAGGCATTGCGTACCTCTTCATTACCAAACAGGCGGGTAAATACCTGATAAATAATTATTTTCTCACTTTGCTCCATATCATTATTGTATTTTGTCTTCATTTCATATCACCTGAATGAAAAATATCTTTCCTTTTCGTCTTCTTCCAGTCCTTCCAACACTTTTGAAGCTGCAAAATATCCGGCACTGAAAATCTCCTCTGCTTTTTCCAGCTCATAGTTCGAATATGATCCCAAGCCATCGGGAGCTATAACCAGATCAGCCTTTTCCAGTTCGGTAAACGTATTCGCTGAAACATGAAATGATAAGCCCGAAGAGCAATAGCTGCCAAAGTTCTTACTATATTCATCGGCTACCAGCTTGTAGACATTCAGTGCCAAAACCTTATCGCACATATCACGTATCGGTGTCACTGGTACATTCATGAATACTCCCCCGTCGACATAATATGTTCCCCCGATCTTGACCGGAGCAAAAAGTACGGGAATACAACACGAAGCAGCTACCCGACGCGCTATTTCCCCACGTGTAAAATGTACACACTGTCCATGGTCGAAATCGGTAGCTGTCACTACTACTGGTATTTCCAGATCTTCCAGATTACGTGTCCGCAAATTGCTTCTCATAAAATCGATAAAGTAGTCCATCTGAAACAAACTGTCTTTACCGAAACGTATCTTGGCAAGCTCTGTAAACGAACGGTCGGAAAACATCTCCATTATTTCAAACGGCTGTTTGCCATCGGCTATGAATACGCTTACAATAGCTCCCGCACTGGTTCCCGAAAGAATATCAGGGCGAATGTTATGCTCGAACAATGCCTGCAACATTCCCAAATGGGCTATGCCTCTGATAAATCCTCCGCTCAAGGCGAATCCGATATGATATTTTCCGTCTGCCATATATTCAGGTGTAAATAAAATCTTTATTATTTAATGACACGATAATAATCCTGCTTGCGTGGCTTAGGCTGTGCCGGTTCTTCTGCCGGATATCCCAGTGCCAGAGCGCCTATACCTACCAGACCTTCGGGCAGTCCCCACGACTTCATCAGTTCTTTGCCTTCGGAAGTAGAAAACATTTCCCGTTCACGATGAATCCAGCAGCTTCCTAATCCGATAGCATGAGCAGCGAGCATCATGTTTTCCAATACACAACTTCCATCCTGGATAGGATTGTTTGCATCAGCAGGAACAAGTACCAACACATAAGTAGGTGCATCGTAATACGGATTCGAAGTTACTCCCATCACATGAGCGTTCATGCTTGCCAACTGTTTACGCAGCTCTTCGTTCTGTACTGCCACAATATAAGGCGACTGCATGCCTCGTGAAGTAGGAGCATATGTTCCGGCTTCGAGCACTGCCTTCAGTTCTTCATCGGTTATCTGTTCTTTTTTATATTTACGGCAGCTGCGCCGTGTTTTGATAATCTGTAAAAAATCTGTTTCCATAACTTGCTAATAATTGTATAGGTATTATTAAGTTGAAGTCAAAAATACGTATTTTATTCCGATTGACGGATAAATAAATATTTTTTTATTTGCAACAGATACAAAAAGAACGTGATATAAATCAGAAAACATGCTGAAATCTTTCCTAAAAATTCAGCATGTTTTTGACAAAAATTGTACAATAAATTCTCATTTTCGTACAAAAAAACAGGTAAATATGCAGGCGTTTCACTAGAAACATGTACATCTTTCATTATCAATAAGTTATCACCATATTAAAGTTCAGACGAATAGTACAGCATCCATACAATACAGCATAAAAAAACTACCTTTTCTGCAATATCCAGCAGAAAAGGAGTGTGATTCATCTAACAGAAATAACTTTTATCAATTATTTTCCGGACGCAACTTACGGACAGTTACAGCAGTCTGCCACATTTCGCTTTCGCGCAACTGACGAAGTTCTTCATTCAGTTTTTCACGATAATCCGGCTGAGAATTTGAATCGATAGAACGCTGTGCTTCGTGTCCTTCAGCAACCGATTTGTACAGTTTTTCAAATACCGGTTTAGTTGCATCGTGGAACGGAGTCATCCAGTCCAAAGCACCGCGCTGAGCAGTAGTAGAACAGTTGGCATACATCCAGTCCATACCTTTGGCAGCAAACAACGGCATCAATGACTGAGTAAGCTCCTCAACTGTTTCATTGAATGCTTCAGATGGGCTGTGTCCGTGTTCACGCAATGTTTCATACTGTGCCAGCAACAGACCTTGGATTGCACCCATCAATGTACCACGTTCACCGGTCAAGTCAGAAGTAGCTTCACGCTGGAAAGTTGTTTCGAACAAATAACCAGAGCCAATACCGATACCCAATGCAATAGTACGTTCGTAAGCCTTGCCTGTTGCATCCTGATAAATTGCATATGATGAGTTCAAACCACGACCTTCGAGGAACATAGTACGCAAAGATGTACCAGAACCTTTAGGAGCGACCATGATAACATCGATATCTTTTGGAGGAACTACACCGGTACGATCGTTCCAGGTAATAGCAAATCCGTGAGAGAAATACAATGCTTTTCCAGCAGTAAGATGCGGTTTGATAGTAGGCCATACAGAGATTACGGCTGCATCCGAAAGCAAGCACATGATAACAGTAGCTTTCTGGCATGCTTCTTCGATGCTGAACAGAGTTTCTCCCGGAACCCATCCGTCGGCAACAGCTTTATCGTATGTTTTTCCCTGACGCTGTCCTACGATGACATTGAAACCATTGTCACGCAAATTCAGTGACTGTCCAGGTCCCTGCACACCATAACCGATGACAGCTATCGTTTCATTTTTCATTACCTCACGTGCTTTTTCCAAAGGAAACTCATCGCGGATTACTACATTTTCTGTAACACCGCCAAAATTCATTTGTGCCATAATTACAATCTTTTTATTAAAAATCAATTAAATATCACTTTACTTCGAACAACAACTTCAGCGTCGTTCTTTTTTATTTCTATATCAAATTCGTTTTCGTTTATCTGCTCTCGATAGAAACTCAGCTTATCGCCATAATAACTTTCGGCTACATAAGCTACTTCGAAACGGCGAAGTGATTTTTCACGGAACATTTCGAGCGGGAACAAGTTGAGTGAATGCTCGATATATTTAATACTGTTTACATGCCCGTTGAGATCGATATCACCATATTTTACCTGATATTCAAAACAAGGAGTCTGTTCCGTAATCTTCACACGGCCGGCCTTGTCAATAGGACACTCTTTCTTGCAGATGTAATCTGTAATCTTGCCTCCATGCAGAGCAAGCAAGTCGGCAGGCTTACGGGTTTCCATGCTGATCATCGCCCAAATAGAACGTGCATATCCTATTGGTTTACCTTCCTGGTTCAGAATGGGACAAAATTACGGTCGGTAAACAGACGGTATACATTTTCC
>ENA-OQJO01000036-OQJO01000036.1-human-gut-metagenome-genome-assembly--contig:-NODE-36-length-15836-cov-2.360749_pt1 | contig 15836 bp, 12 predicted proteins | sample MGYA00242613_ERZ504780 | MGnify/ENA primary metagenome ERZ504780 (study PRJEB26092, sample SAMD00036368) | human gut metagenome | host: Homo sapiens | study: EMG produced TPA metagenomics assembly of...
CCGGATTTGCATGGGCAGCAGGAGGTCATGTATACAATGTAAACTCTTTTGATTAATATGTATGGTAATAAAGATACAGGTGCAGGTGCCAATAAATTGGAGTTCATCAGCGATTGTTATCAAATCTATGATATTCAGAATGGTGAATTGGTTCCTGTTGTTGAACCGGATGCATTGGATGCATTAAATACTGGTGCTAAATATGGTGTTCCTTATATGGAAAACGGTACAGTTTTATCTACATTTGTTGAAGATGCTTCATTCTTACGTTTGAATACATTGACTGTTGGTTATACATTCCCGAAGGCATGGACCAAAAGATTGGTATGCAGCGTGCACGTGTTTATGCAACTGCTGGTAATTTGTTCACAATTACAGGTTATTCAGGTATTGATCCGGAAGTTAATGCCGATCCGAATAAGAGTACAACAGCTGCCAATACTGGAAACTATCCGTTGTTAGGTATGGACTATGGTACATATCCTCGTGCAAGAACATTTACATTTGGTGTAAACATTACATTCTAATTAAATAATACTGTTAACTAAATCAATAAAACGCAATGAAAAAATTATTATATACATATCTTGGTATTGGGCTATTAATGCTCAATATGACTTCGTGTGAAGATTTCTTGGATTCATCTTCACCATCTGAAGCAACTCCAGACTTTGTTTTTGGAGATATTTCGACTGCACGAGGTGCTTTGATGGAAGCTTACGAAAAATGGCGTGCAAAAGCTTATGTGCATGCTAATGGCTTGTTTTATGACTTGGTGGTTTGTGGTTCTGACTCAGAGCGCCATCCTGAAGGTTATGATGCACAAGCACGTCATATCCCTGAAAACTTGTATTATGGTGGCACATCTAGTTTTGATATAAATTCAGCTGGTAATAATGGTGTAAATGCATGGCCGGCTTTGTATAGCATTATCGCTACATGTAATACACTTTGTAATGCTATTGAAGGAACAGATACTTATAAGGATATAGAAGCAGGAACAGGATCGGTAACTGAAATGACTGACCTTTACGGACAGGCTGTTGCTTTGCGTGCTACAGCTTATCACGAGTTGCTTCGTTTTTGGGGAGATGTACCTCATAATTTGGAACCAGGTGTAGCCGCTGAAGGCTTGACTCCGCGTGATCAGATTTATGAATTATCATATCATAAACTGATGCAGGTGAACCTTATATGTATTATTTGGGTGAAAATGTCGGTGCTGATGCAAGTATGATGACTCGTAATTATGTAGATGCATTGATTGGTCGTATGTGTTTATATGCAGGTGGTTATTCAACACGTCGTACTGATTTAGGTGCTGATTTTTATAAGGATTTGGATGGAAACGTTTTGAGCTTCGACAAGTTAAATACTGTAGATGCTAACAATGCTTTCTATGGTCGCCGTACTGATTATGAAAAGTTCTATGAAATAGCCGAAAGATACTTACAGAATTGTGTGGATAATCCAGGAACAGCTGCATTATGTACTGTAGACCCTCGTGCTGCAGGTTCTAATGGTCAAGCATTTGGAAATCCGTATCAGTATGTATTCCAGCAGAATGATAATCTGGTTCTTTCATCTGAAAGTATTTATGAAATACCTGAAACAAGAGGTGTACAGACTGAACGTCCATATGCTTTCGGACGTCCTAGCTCAGCTGGTGGTTCTAATAACTATCCATGTAAGAACTATGGTCAGAGCCGTTTCCACCCTACTTACTATTATGGAGATTTCGATCCGAATGATATGCGTCGAGATGTAACTTGTACTGTTACCGGTACAGATGGAAAAAATGGTGTGGAAAAACTATTGCCATTTGTACCAGGTTCACAAGCTAATGGTGGTGGTATCGCTAATAATAAATGGGACGAAAACCGTCAGCCTGAACCACGTTGGGAAAACAGCGTCAGTCTGGTATCAATAATCCGTTTGTACGTATGTCAGATGTTATCCTGATGTTAGCAGAAGTAAAGGCTGAACTGGGTGATGAAGTTACTGCTAAACAGTATTTGTCAGAGGTTCATAATCGTGCATTTGCTACTCCGGAACTTGCTAACCTTGATGGATTTATATCTAAATGGGGAGGTATTAAAGAAGCTATTCAGCAAGAACGTAAGCTTGAATTTGGTGGTGAAGGCCTTCGTCGTTATGACTTAATTCGTACAGGAAAACTTCCTGAAGCAATTAAGAAATTGAAAGCAGATTTAGCCGCTATGGTGAATGGCTTGAAAACTAAAGGTTATTATACATTCGAAAATGGAAATACTATTTCATTATATGTATGGACTAAGAGTGTAGATGCAAAGGCTCAGTATGGCTACCGTTTGACTACCCAGTGCACAGATGAAACTGATCCAGTGATGTATCCGGGATGGCGTGGTGTATTTGACGACTGGGAAGGATATACTGGCAATTCAATCTATTCAGCAAATCCTGGTACAAACTTGGCTATTCAAGGTTTGTTTAAGCATATTGAACCGGGTAGCGCTGAGGCTAAAGCACTGGAAGCTGATGGTTATACAATGGTTAACTGGGGTAAGGATATTCTTGATTATGAATCAGACTACTCAGATTATGTATTCCGTGGCTTTGTAGACGGTGAAGCTCCTATTTACTTGTACCGTTCCATAGCTCTATCTTGGAAACTTCATTAGGTAAGATTACCAATGGTTATGGATTCAAAAATAATTAATCAGTTACTGATTGAATGATTTTTTGATTTACAATTAAATCGCATGAAGAGGATGTGCCGGAAGTTGTTCTGGCACATCTTTTTTATATCCTTCACTCACAAAAACTGTTGAATGTAACAAATGGACTACTAAATGGTAACATACTGTCTTTTGTAATGAAAGGTTTTCTTTTATTTTTGCTGTTGGGTAAAGGTTGAAAAGCAGACTGTGGAAGAATGTTTTTCTGCCAGATTCAACAATTAAAATAAAAACTAAGGACATATGAAAAACACTATTTTAGGGTTGGCATTTTGTGCAGCATTACCGGTTTTAGCACAACAGAAAGCGACAGTTACTGTTCATCCGGATCAGGGAAAACAGGTTATCAACAAAGAAATTTACGGACAGTTTGCCGAACATTTGGGAACTTGTATCTATGGTGGCTTATGGGTAGGAGAAAATTCTTCCATTCCCAATGTGAAAGGATATCGCACAGATGTACTTGAAGCCTTGAAAAAGTTGAAGGTCCCCGTGTTGCGCTGGCCGGGTGGTTGCTTTGCCGACGAATATCATTGGATGGACGGTATCGGACCGCGTGAGAATAGACCGAAGATGGTGAATAACAATTGGGGTGGAACGGTAGAGGATAATAGTTTCGGTACGCACGAGTTTTTGAATCTTTGTGAGATATTGGGCTGCGAACCTTATATAAGTGGCAATGTAGGTAGTGGCACTGTAGAAGAACTTGCTAAATGGGTAGAATATATGACTGCCGAACAAGGTAGCCCGATGGCGAAATTGCGCAAAGAAAACGGTAGGGAGAAGCCTTGGAAAGTAAAATATATCGGAGTAGGAAATGAAAGTTGGGGATGTGGAGGTAATATGTATCCGGAATATTATTCCGACCTCTATCGCCGTTATCAGACTTATTGCCGTAACTACGGAGGCAACCGTTTATATAAAATCGCTAGTGGAGCAAGTGATTACGATTATCGCTGGACAGAGGTACTGATGCAGAGGGCTGCACAACAAATGGATGGACTTTCCTTGCATTATTATACTGTAACAGGATGGTCGGGCAGTAAGGGATCTGCAACGGATTTTTCAACGGATGATTATTACTGGACATTGGGAAAATGTCGTGAGATTGAGGATGTGATAAAACGTCATATTGCTATTATGGATAAATATGATCCGCAGAAACGTGTAGGATTGATTGTCGATGAATGGGGAACCTGGTGGGATGAGGAGCCTGGTACTATATCCGGACATCTGTTTCAGCAAAATACATTGCGCGATGCTTTTGTTGCTTCGCTGACATTGGATATTTTCCATAAATATACAGACCGGATCAAGATGACCAATATAGCTCAGATTGCCAATGTACTCCAGTCTATGATTCTGACAAAGGAAGATAAAATGGTACTGACTCCTACTTATCATGTGTTCGAAATGTATAATGTACATCAGGATGCTACTTTTTTTACCTCTCGATTTGCAGTGTGAGCGTAAGATTGTGCGTGGCGACCGGATTGTCCCGATGGTCAGTGCGACAGCTTCACGTAATAAGGAAGGCGTTGTTCATATCTCGTTGTCGAATGTTGATTTGACCGAATCTCAGGATATTACTTTATCTTTGGGAGATGTGTCGATTAAATCGGTTACAGGACGTATTCTGACTTCGGAAAGTATTGACGACTATAATTCATTTGAACATTCGGATGTGGTTGTTCCTAAAGATTTCAAGGGAGCCAAAATCCAGAAAAATGGATTACAAGTCAAACTTCCGGCTAAATCAATTGTAGTGCTGGAAGTAAAATAAGTGGCTTTTTAATACAAAAATAAGAACCATATTCTCACATTTCACGTATGCGAAGAATATGGTTCTTGTTAGATAGCTACATTGTGTTCAGTATTACACTGTAAGAATGTCTTTACTTGTTGCTCAATGCATTATCAATCAGTGTGATTAAATTTTGATAATGACCTTTGGCTGTGCCGCTTGTCATACTGGCTGCACTGGTGGCCAGACGTTTCAATTCTGTGAGTTGTCCATGTGCGATGGCCGGAGCTTCTGAGTAGGCCGGACGCTTTCCTGATGCATTCTTATCAGCATTTCCTTTCTTATCCAGCAGATTGATCAGATTTTCTACATATGCTTTCTGCATGTTTCGTTTGTATATATCCGATTGTCCCAGATTGCTCCAGATAACTTTCTTCAGGTCGTTAAACATCTGAGCAGATGTATATGCTTTTTTGCCATTCAGAATTTCGTTTTCACTCATCTTGTCGAGTGTGTTCTTGTTGATGAGTCGTGCCAGGACACCCGACTGAAGTGAACAGATTACGTTCACTGGGAGTATTTTAGCTTTTTCCATCAACTGACGATCAATAAGCCATTCAGGAGTTGTGAACAATTGTTCATTCAGAAAAGCAATAGCCCGTTTCTGGATATTGGCAGGAACAAATTCACGTGCTATTTCATCTGTTTGTTCTACAGTGATAGAATTGCTGTAAATTCCTGCTACGTTTTTAGTGACGTGGCCTAAATAACGGTTGAATTGAGAAACTACTCCGCTATATATTTCTCCAGCTCCCGCATATGATTTGTTAGGTTCGTACGACCATGTTAGAATTTGAGGTACGATTCGCTTCAGATTTTTGATTCCATATAGGCTGGCCAGCATAGAGTCGTCACCGAGGTCTTCACTCTGATTGCGTGGATCATTAGGATCAGATTCCGTACCGAAGGTGTAACGCACGTCTGTTTTCAGCTTTTCGATAATAGACTGGTTAGAAAATGCAACTTCATCTTCCGGTGTTTGGAATTGTGGCAACCAGCGGTAACCCCATTCTATCGACCATTTGTCGTATATACCGATGCGAGGGAAGATTCCGGCACGTGTAATACCGTCTTCAGGTTGTGCTACATAGTTAAAGCGGGCGTAATCCATGATGGATGGTGTGTGACCATTGGCTTCTACCCATACTTTGTCACGTAGTTTTTCAACTGGTACGGTGTGTGAAGATCCGAAGTTGTGTCGGAGTCCTAATGTATGTCCTACTTCATGCGAAGATACAAACCGGATAAGTTGTCCCATCAGTTCATCGTCGAGTTGCATTTTGCGTGCTGCTTCATCGATTGTACCTGCCTGAATCATATACCAGTCGCGTAATAGGCTCATGACGTTATGATACCAGTTGATATGAGTTTCCAGAATTTCTCCTGTACGAGGGTCGTTGATGTGCGGACCACTTGCATTAGGGATATCTGAAGGCTTGTAGACAATGGCTGAGTGACGTGCATCTTCCAGACTCCATGAAGGGTCATCAGTAGGAGCTTCCAGTGCATAAATGGCATTCTTGAATCCAGCCTTTTCGAAGGCAACCTGCCAGTCGTTTACTCCTTGTATCAGATACGGAACCCATTTCTTGGGAGTTGCCGGATCGATGTAAATGATAATTGGCTTTTTAGGTTCTACAAGCTCTCCACGCAGATAGGCTGCTTCGTCCTTAGGCTCCAGACGCCATCGCGTAATAAGTTTTTTGTATTCGATACCTTGTGGGTTGCTGTCGAAATCGGTATAACCAACGGTGAAGTAGCCTACACGCGGATCGAACAGTCTGGCTTTCATCGGTACTTCGGGAAGCAGGACCATTGAACTGTTCAGTTCGTAAGTCAGTGGTATACGCGGACTTCCGGTTTCCAGAAATCCTACATTGCTCATACCTTTTTTACTTTGGTAAGTGACCGTAGTAGAAATCTCGATATTCTTTGGAAATGCTTTCAGAGTATCGATGTAGGTTCCTTCACCTACCATGTTCAATAATCCGATATATTCCTTGCTGTCAGCATCGAAAGAGAATAAAGGATTTTCTTTTTGCAGGAAAACACTTACATTGATTACATAATTTCTGGTAAGTGAATCTTTCTTTATTGTTTCTATTCCGAAGTTGGCTACGATAGGCTGTGTATTTGAATTGCGTACAGACTGGAACATTCCGTCCTTGTTTTCCGAGCGTTCACGATAAGAATATTCACGTACAAGGATGCGCTTGTTGTCTTTGTTCTCGAAACGGATTACTTTGCTTCCCAGAATATCTCCCGGATAACCTACGCGAGATTTCTGGCGAGAAGTAGGAGCCTTGCTGATTCGGTTTACAATCAGGATATCACGATTCAGCATAGAATCTGGTATCTCAAAGAAGTAATTATTGTCAACTTTGTGTACTGTCAGAAAACCGAATGAACTTTTGGCTTTTGGTGTAATGACTTGCGCGTAAGGCTTTAGTCCATTTATATTTTGCTTGGCAGGAGCTGCTTTAACTTCTGTTTGTGCTTTCTTTTTCTTCCTCTCAAAGATTTTAGCTTCTGCATGGGTTGTTGCTCCCAGCAGCAGAAGAGTTGCAAGAGAAAGGATGTGAAATTTGTATGATTTCATGTCTATTGTTGGTTATAAAGTTTTTTTCTGCAATGATGCGATAAACTTCCGGATGCAGGAAATATCGTATATCTCTACCTTCGCTGATTGCTTGCCGGATAAAAGTTGAACTGATCTCCAGCTGGGGAGTATCCACAACTTTTACATGAGGTGGAAGTGGCCCTGTCTGTATATCGTAGCCTGGACGTGGATATACAATAATACTATGTTTGCGGATAATCTCTTCGGGTGACTTCCATCGGTCGAATGCAGCCCAGTTGTCCGCTCCGATAATGAGTGTAAACTCTCTGTCCGGATAGGCTTCTGCCAGCCGGTTCAGTGTATCAACTGTATAGGAAGGGCGGGGAAGGGTGAATTCAAAGTCGGAAGCACAAAAACGAGGATAGCCGGAAACGGCAGCTTTTACCATTTCCAGCCGTATCTTATCGTCGAGTAACTCCACATTTTGCTTAAATGGATTTTGAGGAGATACCAGAAACCATATTTCATCCAGCCCACCATACTCACACAGATAGTTTGCCAGAGCCAGATGACCGATGTGAATCGGATTGAATGTTCCCCCGAATATTCCTGTCTTTACAGGCATTTTTTCCATTTTAGATAGTTTACGACCTGCCAGCCGGCAACGATAAGCATTGCTGCTGCAATAATATACTCTTTCATGGCAACTGCAACTACGGCTACTGCCAGTGCAACGAGTCCGATGATGATACTGACTATCATCATGCTTCTTAACAGTTTCTTAGGATCTTTGGCCATAAATGGATAAGTTATTTTTTCAAGAAATCACTGATGACTTTCAAGGCATCGGCTTTTGCTGTATCCAAGTCATCGTTTATTATTACTACATCGAATTTGTCGGCGTAACTTAATTCGAATTCAGCTTTGGCTATTCGGCTTTCAATCACTTCGGGAGCATCTGTTCCTCGTCCGTTCAGACGCTTGCGCAACTCTTCTACCGAAGGTGGCTGGATGAATACCGACAGCGCGCGTTCGCCCGTAGAATTTCTTGATATTGCATCCACCTACAACATCTACATCGAATATAACATTCTGACCGGCCTCCAGTTGTTTTTCTACCTGTGCTTTCAGTGTGCCGTAGAAACGGTCGGTATATACTTCTTCGTATTCTAAAAACTCGTTGTTGGCTATGCGTTGTTTGAATTCTTCAGGTGTAAAGAAAAAAATATTCCACTCCGTTTTGTTCTGTTCCGCGGGGTGGGCGACTGGTAGCTGAAATAGAAAAAGCCAGATTCAGGTTTTGTGTTAGCAGGTAGTTGATGATAGTTGATTTACCTGAACCTGATGGCGCAGAAAAAATAATCAGTTTTCCCATAACTTTGAGTAAAAACACGAAGAGCGAAACAAGAAGAAACCTCTTGATGAGTGATTTCCTCTTCTTTCGCCCTTCAGCTTGTTAATATTACATTACATTTAAAACTTGTTCCTTGATTTGTTCCAGTTCGTCTTTCATCTGGACTACGATGTTTTGCATTTCGGCATGATTTGACTTGCTGCCTGTTGTATTGATTTCACGACCCATTTCCTGAGCGATGAATCCCAGCTTCTTACCTTGTCCGTGTCCACCAGCCATTGTTTCGCGGAAATATTTCAAGTGGTTGGCAAGACGTTGCTTTTCTTCGTTGATATCCAGTTTTTCGATATAATATATCAGTTCCTGTTCCAGACGGTTTTTGTCATAGTCTACACTGATGGTCTTTTCCAAGGCTTCGGTAATACGCTCGCGTATTTTTGCCACACGCTCTTTTTCGAAAGGTTCGATTGATTTGAGCAGGCGTTCTATATTGTCTACCTTTTCGGTAAATTTCTTTTCCAGTGCAGCTCCTTCCTGTTTCCGGAAGTCAACCAAATGCTGCAATGCTTCTTCGATAGCTTTGCTTGCAACTTCCCATTCTTCGTCTGACAACTCTTGAATATCTACGCGAGTCAGTACGTCCGGCATGCGGAGCAAAGTTGCAAACCAGTCTTCGGGAACAGGAATGTGACAGTTGTCCGAGATTGTCTTTATCTGATTATAGTAATTCTCTACCAGTGCAGCATTGATGGGAGTAGCCGTTTCGGCCGCATCTTTCTCAATCCATATGCTGAAGTCCACTTTTCCTCGTTCCAACGTTTTGGTAATAAGGTTGCGGATTTCCATTTCTTTTTCACGATACAGTGGGGCAATGCGTGTAGACAAGTCCATTGCCTTACTGTTCAATGATTTTATTTCTACGTTGATTTTTTTATCTCCGAATGTGGCAGTTGCTTTGCCGTATCCGGTCATTGATTGTATCATAATATTCTGTTTTTTTATCGTGCAAAGGTAGGAAAAAGCTGTGAATCCGGAAAGTAGAGAGAAGCTTTTTCTCTGACAGACTGAAGACTTCGCAGAGCTGCGTAAAAAAAGATGCTGATATTTTGTCTAAAACATGCTGATGTTTTAAAAAAATATGCTGATGTTTTCTGAAGATATGCTGATATTTTGCTGCATACTGAATTTAGCTGTCAGCTTCTGATTTACATCCTGATTACGTTGGCAGGTTAAATATAAAATCCGAAATATACAGAATTTAATATTTGTCTTTTACGAGTATATTTGAAAAAAGAGAAATGTCCTGCTTTATGTAAAAAGACGGGATATTTCTCTTCTGAATGAATGGTAGCTAAATATTATTTAGTGGTCAGATTCAGCAAATAGTCGATATCAGGATTTTGCTTGACGATTTTTCCTGAAGGGTCTATTACGAACAGGGCGGGTATCTGTGTTACTTTATAGTCTTTAGCTATTTGGTTGTCTCTGAACGATTTTTGTTCACTGGTGTTAATCCATAGAATGCCATCTTCCTGACTGGCATCCAGCCATTTCTTTCGTTCATCATCTAGATTAATACCACAAATCTGAATACCTTTTGCTTTAAGCTGCGGATATATTTTTTTTATCTCCTTGGCTTTGTCACGACAAGGTCTGCACCATGAAGCCCAAAAGTCGAGCAAAAGATAATTACCTTTAAAGTCGCTCAGCTTGACTGTTTTTCCGTTTATATCTGTTGTCGTAAAATCGGGAGCCTCTATGTCTTGTATCCATAGAGAACGGGCTTCATTCATTTTTTCTTGCAAAGAACGGAAAGCATATGAGTATGTGTAATTTATTGTATCTACTGTTTCATAAACCTCTTTCCATTCGGGATATTCTCTTAGTAATAGATTTCCGGCCAAATCAACAGCTGTATAACTGCTGGGACATGATTTGATAAAGTCTACCGTAGTTTGCTGCTCTTTTGTGAAATGCTGAGTCAGTTTCTCCCGGAGTTCGGAAAGTGCCTTTTCGTCTTTTGCTGTTTCTGCTTCCGCATATAAGTTCATTAACTTTTCAGCTTCTTGTCTAATTGGTGTTATCGTTTTCAGATAACGGTTCATGAGTTCTTGTTCTTTACCCTGAATTACCGTTACGCTGTCATTCTTCAGTTCGTAACATCCTTCTGCTTCCGCAATAAACTCATACCCATTGCAATAAGGTTTAAAGCTGATGCGGTATTTGTCCGGATTGCTGATATGTTGTGTAAAAGAGAATTCGGTAGCGTTGGTAAGCTGCACTGAATCTATATTAGTGAACTTGTCTGTTATATGTCCCAGATATACTGTACCAGTGAAAGGTTTATCCTAGTTTACCTTTTACTGTAAATTCATCTTTAGATTGAGAGGTACATGCCATTCCAGCAAGTACACATGCGAAAAAGAATATATTTTTTATCATGATGGTTAATTGTTTAGCGTGGGTTTTGTACTATATTTCCATTTTGCAGAATGACACTTTGTGGGATAGGGAATAAATAACGGTTAGATCCCGGAGCCAGTGTATGGGTTTCTCCGTCTGGACTTGTACGAGTGAGTGTCTGAGTGTAGATGCCGTCTTGTACCAGACGTTTCATATCGAACCAGCGAAGTCCTGATAAGGCCAGTTCCCGTCTTCTTTCCTCCAAAACGATTTCTAACAAGCTGTTTCCGTCTTCTGCTGTCAATGCCGTATAATCTTCTTCTGTAAAGCGATACTTACGCAGTTCGTTCAATATGTCCAATGCGGCAGGATCATTTTGACGAGCCAGTGCTTCTGCTTTGATAAGCATCATTTCGGGAACGCCTATGTTGTAATTGGGAGTAGTCTGAATGTAGCAATAGGTATTCTCATCGTAGAAAAATTCTCCCTTATTGTCTACATTCGAGAACCAGAACTTGAAACGAAGGTCTTTGTCATTTTTCTTGTATAATTCAAGAAGACCTTCTCCAATAGCTACCTGACTCAATGCACCTGATCCGTTTACACTATGATACCATATTTTTTGTAAGGAAGTAATATCGGTAGGCTTGCCATTGATACTGCCAGATGGAAACTCGGTAGGGAAAGACCATTCTCTCATGTCGTCTATCTTATTATTCAGCTCCAATGCCTTCTCTGCTTCCTTTCCGGCTTCGTCATAACGTCCTAGATAGAAGAGCACGCGTGCCTTCATGGCATAAGCGGCGGCACGGGTCGGTTTGTAGTTATTGCTTCCCATGATGGGTAAGTCTTGTTCTATTCCTTCCAGATCCTTTAAGATTTGTGCGGTAACTTGCTCTACTGTTGCCCGAGAATGTTTGGCTTCCAGATTAGGCTCTGTAACCAGTGGAACACTTAAGTCGGTAGAAGCTGTTGCTGCATTATATGCAGGTCCGTATAAACTTTGCAGATACCAGTAGTTGTAGGCACGGAATATTTTTGCTTCCGCAGCGATGCGTCTGCGTTCTTCTTCAGTACCTCCTGTTGCTCCTTCTATATTCTCTAAAACAACATTGATGGTAAACAAATGATTATATGTGTCATTCCAGTTCTGGTCATCTTCGCTGTCCAGATAAAAAGACTCTAACCAAAAATAAGCCTTGTTGGTAGCGTTAGACATGTTTATTGAACGATTGGGAATCAGTACATCGTCTGAGCAATAATAGGGTAAACCATCGTATGCAGTAGACAGTGTCATGTCTTTCATCAGATTTCCGAAATCTTCAACTGTTGTAGGTATGACTTTACCTTTAGGCAGTGTATCCAGAAAATCATTGCAGGAAGAGAATAGCATAAGTGCTCCTGCCAGGGCGAAATATTTCGTTATATGTTTCATTGTCTTATGTCGTTTATAAAATTCTGTATTAAAAATCAAGTTTTACACCACAAGTAAAGGCTATCGGATCTGTCAGTGAGAATGTTCCGCTGACAGGAGAAACAGCTTCAGGATCATAGCCTTCTTTGTTTGCAGTCCATAACCAGACATTATTTAACTGGGCTGTTATAGACAGGTGTTTAACCGGACTGTTGTGCAACCATTTTTTTGGCAGTTCGTAATTCAGCAATATTTCACGCAGGCGGATCATGTCACCTTTGCGGATACTGTTGGATGAGTATTGTGCCAGTTCTGATGCACCAGTCTGATAGGTCATCAGGTAATTCATCATATCGGAACAAATGGCAGGAATATCAGTTTTATTTTCATCTCCCGGTTGACGCCAGCGGTCGGCGATTCTTTCATTTAAAGCCGGTGAGGAACCGAATGGGTTCATGTCTGGATATTCTACACGGAATACATGTCCGAAGTTGTATGTGAACAAGAAATTGGCTTGCAGGCTCTTATATCGGAATCCTGTAGAAAGGCTACCGGAATATTTAGGCTGGTAAGTTCCGCTATATTCCAGATCTTCAACATCCAAGTCCTCGTATGATGTGACTTTTGTTCCATCTGCTTTGTAGGCCTGTGGCAATCCCATTTCGTTCAGTCCAGCCCAGCGGTAACTCCAGATGCTTTCTCGTGAGTATCCTTCTACGAATCTGGTAATTCCATGTACACGATTCAGAACAGGGCTGGAATCGTGGGCACTGTTTCTTGTTATTTCGTTCTTGTTATATCCGAATACCCAGCCCAGATTCCATGTGAAATCGCGAGTACGGATAAGGTCTGCATCCAATTGGATTTCCATACCCGTGTTGTTCATATCGGCTGAGTTTATGAGCTGTTCGCTATATCCTACAGTCGGATCCAGTTGAGCTTCTCCCAGCAAATCATAACCTTTGTTATGATAATAAGTAAATGTTGTATTTACACGGTCGAATAACCCCAAGTCTACAGACAGGTTGATAGAACGAGTACGCTCCCAACGCAATAGTGGATTTGGGGGAGTAGTGATACGCATATATCCTCCTCCGTCTACTAAATCACTGCTGATGAATTGTCCGATCATGATAGGAGAAGTTCGTCCGCTTCGGTCGAAATTACCAGTTAATCCTACAGATGCGCGGAGCATTAAAGCTGTAATGGCATCACAATGGAAGAATTTTTCATTTTTAATATTCCAGTTCGCTCCGAATGACCAGATGGGGTTACGGCGGTATTTGTCGCTTACTCCGAACAAATTCGATTTATCAATACGTAAGCTACCGCTTACAGTGTATCGGTTATCGTATGTGTATACTCCTGACAAATAATAAGATACTTCTCTGTTTAAAATATCGTTAAAGCCATCATAACTGCTTGCATAATAGCGCATCGGATAGTCGTACCAGGGAGGTGTAGTACCATTGGTAGCCAGATCAACGGCATCAATAGGTGACCATGATAATACTTGATCGTCATAGCCTAGTTTGCGGTATGTTTCCGTAGTGCTGTGCTTGCTTCGTACTTCAAATCCCGCAGTTGCGTTGACATAGTGTTGTTTGTCTATACCGAAATTACGGTTAAGAGTTGCGCCTATTTTCATAGTCCAGGCTTCTATATCATTTTGTGAATGGTCGAGGATATCTCCCTTAGGAATACGGTACGATAAGCCATTTTCGTTGATAACTGTATGCTGGTTGATTAACTCTCTTACGCTATAGCTGTTTACCGACTGAATATCTTTGTTTATAGACTGATATCTTTCGTATTGATAGTCGGCAGACAAGTTAAGGCCTTCTAAAATACGATAGTCCAGACCGAAACGAGCTTTATAATCGGTATTTTTTGTTGTATTGTTGGCCAGATCGACTTCATCCAACAGATTTTTTCCAAAACTTAAATATCCGTATTCACTTGTATACTTGTCGGCGTCCATGCGGGAGAATTGTGTATAATCAGCGATGCGATTGCCTTGCTCGTCTAATAACATCTGGAACGGGAACATATTATATATGTCGCTGCTTAGGTTAGTATAGCCGTTGTCATTGTTATCGAATGTAGCCGAGAGGTCGGAACGCAGTGTCAGGTTGTGCAGAAGCTTGTAAGACATACGTGAGTTGATGTTGTATGAACGGTTTTTATCTCCTACATACTCGGAGTGTCCTCCAATGAAACTTCCTGACAGATAATAATTTATTCGCTCGTTACCTCCAGAAATGGAAACTAAATGCTGTTGGCGGAAAGCATTTCTTAATAGGTTATCTTCCAATTGTTTCCGATTGGAGTAAGTTTTCAGTTTATTCAGACGGGCATCCATTTCGGCCAACTTTGTTGGATCCATAGGTAATACTGATCCCGTTTCCCAGTCGATAACAACATCTTCCCAATAATCGTTTAATATTTCTTGTGATAGAGAGTAGCCGGCTCCTTGATAACCGAAACCTCCCATCATCGAATTATATCCATACAAATGTGCTTCTCTGTCGTAATCGATAATCTGTTCACTGGAAGCACGATGCAAATCGTCGAAATTAGGTTTGGCAGACACCTTGAAATTATTCGAATAAGAAATCTTAAAGTCGTTTGCTTTTCCTTTTTTGGTTGTGATGACAATTACACCATTCGCTGCACGTGATCCCCATATTGCTGTAGCAGACGCATCCTTCAGCACAGTAATGCTTTCTACCATGTCCATATTTTCGGGCAATTCTTCTACTTCGAAATCGTCTACGATAAATAGCGGATCATTTCCTGAGTTCATTGAAGCTCCACCACGGATACGGAAATTATCATTGTAAACGTTTAGTCCTGGTACTGTACCTTCCAGAAGTCCATTCAGCCCGGTGCTGCTTCTTAAAGAAATTTTTTCATTGTTGATGGTATTTACAGAGCCTGTAACATTGAATTTTTTTAAAGTCTGGTAACCTGTTACGACTACATCATCCATTATTACACTATCATCTACCATGAAAATATTGGATGCTTTTTTACTTCCGGCTGGGACTTCTACGGTTTCATATCCTATATATGAGATAATCAGAATGTCCCCAGGCTTGGCTGTGATGCTGTAATTTCCATTGGCATCTGTAATGGTTGCAGCTTTTCTTACCTTTTACACGTACGGTACAGCCGATCAGAGAAGAACCGTCTTTACTGTCGCAGACTTTTCCTGTAAAATTTTGGCTAGTAGTCTGAGCGTTTGTTGTGGTTGTTGTTTGTGCCCAGATGTTTGTTGATAGTGCACTGCTAAAAGCTAACAAGAATAAACCTTTCCCCATTAGATCTGAAAAACGCTCTTTCCGACTGGACAGATGTTCTTCAGTGTGTTTTCTAGTCATAAATTTCTTCATGCCTTTTAGTGTTTTTTAAAATAACAAATTTGGTCTCCCTTACTATGCTTAGGCTTTCTTAAAGATTTTGCCAATTTATGTAAAGTATTTACAAAAAAAGGAAACAAAATGTTATTATTATTTCATTGTTGGTACGAAAAAATAATAATGTGATATGTAATTTTATGTTGTTGCTACTTAGAAAAAAAG